>ERZ841120.1110-NODE-1110-length-12859-cov-16.485551_pt1 | contig 12859 bp, 10 predicted proteins | sample MGYA00519572_ERZ841120 | MGnify/ENA primary metagenome ERZ841120 (study PRJEB31850, sample SAMEA3708890) | human gut metagenome | biome: human gut; feature: human-associated habitat; material: faeces | place: China | collected 2014 ... | reverse complement strand
ATGGGCGTAAGTAAGTTTGTTTTGAAATTAAGATTGTATAAAGATGAGCAGAAGTTTGAAATCTTTTGCTCATCTTTTCAGACACGCTCTAGTTACAGGATACCGTCCAACATCAAATTGACTTTCAGAACATTTACTGTTTTCTCTCCCAAAGCACCTAAAAATCTACTGTCAGTGCATTTTTCAATAATAGCTCTGACTTTTTCTTCACTCATATTATTTGCTTTTGCAATTCTTGTTTCATATCCATCACCATGCGGATTCTTTCTCATCATAAGCGGAACTAATACCCCTTCTTTCTCAATACTGCATCTTAATTCAAACAACTCCTGATTTCGTTCTACTTTGAACGGATGGCTCGATAAATCGATTATGTACTTTCAGTTCCTTCAGCATCTTGTTAATCTTTTTATTTCCCAGATGCAACAGCTTCCACGCCCATAACTCCCATACCCTCCGTGATTGGCAGGTGTTTGACTCTTTCTACTATGGTATGCCGGATTTTTCAAAAAACAGGACAACTTTTCAGATAATATAGATTTCTTTACGTTAGCATGATACAATTAAGAAAGTAAAAAACGGGACAGCAGAGATCATCCGGCTTGCTGATTGAGATACAGTGAAAACAAACAAACTTGCAAACAGAGCAATAGCCTATCTTCTGAACTGTGAGAACGAAAAATTGTCTAATGAAATAATGGTGGCATTTGAATAACGAGGGAGTGAGATATATGGAACAATTACTGATTGTTGAAGATGATATCGGTTTGAATCAAGGCTTATGCAAAGCACTGAAAGTAGATGATCGGCAGATCATTTCCTGCCAAGACCTAAAAACGGCGAAGGAGCAGCTGCTTTGCGGGAGTGTATCCCTGATCCTGCTGGATATCAATCTGCCGGATGGCAGTGGGCTTGAGCTGCTCCGGGAGGTCAAGGAAAACCTGCCCGGTATTCCTGTTATTCTGCTGACTGCCAATGACACCGATCTGGACATCGTAGACGGACTGGAGAGGGGCGCTGATGATTACATTACCAAGCCCTTTTCTCTTTCGGTTTTGCGGGCAAGGGTGAATACCCAACTGCGAAAGCAAGCGTCAAACCATAAAAATGCGCCGTTCCATATGGATCTATTTCACTTTGACTTTGAGGCTATGACCTTTTATGTGGGAGATTCAAAAGTTGAATTGAGCAAAACAGAACAAAAATTACTGCGTCTGCTTGTTGAAAACCGAGGCCGAACCATGACCCGTGGAGACCTTGTCGACCGGATCTGGACAGATGGCGCAGAATATGTGGATGAAAATGCTTTGTCTGTTACGATCAAGCGTCTGAGGGATAAGCTTGGCGCACAGAAATACATTAAAACCATCTACGGAATCGGTTATAGCTGGGTGACAAAAGATGAATAAAACCGGCATTGTGATTATACTGCTGTGTTTTCTGGCGGCGGCAGCTGTTGTGTTATGGGAGCGGAGAAAGACCAGAAAAACGATGGAAGAAATCGAAAGGATGCTGGACGCTGCTATGATCGGCTCCTTTTCTGAAACAACTTTTGATGAAAGCCAGCTGTCTGCTTTGGAAACAAAGTTTGCACACTATCTTTCCGCCGCAGAAGCATCTTCTCAAAACATAGCGCAGGAAAAAGACAAAATCAAAACCTTGATTGCGGACATCTCGCACCAGACAAAAACGCCGATTGCAAACCTGCTGTTATACAGCGAGCTTCTGATGGAGGAAACTCTGCCTGCATCGGCGAAGGCAAATGTGGAGGCACTATACAAACAATCGGAAAAGCTGCGTTTTCTGATCGATTCTCTCGTAAAGCTTTCCAGACTGGAAAACGGGATCATTTCACTCTCCCCCCAGCCGGCAGCGCTGCAGCCGCTGCTTGAAAGTGTGGTAGAACAATATACTGCCAAGGCTTCTGAAAAAGGATTGTCTTTGCAAATGCAGGATACAGATGCTTTTGCTGTATTCGACTTCAAATGGACAGCGGAAGCGCTGGCTAATATCGTAGACAACGCCATCAAATATACAGAGCATGGCACAATCAGGATTTCTGCCGTAAGTTACGAAATGTTTGCAAGGATCGATATATCGGATACCGGTTCAGGCATACCGGAAAATGAGCAAGCGAAGATATTTGCTCGCTTTTACCGCTCAAATAGTGTGCAGAAACAAGAAGGGGTCGGCATCGGCTTATATCTTGCCCGACAGATCATATCCGGCGAGGGCGGTTATATCAAGGTTGCTTCCGTTCCGGGAAAAGGAAGTACGTTTTCCATATTTCTGCCGAAATAACAACAATTCTATCAAAACTGTTAGATTTCATTTTCCGCCGGAAAGAATGTGGAAAGATTCCTATGCGATAATCTGTATGTATCAAAGGATCATTTCCTTTCATATATACAGATTTTTTCATGGAGGTACTCATTTATGGAAGTTTTACAGGCAAAAAACCTGAAAAAGATTTATGGCTCCGGCAATAACGCAGTTCATGCGTTGGATGGAGTTGATTTAAGTGTAAAGAAGGGCGAATTTGTTGCAATTGTCGGCACATCCGGCTCCGGCAAATCCACGCTGCTGCACATGCTGGGCGGGCTGGATCGCCCTACAAGCGGCACGGTTATGGTGGACGGACAGGATATTTTCTCCCTGAAGGAGGAAGCGCTGACCATCTTCCGCCGCAGGAAAATCGGCTTTGTGTTCCAAGCATATAATCTTGTTCCGGTGCTGAATGTGTATGAAAATATTGTTCTACCCATTGAGCTGGACGGTGGCAAGGTCAATAAGGATTTCGTACAGCAGATCGTGCAGACCCTTGGGCTGGATGATCGTCTGGATGCGCTGCCCAATCAGCTCTCAGGCGGTCAACAGCAGCGAGTAGCCATTGCCCGTGCGCTGGCGGCAGCACCCGCTATCATTCTGGCAGATGAACCCACCGGCAATCTGGATTCCAAAACCAGCCAGGATGTATTGAGCCTTTTGAAAGTCACCAGTCAAAAGTTCGCCCAGACAATCGTAATGATCACTCACAACGAAGAAATTGCGCAGATGGCAGACCGCATTATCCGTATCGAAGATGGTCGGATCGTCTCCCAGAACTAACGGGAGGTGGCTACGATGAATGTCAAAAACAGAAAATGTATTCGAAAGCTCAGCTTAAAATCTCTTTATGCGAACCGTTGCCGCAATCTGATCGCCATTTTTGCCATTGCGCTGACAACGCTGCTATTTACTTCCATGTTCACCATTGTCTTGTCACTGAACGCCAGCTATGAAACCTACCAGTTTCGGCAGGTAGGCGGCTATGCGCATGGCACCTTTAAGGATGTTTCCCCCGAGCAGGCGGAACGCATCGCTGCCCACCCAAAGGTGAAGGCTACGGGGGCACGGAAGGTAATCGGTATCACTGCGGAGGGGGTCTTTGCCAAAATACCGGCAGAGATCAGCTACATGGATGCCAACTGCACTAAATGGAGCTATGCAACCCCTACTACCGGACGGATGCCCGAAAGCGGCAAAGAGGTAGCCATGGATACGGCAGCGTTGCAGTTGCTTGGCGTAACGCCGGAGCTGGGCGCCGAGGTCACGGTTTCCTATTCCATTACGGACAAGGATCAAACCGCCTTTACTGTAACAGATACCTTTACGCTGGTGGGCTATTGGGACTATGATGAACTAATGCCTGTTCATTACATCAACATCAGCCGTGATTACGCAGATGACATCGAAGCGCAGGCAGTGAAAACAGGTTTACAGCCTTTCCGCACCGATTTGAATGTCATGCTGGCCTCCGGCACAAACATTCAAGGGCAGATGGAGCAGGTGGATACCGATCTTGGTTACACATGGGACAGCTATACCGATCCCAACAGCGTCCGAATCGGCGTCAATTGGGGATATACCTCATCCCAGCTGGAGTCACAGCTCGATCCAGAGCTGATGGTCGCCATAGCAGCTTTTTTGCTGCTGGTGATTTTCACGGGGTATCTTATCATCTATAACATTTTTCAGATCTCTGTTGTAGGGGATATCCGGTTTTACGGACTTCTGAAAACCATTGGCACAACGCCCCGGCAGCTCAAACGTATCATTCGCCAGCAGGCACTTCTGCTTTGTCTGATCGGCATTCCGGCAGGGCTGCTGCTGGGCTACGGCATCGGCGCTGTTCTGGTGCCTGTTGTCTTGCGCTCCACCCAGTTGGATGCAGGCATCACCACCATCAGCACATCGCCTGTGATCTTCCTTGGTTCTATGCTGTTCGCCTTGTTGACGGTGCTTTTGTCCTGTTCCAAGCCCGGAAAAATGGCAGCTAAGGTCTCTCCGGTGGAGGCTACCAAATATACGGATGCAATGCAGACCAAGAAAAAACAGCGCAGCACCCGGGGAGCGAAGCTCCATCAGATGGCCTTTGCCAATTTGGGACGAAACAAGAAAAAGACGGTACTGGTGGTGGTGTCTCTGGCACTGTCGGTGACACTGTTCAATGCACTGTGTACCTTTGTGGGCGGCTTCAGCATGGAGAAGTATGTATCCGCCAAGACCTGCGCCGATTTTATCGTCAGCACGCCCGACTATTTCCGTTACAACTCAGCAGATGAATTCATCACGCCAGAACAGATCGGAGAGATCGCAGCAAACACAAAGGCCAGTCTTTCCGGCACGGGATATGCTGTGCGAAAACCCGCATATCTGTGGATGACGGAGGATGCTCTGCGGCAGGACTATGCATGGTTCGAAAGCGCCGAGCAGTTGGACAGCCATATGAGCCGTCTGGAGCACCGGGGCAATATGGTGATGGGAAAGACCAGAATTGAGGCTCTGGATAACAGTCTGTTTGACAAGCTGCAAGTGTTCGACGGAGATATTTCTCCCATGTTGGAGCCGGACAATAACGCCATTGCCATTGCGGTTTCCTTAGATGACTACGGTAATCTGCCCAATCTTGAATACTACCCCAAGGTGGGAGACACGATCACCGCTACCTATGCGGACGATGTGAAATATATCGACAGCCGCACCGGGGAACTCTGCACCGAAGATACACCGGAGGAGTACTTTCAGGAAAAACTGTATGGAGCCAGAGATGTAGAGTACACGGTCTGCGCCTTGGTAGAGCTTCCGTATTCCATGAGTTATCGTTATGGTGGTATTGGATATGAGGCAGTTTTGTCTGTGGATACCGCACAGAGGGACAGCGGTGGTGCGGCCATTCCGATGCTCTACCTGTTCGACACAGCAGACGAAGCGGACGAGGCCGAAGCAGAGCAATATCTATCGAAGCTCACTGCCGGTGAGTTTTCGCCCTTGATGTATGAAAGCAAGGCCACGGCTCGCTCCGAGTTTGCTCAGTTCCGGCAGATGTTCCTTCTGATCGGTGGTATCCTCTGTGCTATCATCGGGCTGGTGGGACTCTTGAATTTCTTCAACGCCATGATGACCGGTATTCTTTCCCGCCGCCGTGAATTTGCTGTGCTTCAGGCTGTAGGAATGACGAACCGGCAGCTCAAAACCATGCTGATCTATGAGGGGTTGTTTTACGCAATGTCTTCCGTAGCGGCGGCCTTTATGCTGTCGCTGGTGATGGGACCTCTTGCGGGAAAAATGCTGGGCAGTATGTTCTGGTTCTTTGAGTATCGATTCACCATTCTGCCTGTCCTGCTGACAATTCCGGTATTTCTTCTGCTGGGGTGGCTGATTCCTTGCATGATGTATGACAACGCAGCGAAATGCAGCGTTGTAGAGCAATTAAGGGATGCTCAATAACTGTTAAGCAAAAAACGGCCCTCTGCCAATGAAAAGGCAGAGGGCTGAGTTTTAATCTAAGGGTTTACATTCAGTTACAGTTTTTAGATAAATTTCGGGGTTTCCGTTCAATATCAAGTCTGCATATCCAACCGGGTCATTGTAAATCAGATAATCCAGTTCTGACCGCTGATACATATTATCGGCAACCTCATTCTCCACGGCGATGGTATCAATGGCAATCATGCTGCCATCTAAGAATTTCAGTTCTACACAAGCGGTATCCATGTTAAACTCACAAGAAATCAATCTATCCATAAGAAACCTCCATTTTGCGGGATGTTAGATCATCCCAAAATATTTGAATGCTTCTCGGATTGCTTTTTCTTTTTCCGGCGGACACATGGGCTGTCTGGAATCCTCGGACTTCGGCAAATTGTAATTCTTGCCAACTTCAATCCCACATTTCCTCTTAATCTGTGAGATATAAAGATTGGATACCTTTAACCCGCTATGCTCCAACACATACCCCTTGATCTGCGGATAGGTTGCCCCATCCTGAAATTCGGACATATCCATATCTTCCAAAGAGAACTCAACCCGAATCTTTTTCGAGTCGACCTTACCCTTGGAAAGCAAGACAACCGTCTCAACGTGTTTGGTCTGCGGGAACAGGTCTACCGGGCAGAACTTGGCGGCGCGCCAGCCGAGGCGGGTGAAGGCGGCGACGTCGCGGGCAAGGGTCTCGGGGTCGCAGCTGACGTAGACGATGCGGCGCGGCTTCATTTTGTTGACTGCCGCGATGCACTCCGGCGTACTGCCCGCGCGGGGCGGGTCAAGGAACACTACATCCGGGTGCAGGCCCTCCCCGGCCGCGGCGGCCATCCATTCGGTGGCGTCGGCGCAGACAAAGCGGGCATTTGCAATTTTGTTGCGGCGGGCGTTGGCGGCGGCGTCCTTCACGGCGGCGGGGTTGCGCTCAACACCGATGACCTGTTTGGCCAGCGGCGCAGCGCAGAGGCCAATCGTGCCGATGCCGCAGTAAGCGTCAATAACCGTCTCGCGGCCCGTCAGCTTGGCAAGCTCCAGCGCTTTCTTGTACAGAACCTCGGTCTGTGTGCGGTTGACCTGGTAAAAGCTGCGGGACGAAATGGCAAACTGCGTGCCGCACAGCGTATCCAGCACAAAGCCGGGGCCGTAGAGCGTTTTCTCGCGGCTGCCCAGCACGGCGCTGGAGCGGGTGGGGTTGATATTCTGCACGATGCTGACGACCCAAGGCGCTTTTTTGCGCAGAGCCGTGCAGAAATTCTTGCTGCCGGGCAGGTCGGGGCCGGGCGTGATCAACGTGACCAGCACCTTACCGTCGCCGGAGCTGCGCAGCACGGTATGGCGCAAAAGGCCGGTGCCGCGGTCCTCATCGTAGGCGGTCCAGCGGCAGGCGCGGGCGGCGTCCAGCACGGCGGCGAGCGTCTTATTCAAAATTTCCTCCTGCAAAAGGCAGTCTGCGCCGGGCAGGACGCGGTGGGTGCCCTCGGCATACAGGCCGCAGACGAGTTTGCCGCGCTGGGTGGCAAAGCTGGCAATGGCCTTGTTGCGGTAGTGCAGCGGCTCGGCCATGCCCTGCACGGCTTTGACCGGGGCAAACCCGCCCAGCAGCTCCTGCAGGCGGGCCTGTTTTTTGGCAAGCTGTTCACGGTAGGGCAGCGCCAGCAGCGGGCAGCCGCCGCATTTTTTCTCGTAATTGACACAGGTGTTTGGCATAGGAAACGGCCTTTCTCTTGCACATCGTTTGCAAGGCGTGCTACAATGGTAATAAGAGCAAATCCAAAACGGAGGTACTTACTATGAATGTATTGCTGATCAACGGCAGTCCGCACAAAAACGGCTGCACCAACGCAGCCCTGACCGAGATGGCCAAGGTGCTGAACGAAGCGGGCATCGAGACGACGATTTTCCACATCGGCTCAGCGCCGGTGGGCGGCTGTGTGGGCTGCGGCGGCTGCAGCAAGGCTGGCAAATGCGTGTTCGGCGGCCCTGTGGCCGAAGTGCTGCCGCTGGTCGAGAAGGCCGACGGCATCGTGTTCGGTGCGCCGGTTCACTACGCCACGGCGGCGGCCAGCATGCTGGGCTTTATGCACCGGCTGGCCATCAGCGGCGGCAAATACCTGCGCCACAAGCCCGCGGCTGTCGTGACAAGCGCCCGCCGCGCGGGCACGACGACGGCGCTGGAGGCCATGGAGAAGGTGCCGCAGTTCTTTGAGATGCCGCTCATCAGCTCTACCTACTGGCCGATGGTCCACGGCGGCAAGGCCGAGGAGGTTCTCTCCGACGAGGAGGGCCTGCAGATCATGCGCAACCTGGGCCGCAACATGGCGTGGATGCTCAGGTGCATCGAGGCCGGCAAGGCGGCGGGCATTGCGGCACCTGTGGCGGAGAATGACAAGCGGACGAATTTCATCCGGTAAATTTGGCAAATAAAACGGGAGGTCAGAGACCTCCGGCGGGCGGCAAGGCCCGCGGAAAGCCTCCCCTGTAAGGGGAGGTGGTCGAGCGCAGCGATGACCGGAGGGGCTTTTGCCACTTTGCCTTTACGCCAAACTCTTGCTCCGGCCCCCGTTGACGTCGTCCTCGGTCACGGCCTTGGTCGTTTTATCGGCGGTCCGGGCGTTTTCCGGGGCATGGCCGGTGGGCCAGACGTTCTGCAAAAGTGCGATGATCGGATCGTAATCGCTGGTGCGGGCGGCGGCGGTGACATAGATCGTCTCGCCGCAGTCGTAGTCGATCTGCGCAAAGATCGTCTGGTAGCTGCCGCAGTCGTAGCGCACGGCCTCAACGGCTGCATCGGGCACGGTAAATTCAAAATCACACTTGACCGTGCCGGTGGTCTCCTCCAGCTCCTGACCGGACTGGGCCAGAAAATCCGTGTAGGTGTCGGTGGTCTGCAAAAGCACCACCGTGTAACTCAGCTGGTTGCCCGTGGTCAGCGACAGTGTGTCGTCCTGCGCCATGACGGGCTGCTCCCATTGGTTCTGGTCATAGACGACGGTCACGCCGTTGTCGCCGTCGCAGGTGGTGTAGTCCGGCTCGGCGCTTGTCACAAAGCTGTCGCCGCCGTAGAGATAGAGCATCACATCCTGAAAGCTGCACCCGGTCAGGGTCAGGGCAGTCAGCGCAGTCAGCGCGGCGAGGGCAGCAGCGGTCCATTTTTTCATAAGTCTGTTCCTTTTTATAATAGCATAATGGCGTAAAAGCCCAGCGCCGACGCGGCCAGCACAAAGGCGTTCCAGCCAAGCACGGCAAAGACGCTGCCGAATGCGAGACCGGCCAGCACGTCGCTGATATAGTGTACGCCGGTCACGACGCGGGAAATCGCAATAAGAACGCCCAGCACGGCCAGCACCGCGCCGAGCGGCGGCAGCACGTACCACGCCGTCCCGGCAATAGCCGCCGCCGAAAAGCAGTGGCGGCTGGGCATACTCTGGCCGGTCTTGTCCTTGGGGAAAAGCGGCGTAAAGCCCAGCGCCGTGTAGGGCCGCGGGCGGTCAATGAGCTTGCGCACCAGCGTGCCGACGACGAACGCCGACGCGGGCACGACGAGCGCGGGCCAAAGCTGTCCCATCCGATGCCACGCCAGCCAGGCCAGCATACCCAGGTACAGCAGGTAGACGAGCGCCACGGCGCTGCGGCTGACGAGCCGCAGCGCCTTTTTGGCGGCTGGCCGTGCATTGAACCACCCGATGACGGCGCGATATTGCTCTGCGTTCATAGGGGCATCCTCCCAGAAATAATTGTACAGTATAAGAATAACATTCTGCAAAAGGCTTGTCAAACGGCGGGTGGAATGTTTATAATGTGTTTACACACTAGCCCCGCATGGGTGGCTGGAAAAGCCTTGTTTCCGCCCGAAGCATTTCGGATTACCGCAGGACTCTCTCCCCCACCGACTGCGGGCGGAGCCCCCACGCAGAGGGGGCCAAGAAGGAAAACGGGAGGTTTGTCCCTTTGTTTGGTTTTGCAAATGGGCTGCTGGCGTTTCTGGCGCTTGCGGCTGTGCTTGATTTTCTGCCCGTGCTGCGGCACAGGCGCGCCCCTGCCGTCTGGTGGGGCGAGGAACGGCTGCTGTTCACCACGCGCTATGCGTCGGTGCGCCAAAAATACGGTGCATGGGCGTTTTTGCTGGGCGTGATGGTGTATGAGTTCATCGTTGTGTTCAACAACAGCATGGCGCGGGAAAACTGGCCCTGGCTGCAGACGCGGGTCTCCCCCGTGCTGGACTGGGTCATGTATCTCTGCTTCGGCTTTAAGATCCTGCTGGGCACAAAGTACAATGGCCGCAGCATGGTCTGCGCCGGGCTGCTGTACTTTGTGGCGCGGTGGGTCTACTTCAACGGGCAGAACATCTGGTGGCTGGGGCTTTGCGTGGCCCTGCTGGCCGCCAAGGACGTGCCGCTGCGCCGTGTGATGAAGGCATTTCTGGCCTGCGGCGTGCCGACCCTGGCGTTGGTGGAGCTGCTGCACTTTGCGGGCATCATCGCGCCCGACGCAGCCAGTGAGCGCAACGGCAGCTACCGCCTGATGTTCGGCTACGGCCACCCCAACACCTTCGGCGGGGTGATGTTCGGCCTGCTGCTGGCATGGGTGCTGCTGCGCCGCACCAGGCTGACCTGGCCGGAACTGGCGGGCGTGGCCGCCGTGGGCGTGTTCCTGATGGTCGGCCCCAAGTCCCGGTCCGCGGCGCTCTGCACGTTTTTGCTCGTTTTGCTGCTGGCACTGGCAAAGCTGCGCACCCGTAGGGGGCTGCACCCGGGCAGCAGACCGCTGGCAGCGCTCTGCGCGGCCACGGTGCCGGTGCTGGCCGCGGTCAGTTATATTTTACCGCTGTTCGTTGTAAAAATCGGGCCGTGGGCCAACGACATCGGCCCCGGCTGGCTGAAGAAGCTCGACGACCTGCTGACCTGCCGCATCTCGCTGGCATGGGCGGCATACCGGGTGTTCGACATAAAAATTGCGGGCCAGATGCTCCCGGACTGGCCCGCGCTGGACAATATTTTTGTGTATCTGCTCTACCTGACCGGCCCTGTGATGGTCGTGCTGGTCTGCGCGCTGATGATGACGGCGCTGTACGGCTATGCCCGACGCGGGCAGTGGCAGGCCGTGGCCTGCCTTCTGGTCATGCTGGCCTATGGCTACATGGAGAGCCAGGTCACCCACCTGACCAGCGACCCCGCTCTGCTGCTGCTCTGCGGCGCGGTGTTTGCGCTGCCGCGGGAACGGTGGTTGGATGAATAAAAGGCAGCCGGTGTAAAGCTCCGCGGGCGGATATAGAATCCGCCCCTACGGCGTGTGCGCGGACGAGCAATGCCCGCCCTTGCAGCGTCCACAGCGTTTACTCCTCCGGGTAGGCGTCGGCGGAAATTTCCACGGTTTCCTCCTCCGAAGCGGCCTCGGCGCCGGCCTTGGCGGCAGTAATAAGCCCTGTCACCTCGCCGGACGGCTTTTGCAGTAAATATGCCCCCACGGCCTTAGCCTTGTAGACCAGCAGCACACAGTAGGTGTCATGGTCGCCCGTAGAGAGCTGCGGGCAGAGTACAGTCCACTTTTCCACGGTCTTGCCCTTGTAATCGGCCAGGTCAAGGCCGCTTTCCTGCACGATCTGGTTGAAGGCGGCAAAGCTGTCGTCCCACTTTTTGGGGATCTTCACTTTGTCCACCGCCGCACTGGCCAGGTCGGTATCAAAGCCGTAGCCGGTAAAATAAGTCCCGATGTCCTGCGTGGTCTCGATGCCCGGCACCGCCGCGGCGGACACCGTGACTGCCCCACCGGAAAAATGCACCGCCGCGGCCACCGTGCCGCACAGGCAGACGGCGCACAGAGCCAGCGCGCCCGCCTGCCGCAGACCGGGTTTTGTAACGGTAAATAAAAACATAAGCGCAGCCCCCTCACACATTGTCAATGCAATGTATGCGGGGGCTGCACGTTTTATGTGTTCAGTGCGCGGCGGGTGGCGGGCGCATATTGAATGCGCCCCTACGACGGAACGCGGCACCCTGTCCGTAGGGGCGGATTCCATATCCGCCCGCAATGGCAACGGCCATACGCATTACTTATACTGCTGTTTCGGCGCGTACCACTGGAAAATGACCGCGTCGTTCTCAGCCTCGAGCTTCCGGGTGTCATGCTCGGGCAGGGCGGTCCACATGACCATCATGGCACCCAGGCGCGCGCAGAGACGCACGGCCCAGTTGCGCTTTTCGGGGCACCAGGCGATAAAATCAGGCCGCCCCAAAAAGTTGCCCAGGCAGTGGGAGAACACGAACGCGGGCACGGGATGCGCACCGGTCTTGCGGTAGCTCCGGTAGCTGTCGGCCAGCTGACCGCGCAGCAGACCGGGGGCCTGCCGCCGCACGATGCCCACGACGCGGGGGTCGAAGCTCTCGATGCAGTAGGGGCCGGGGTAGGTTTTCAGCTCGGCAATCGTTGCGCGGCAAAGCTCCTCCAGATAGGTATGCTTATACTCGCTGCGGCTCTTGATCTCGACGATCAGCGGCGTGTCGGGGTTGGCCTCAGCAACGGTGCGCAGCATATCGGCAAACAGAGGCGGGTGCTCGTCGCTGCCGGCCAGCGGCTGGGCCGAGAACTCCGCCCAAGGCATATCATGGACAAAGCCCTTGGCCGGGGTCATACGATCCAGCGTATCATCGTGGAAAACAACAAGCCGCCGGTCCGCGGTAAACTGTACATCCAGCTCAATGCCGTAGCCGTTTTTGGCTGCCGCGGCAAAGGCGGGCAGGCTGTTCTCCGGCGGGCGCTGATCCTTGCCGAAGAACCCGCGGTGTGCGCAGTTGCGGCCCAGAAACGGCGCACGCAGGGCGTCCCGCCGCTTGCCCGGCCAGATGGCGAACAGCGTCAGAACCACCAGAAGTAAGACAATGCAAAGCAGAATTTTCATAATCGCTCACGCTCCTGCCGTCATTGTACCGCGTACAGCGGCAAATTGCAACAGGTTTTGCAAAAAGGATGCACTTCCGTAAAGGTATATGGCAGGAGCCGGATATAAGGCAACACCGCATAATTCCCGCCTTACGGCTTAAGCACCGCTCCGGCGGATCTC
>ERZ841120.1109-NODE-1109-length-12871-cov-3.406055_pt1 | contig 12871 bp, 12 predicted proteins | sample MGYA00519572_ERZ841120 | MGnify/ENA primary metagenome ERZ841120 (study PRJEB31850, sample SAMEA3708890) | human gut metagenome | biome: human gut; feature: human-associated habitat; material: faeces | place: China | collected 2014 ... | reverse complement strand
GTAACTCACAAGTTCGGCCGACCGCCGGTTAGATAAGGCGATACGGACCCTGAACCTTAGCACAATTATTTGGGTGCTAGCCGGTGCTCGCGCCGGCGGAGTTGCCCGGATGCAATCTTTGTCGGATCCGCTTCCCCACACCCATGCCTCGTCGCAACGCGACGACCCCACAGAACGACTACTTCTTAGTAGGCACTTCCTTAATCGGGTTGCGTTCACGCATGATGGCCAATAGCTTCTCAGCTTCCATTTTGTGGAAGACGACGTTGGCAGCGTCGCGCATTAGCTGGAGATCAATGTTGTCAGGATCAAATTCAACTGGCACAGGACATTGTAAACGTGCCATCAACGCATCAACGAACGCGTTGTACGCCTTCTTAGGGTAATCGCCAATCGTTACTTGATCGATGGCTGCACGGATTTCTTCCAGTGAGAAGACGGGCTTCATCAATGAAATAATCAAGATATCCGCGATTTGCATCGTTTGGTACTTCTTTTTAACGGGTGCCAAGATGACCTTTTGCTTAACGTAATTGTTAATCATCGTTGACGTGACAGCCGGCATGTTTAAAGGTGCCAGGACTTCATTTACATATTCAACGACCTGGTCCATATACAAATCAAATGTTGGCAAGTCCTCCCAATGTGGAAATTCGACTTCTTTTAGGCCTTCGCGCCATGATAGATATTCGTTCATTTGGCAGATTGTCCTTCCGTGGTATACTTTATATGAATTAATTTTACCACATCTAGAGTGAGGAACTATATATAATGTTTGAATCTACTAAGTCACGCGTTGTTACTGAAGAACTTGCCAAGCGTATGCCTGAGGAAGCGCAAACTGCAGTCTGGGGTATCTTTGATACGATGATGACCTACAAGGCCATCGTTGCACCAGTTGTTGAGATTTGGTTTGCGGATGACTACACAGATAGTATCGTGGGTGTGATGTTCGTCCAACACGACGGTGATTTCCAACAAGAAATGGAAATGCCTTACTCTGGTGACCACTCATGGTTGGGCAAGGGATTGATTGTCTCAATCCGTGATGAAGATAATATCGTCATGGACGTGTCAGCACGCGTCTTGGCATACGAAGCAGCTGTTGCGGAAGAAGAAGCTAACAACGACGCTGAGTAATAAAAAACACGCTTAACGGCGTGTTTTTTTAGTTTTGAAACTATTCCATACATCACAGCGTCTAATAAGTGTTGAAAGTTAGGGGGAACGTAACATGCGTGAAGAATTAATCGCAACGCTGAAAGAAAATCAAACAGCGTTGTACCGCGTTGCGTTAGGCTACGTTCATACGGAAGCAGAGGCGCTGGATATCGTGCAAATCAGTGCTGAAAAAGCGTTACGTCAGGTGGGACAGGTGAAAGAAAAACAATATCTCAAAACCTGGTTGTTTCGAATTTTGATTAATACAGCCATCGATGCACAACGTAAACAAGCCCGCCGCCATGAAATTGGTGACGATGTCTTAACGTTTATGCCAGCTTTGGCGGGAGTTGCACCAGAAACCCGCTTAGCACTTGAACAAGCGGTGAGTGATTTGTCTGATAAAGAACAGGCGATTATTCGGTTGCATTTTTTTGAAGATCAAACCTTTGGGGAAATTGCGCTGACATTGCAGTTGTCAGAAAATACGGTCAAAACAACGTATTATCGCAGTCTGAAGAAATTGGAAGCCTTGATGGACGGGGGAATTTAACATGACTTTAGCAGATTTGAAGATTCAGTATACACAACAGGATATTCCAACTGAAAAGTTGACGGCTGTTATCAACCAAGCGATTGTCGCAACTGCACCAAAGCGCAAGCGCTTGAATTGGTGGCAATCATCAGTGATTGGTGTCGGTGCTGTAGCAGCAGCTTTTACGCTGGCGCTTAACACATCGTATTCATTCGCGAATGCATCAGAACGGGTGCCAGTTGTGCGTGATGCCGTGAAAGTTTTATTGTTCCGCGAGTACAAGCATGTCGACAAGACGTCGTATGCGGATATTAAGGTGCCTTTGTTGACGAACCTACGTGACCGGCAATTATCTGATAAGTTAAATACGGCCTATGCAGAAGAGGGTCGCGCATTATACGAGTCCTTCATGAATAAGACCAATGATACGCCCAAGTCGATGACACAAACCTATGCTGAAAAGGTAAACAACGAGCAGCTGCTTGTGCTGGAACGTCGTCAGGATATCTCGTCGGCCGATACCGCTACGAAGCTGCGTTACACAACAATTGATAAGCAAAACGGGCTGGTCGTAACACTGCCGATGCTATTTAAGGCGAACGCCTATCAGGCAATTTTGAAAAATTATGTCAATGAACAAATCGCAGCGTCGAAGCAGTATGACACACCGGTCGCAGCGATTGGACCTAAGCAGACGTTCTATATTAATAATAAGGGTGAACTAGTATTGGTTTTCCAGCGCGGTGAAATTGCACCGATGTATGTTGGTGCGGTTGCGATGACGATTCCAACTGATGAGATTGATAGCCAATTGATATCACATGCTTACGTGAAGTAATTGTATCTAATTGAATTTTAATATAACCGCTGTTTTGTGTATGAACAGCGGTTTCTTTGTGTTATGCTAATTAGATTATGACAGAAAAAGGAGGGCGGAAAGTTGCAAGATTTCATGCAGTTGGATCGTAATTTGAAGCTACGATCATTAACTGTTTTTCTAACAGTCTTACTGGGTAGTTCAATTGGACCGAATGTAACGGTTTATTACGTTGAATATTTTGGGGCCTTCATTACCGGCTTTTTGTTGATTGCCGTCTCAGTGGCCGGTTTTATTGCTGGCTTGTATGGTGGTCACTTGGCCGATGTGTTGGGGCGTAAAAAGACCATCTTGATTGGATCGGCCATGATTATTGGCGGCTATGCGCTGGCTATGCTGATGAATTCGCCGTGGTATACCAACCCGTATATCACGTTCGTTGGGTTCCTGACTGCTTCAGTCGGGGCGTCATTCGCCGATCCGGCCGAACAAGCGATGATGATTGACTCGTCAACATTGAAAAATCGTAAGTTTGTCTTTGCGTTGATTTACTGGATCATTAACATTGGTGTGATGATTGGGGCGGCCGTTGGTGGTTGGTTCTTCCGTGATTACCTCTTTGAATTGTTAATGGGCTCAATGATTGTCGGCATTATTAATGCGGCGATTATCAAGTGGGGGATGGCGGAAACGCTGGATATGACAACCGTTAAGACGAATTCGTCAGTCTGGAGTGCTATCAAGTCATACGGGCATGTGCTGACGGATAAGCGTTACTTGCTATTCATGTTCGGAACGATTTTCTCGGTCGTTGTTTATTCACAACCAGATTTCTATTTGGCAGCGCACTTGGCAGAGTCGTTCCACGACTACACACTGTTTGGCATTCATTTTTATGGCCAACGGATGCTCTCGTTTATGCTGGTAATTAATACGGTCTTAATCGTCTTAACGATGTCAGCATTTAATCATATGACAAATCGCTGGCCGCTAATCCGTGGTTATATGATTGGGACATTCTTGCAAGGCCTCGGCTTTGCCATGGCCTTCTTGCTCCGCGACTTTTGGCCACTGGCCTTTACGGCGGTTGTCTTCACGGTTGGTGAGATGATTAATGTGCCATCAAGTCAGACGTTGCGTGCGGATATGATGAACCCGGAGAAGCTCGGGGCTTACTCAGGTGCGTTTGCTGCGACGCGGCCACTGGGTAATATTGTTGCTGGGGTGATGGTGTCAGCCTCGCACTTTGTTGGCAATATCGGTGCGGCCGTAATGTTGATGGTTGGGGTGCTGATTGCGATTTATTCAGTTGCCACTGCTGCAAAAATGAAAGCGTCATTTTAATAGTTGATTATATGAGAATAGCCGCAGGATCATGATGTTAAATGATCCTGCGGCTATTTAATTTATTAGTTTGCTTTATCTTTCTTATGATTATCGACCTTTGATGTCTTAGTATCGGCAGCTTTGTCAGCAGCTTGTTGTGAGGACAGCGCCTTCGATAAATCGGTTGCATTATCATTTGCGGCATCCACGGCGCTCTTAGCAGAGTCCTGTGCGGCCTTAGCTGCATCATTCGCCGTTTTAACAGCTGCTTCTGCAGAAGAACGCGCCTTAGTTAGTTCGGATGACTTCTTATCAAGCGCAACTTGTAGCGAAGAAGCCTTGTCCGCTGATTCGTCGGCGTTCTTGAGTGCCGTCACGTAATCCTCACCACTTTTGGCGGCCTTGTTTAACAAATCAACACCGCCGTTCGTTGCCAACACCAGGCTATACAGGTTTAACGCTGATTGCCAATTGTTGTGGCGGATTTCTTTGTCCGCACGCTTAAGGTAGTTAAGTTGCTCAAGGGCGGTGCGGTTTTCGACGGAAACGCGAATGCCACGGGCCGCAGAGTAGTAGATAGCGGCATCTGACCAGTTGTGGGCCGCGACGGCATTACGCGCATTGCGCATATTGCCTTGATAGCTTTTGTTTTCATTGAATGCATCAACACCCCAGTAGATCCCGGCTGCAGTCGCAGCGAGGGCGATTAGGGTGATGACAGTCCACTTAAGTTTCATGTGACCTCCTTGAAGATAGAACGCTTACCATTGTACAGGAAAAATAGTGCGAAAAACAGGACAAATATGAAATTAACCGCATTAATCAGGCTGTAGACTGAAAAAATATAACAAAAAAGCCGACAAGCAAATGCTCATCGACTTCGTTAGCTGGGATAGCTGGATTCGAACCAGCGATACACGGTACCAAAAACCGATGCCTTACCACTTGGCCATATCCCAATGATGCGATGGGGGCTATAGGATTCGAACCTATGAACCCGAAGGAATGGATTTACAGTCCACCGCGTTTGACCAGACTTCGCTAAACCCCCATCATATAAACGCTTTAGCGATATGTATCGCCTCAACGAATATATACTATACAGAATATTTATTTAGATGTCAACACTATTTCTTGAACTTTGTTTTGCCAAGCATCAAAGAAGTTATCAGCCGTCCATTCTTGCAAGCGCCGACGGTTATAACCAACGCTGGGGTTGTAGTAAGTAACCCCATTTTTTTCACGTGGCGGCACGGTAACGTGAATGTGGCCGTAAAAGACATGACGCACATTGTCGTAACTTTCGAGTAGTTCACCAGTGCGTGGTGACCCTAAGACGCCGTTCACAGTTGCCCAGCGTCGATCGCCGATTGGAAAAATCAATTCATCCCCAATTGGGGCAAAGTGGGTCATGAAAATGACTTGCTTACCGGCAGCTTGTGCGTCATCGAGGAGCACCTTCATTTGGGCTAACCCTAAATCCATGCGCTCCGGATCGGTCATTGGTTGTTCAATAATCCGGTCGTAGTAAAAACCACGGCGGAAGGCGGCAACATCTGCCGGGTCAATGCCCCGGGCAAATAGGTAATCATACCAACCATTGTGACCGATAATCCGCCAATCCGTGCCGGGAATGTCGACGTACTTATTATGAAGGTAAAAATCATTCACGGGTGATTCGAGCTCAGCAAAATCTGTGCCACGCCCCATGTCGTGATTACCAGCAATAAACAAGACTTTGGTCTGGTCACCCAGGTTTTCTTGCAAATCACTCACATATGCCATTGATTTCTTAAAATCGTTAAAAAGGTCACCAGCAATTAGGTAATAATTAACGTTCATTTCTAGAATTTTTTGTGTTTGTTTCGCTAAAATTTCGGCGGGTTCTTGCTTATTTATGTCCAAGTGATTGTCACTTGTAACAGCGATTTTAACCATGATATCGCCTTTCTTTCCTGATATATCAATTCATTGTACCAAACGCGAAACTATCCTTGTAGGAAAAAGTAAAATCAATTTCTGATACCTTCTTGTGGAAATGAAGAAATTCAAGTAAACTTAATAAGTATTTTCTAATGAATTAGTTATGTTAAAACAAATAAATATAAATTCGTAAGGAGCTTTTCTATGGAATCAGAAAAGAAATTCCTGGGACAACCACGCGGTCTACAAACATTGTTTATGACCGAAATGTGGGAACGTTTCAGTTACTACGGTATGAAGGCCATTTTGCTTTACTACATGTGGCATTTGATTGCGACAGGTGATTTGAACGTCACGAAGGCAACGGCAGCGTCAATCATGGCCATCTATGCGTCAATGGTTTACCTATCAGGTGTTGTCGGTGGTTTCATCGCTGACCGTTTGCTAGGTCAACGTCGCACGGTCTTCTGGGGTGGTGTTTTGATCATGTTTGGTCACATCGCCTTGTCATTGCCATTCGGGGCACCGGCCATGTTCGCCTCAATGATCTTGATTGTGTTGGGAACTGGTTTGTTGAAGCCTAACGTTTCATCATTGGTTGGGTCACTTTATAAAGATGGTGATTCAGCCCGTGATGCTGGGTTCTCAATCTTCGTCTTCGGAATCAACTTGGGTTCATTTATTGCCCCATTGCTAGTTGGTTGGACGCAAGAACAGGCCGGCTTCCACGTCGCCTTCTCATTGGCCGCTATCGGTATGTTCTTCGGTTTGTTGCAATTCCACTTTGGTGGCAAGCACTTGCACGAAGATTCAATGTACGCCCCAGACCCATTGCAACCGCAAGAAGTGAAGCCTTTGGTCACTAAGATTGTCCTTGGTGTCATTGCCTTTGCGTTGGTTGTCTTGTTGATGGTTTTGATGGGCTGGACGAGCTTGCAAAACTTCGTTAACTTGTTGACGATTGTCGCTATTTTGTTGCCAATCGGTTACTTCACGTTGATGATTACGTCAGCTAAGGTTAACAAGGAAGAGCGTTCACGTGTTGTCTCATACATTCCATTGTTCTTGGCAGCTGTGTTGTTCTGGGCCATTGAAGAACAAGGATCAATCGTTTTGGCAACTTTTGCTGCCGAACGTGTTGATACGTCATGGTTCCCAGCGTCATGGTTCCAATCACTGAACCCATTGTTCATCATGCTATACACGCCATTCTTTGCCTGGTTGTGGGTTAAGTGGCAAAAGAACCAACCATCTTCACCAATGAAGTTTGCGATTGGGTTGATGTTCGCCGGTGCGTCATTCTTGTTGATGGCCTTGCCTGGTGCAATGTTTGGTACGGCTGGTAAGGTGTCACCACTTTGGTTGGTTGGCTCATGGGCCTTGGTTATCATCGGTGAAATGTTGATTTCACCAGTTGGTTTGTCAGTTACAACGAAGCTAGCGCCTAAGGCATTCATGTCACAAATGATGTCAATGTGGTTCTTGGCTTCATCAGCTGGTTCAGCGTTGAACGCCCAGTTGGTAACGTTATATAACCCTAAGAACGAAGTGGCTTACTTCGCTTGGTTCGGAATCGCCTCAGTTGTGCTTGGTGTGGTCTTGGTATTCTTGGTACCACGTATCAAGCGCTTGATGGCCGGTGTTAAATAGTAAACGAAAAGAGCAGTTGATGATTTTCCATCAGCTGCTCTTTTTCTGTTGGAAAAGTAAGTGAAAGCGCCTATAATCAATTCTTGTCGAAAAAAATAGGAATTAGGTGGAAGAGAATGACAGAAGAGAAGTCATACAAGAAGTGGTTAGCTTTGGCAGCCATGTCTTTGGGCGTCTTTATGGCCTTGTTGGATGTCACGGTTGTGAACGTGGCATTGCCAACAATGGCGGTTGATTTTAAGACAACGTTTAACAATCTGCAATGGGTCCTAAATGCGTATACGATCGTGTTTGCGGTCATGTTGCTGATTGTGTCGAAGCTTGGTGACATGTTTGGTCGTAAGAAGATGTTTATCGCCAGCATGTTCGTTTTCGTTATTGCCTCAGCGGTTAACGGGATGGCAACGTCACTAACAGTGCTCGACATTGGGCGCGGGGTCCAAGCGATTGGAGGCTCAGGCTTGATGTCATTGGCAATGGCATTGGTCGCTTCAAACTTTGAAGGCCGCGAGCGCGGTACGGCGCTAGGAATCCTAGGATCTGTCATTGGTTTGTCGACGGCGTCAGGCCCCTTGGTGGGTGGTTACCTGGTTGAAGCCTTTGGTTGGCCATCAATCTTCTATATTAATGTGCCCGTTGGTATCATCGCAGTTATCATGACGTGGATTAACGTTAAAGAAACGCCAAGCTATGGTAAGGGTCAAAAGATTGATTTCGTGGGCATGATCTTGTCAGCGGCGGCTTTATTCTCAGCTGTGTATGGCTTGATTCAAAAGGAAAGCCACGTGCACTGGGCATGGACTGACGCCCGTATCGCCGGTTGGTTGATTGCAGGTATCGTCTTGGCAGTTATCTTCGTGTTGGTTGAGTTGCGTGTGAAGACGCCAATGATGAACTTGAAGATGTTTAAGAGTGTTAACTTCGTGGGTGCCGTAATCGTTGCCTTTACGTTGGGAGCTGGTGTGTATGCCATTAACGCCTATCTAACGGGGTTGATGCAAAATTACATGGGCTACACGGCATTCCAAACTGGTTTGCGCCAACTAGTGATTTCAATTTGGTCACTGATCTTGGGACCGGTAACCGGTATCTTGGGTAACAAGTTCTCAAAGAAGTGGATGATTTCAGGCGCTTTGTTGCTTGGTGGAATTGGCTTCTTGTTGCTGGCCAACGCCATGACGACGAAGCTAACGTTTATTCAATTGGTACCAGCAATGGTCTTGATGGGATTGACGAATGCAATCGTTAACCCAATGTTGAATACGGCCGGTCTTGAAGGCGTTGCGCCATATGAAATGGGGATGGCAGCTGGATTGCTTAATGTTTTCCGCCAATTCGGTGTATCATTCGGTGTCGTGATGCTTGGTTTGACCCAGACGAATCACTATGAAGACTACTTGAATGCGCACCTCGGAACGGTCAAGATGCCTGAAGCGGCAGCGACTGGCTTGCACAAGGCCTTGGTTGAAGCTGGGCCATTTTCTGGCCACGCGGTTGCCTTTAGCGATCGCCTGACTAAGGCACCGTTCGCGCACGACTTCCAACAAGTCGTGCTCCATGCTTATGATAAGGGCATGATTGCTGTGGGCGTTACCGCGGCAATTACAGTCTTTATTGGTGCAATCGGTGCCGCACTCTTTATGCGTGACCGTAAAAATGCTTAATTAAATACAATTAATTTTTAAACACCCGATTGTCTGTTTGCTTACAGAAATCGGGTGTTTTTTGACTAAATTATCTAAAAAATGACGGGAAATTAAAAAACGTTAATTGTGTAAGCGGTTTCAAACGGGTAGCGTAGTAGGTGTTGAGTGGCAAATTTTTTGATTAGGGGAGCTATTATGTCAATTTTAATCGCATTAGTGCCGGCATTAGCGTGGGGTTCTGTTGGAATCGTTACGACTAAAGCTGGTGGAACTGCGGCGCAAGGAATTATGGGGATGACCATTGGTGCCATCATACTTGGTTTTGGTACCTTGGCCTTCTTCGTTATTCCGAATGCCGGGATGGATTATGCATTTAATTCACGGATTTGGATTGTTGGATTTATTTCAGGTTTGATTTGGGCAGTTGGTCAGGTTGGCCAACTGATTGGATTTAAGAAACTAGGGGTGTCGATTGGAAATCCGCTTTCGACATCCGGGCAAATTGTTGGTAACGCTTTGATGGCCGCCGCTGTGCTTGGTGAATGGCACACGGGCCGGATGTGGTTCTTCGGGGTCTTGTCAATTGCGCTGGTAACAGGTGGTGCTTTGTTGACGACCGTTCGCGATAAGAATGCGCCGGCAGAAACGAACCCAGAGCGTGACTTCAAGGGTGGTGTTTCAGCGGTTATCGTTTCAACACTAGCCTTTATGATGTACTTTGTGTTGCCTAACTTGCTTAACAAGTGGGGTTACATCTCAGATGCCGTTCACAACCAAAACAACGGGTTGGACTATATGACAGCGATTGTGGCACCACAATCAGTTGGTCAAATTCTAGGGGCTTTGTTGATTGTGGCGTTCTACTTCAAGGAAACGAACAACATCATGAAGTCTGGAACGGCACGTCAAGTTATTACTGGTTTGGTATGGGCATTGGGAAATGTCTTTATGTTCATCTCAACTGGAAATCCAGACGTTGGTCAAGCAACGGCGACGACATTGTCACAAACCGGAATTATTGTTGGAACCTTTGGGGCCATCTTTATTCTTGGTGAGCATAAGACGAAGCGTCAAATGGGTTATATTTTGCTTGGAACGGTGTTGGTAATTGTGGGGGCAATTTTGATTTCAAAGTTGTCAGTGTTATAGGAGGAATAAATCATGTCACTTTTGGGGGCTATTGAAGCAGGTGGTACGAAGTTTGTTGTTGCGGTTGCGGACGTCAATGATCCGGATACGGTCATTGCACGTGAGAGTTTTCCAACCCTAGATGGTGCGGGAACCCTGGCGCAAGTTATCGCATTCTTTGATCAATACGAGGATATTGCGGCAATTGGGATTGCGGCCTTTGGACCAATTGATATTAACCCAGACAGTCGCACCTATGGTTATGTGTTGGATACGCCTAAGCGTGGTTGGTCAGGTTATGATTTCTTGGGTGCCATGAAGGCTTGGCGTGACATCCCTTACTTCTGGACGACAGATGTGAACGGTGCGGGTTGGTCAGAATACGTTTCTGGGGCGGCCGCAGACGTTGAAAACGTGGTATATCTGACAGTTGGAACTGGGGTGGGTGCTGGTATTATCCAACACGGTCACTTGTTGAGTGGTAACTCACACCCTGAAGCTGGGCACATTATGATGCGTAAGCACCCACAAGATAACTATGCCGGGCACTGCCCATTCCACGGGGATGCTTGCTTAGAAGGTTTGGCAGCTGGTCCAGCGATTGAAGATCGTTGGCACGAATCTGCTAAGTCATTGCCAGATGATCACTTGGCCTGGGAAATCGAGGCCTACTACTTGGCCCAAGCGGCCGTGACATACACCGTTACGTTGCGTCCAGACCGCATTGTTTTCGGCGGTGGTGTGCCACACCGTGAAGTCTTGTTGCCAATGGTTCGCAAGGCGTTTGCAGAACAATTAGCTGATTACTTGCCAGTTGATGATTTGGATAAGTACATTGTTACCGTGGGAAACGGTGACAATGCAGGAGTTCTTGGTTGCTTCTACTTGGCTAAGAGCTTGCTAGCAGCGTAATAAATTGCAGAAAAAGACTAGGGTAACCTGGTCTTTTTTCCGTAATTTGGGAAATAATGACCTAGATGAGCACTTTTTCGCATACGTAACTAACTAAAAGTAACAAAACACTTGTATTTACTAATTGTAAGCGCTATCATATGTTCATGGTTAGTTGGAGAGATAAACCAACTAATGTTAAACGACTGTCTTAGGGGGAAAAGACAATGAACGAGAAGAAGCGTATGTCGACCAGCCTGATTTACTTTTTTGGGGCGCTGGGTGGACTACTGTTTGGTTATGATACGGGTGTTATCTCAGGAGCCATCCTATTCATTCAAAAGCAGTTGCATTTAGGTTCTTGGGAGCAGGGCTGGGTTGTTTCGGCCGTGCTAATTGGGGCGATTTTAGGATCAGCAACCATTGGACCTGCGTCAGATAAATTTGGCCGCCGCAAGTTATTGATGTTGTCATCGATTATCTTCGTCATTGGGGCGATTGGTTCTGGATTAGCACACAATTTTGAACTCTTGGTCATTTCACGAATTGTGCTTGGTATTGCGGTTGGTGGTGCATCGGCCTTAATTCCAACGTATCTATCAGAATTAGCACCGGCTGAAAAGCGTGGTGGGATTGGGACGATGTTCCAATTGATGATTATGAGTGGAATTTTACTGGCTTACATTTCAAATTATGTTTTGTCAGACTTTGATTTGGGTTGGCGCTTCATGCTAGGCTTGGCTGCCGTGCCAGCGGCAATTATGTTCTTCGGTGGGATTGCACTGCCTGAATCACCACGTTACTTGGTACGCCAAGGGGATGATCAGGAAGCATTGGCTGTGCTGAAGCAGTTGCAAAGCAATGATCAACAAGCACAAGCTGAGTTGGATGATATTAAGTTGCAAGCCTCGATGAAGAGCGCTGGGTTTAAGGAACTCTTTGGGGTTATGTCACGTCCCGTGCTAATCATGGCCATGGGCTTGGCAATTTTCCAACAAGTCATGGGTGCTAATACAGTGCTGTACTATGCACCAACTATTTTCACCGATGTTGGTTTTGGTGTCAGCGCCGCGTTGATGGCTCACATCGGGATTGGTATCTTTAACGTGATTGTGACTTGGGTTGCCATGAAGGTGATGGATAAGATTGATCGTAAGACGATGTTGATTGCCGGTGCCTGGGGCATGGGAATTACATTGATGGTCATGTCAATTGCGATGAAGTTTTCCGGTCACTCACATGTGGCATCATACATTGCTGCGTTTGCTTTGACGATTTACATCGCATTTTTCTCAGCAACTTGGGGACCAGTTATGTGGGTGATGATTGGTGAGTCATTCCCATTGAACATTCGTGGTTTGGGTAACTCGTTCGGCTCTGTTGTGAACTGGACAGCGAATACGATTGTTTCGTTGACGTTCCCGCCATTGTTGAATGCATTTGGTACTGGTTCGCTATTCATTGGTTATGCGGTATTGTCATTTGTGGCCATTTGGTTTGTCCGCAAGTACACGATTGAAACTCGTAACCAATCACTTGAACAAATTGAAGCAAGCTTACGTTCACGGGCTCACGCTAAGGGTTGGACAGAAGACTAGCAGGTATATAATAGGGGCCGGAAAGTGATTTCCGGTCTCTTTTTTTCATGAATTAATCGCATTTCGTGAATAAGATGATTTAATTTCAAAAAAGGGGTTGCCAACTTGTGTGATACTTGGTAATATATATTTTGTTGTTGCGGGGGTTTAGCGAAGTCTGGTCAAACGCGGTGGACTGTAAATCCATTCCTTCGGG
>ERZ841120.1106-NODE-1106-length-12900-cov-14.884391_pt1 | contig 12900 bp, 8 predicted proteins | sample MGYA00519572_ERZ841120 | MGnify/ENA primary metagenome ERZ841120 (study PRJEB31850, sample SAMEA3708890) | human gut metagenome | biome: human gut; feature: human-associated habitat; material: faeces | place: China | collected 2014 ... | reverse complement strand
GGATACTGCAGGTGTTCAGGAAGATGGCATCAGCCTCTTCTTCTTTCTCACAAATCTCGTAGCCAGCCATCTGCATTACAGAGGCAACTACCTCACTGTCTGCCACGTTCATCTGGCAGCCATAAGTTTCAATAAACAGTTTCTTCATTGTTCTAGATGAATTCTAATTTATGTTTGATGTATTAAAATGATTTCTTTCCTGTATCTTCCATACCGCCATCATTTCATCTTCTTCGAAACTGCCATCAGCATGAAGTAGATGACTATGGCAGAGATCCATCCGGCGATGGCATCGATGAGATAATGCGCCTGGATATACACGGTAGCCATACACAGGAAGATGTAGAATGGCAGCATGGTGAAGAGCAGCTTGCGGTTTCTGCTGTGCCAGGCAAGGAGCATGCAGATGGTACTTACGCCCACGTGCGAACTCGGGAAGGCAGCGGTAGGTCGCTCTCCTGCTTCCTTGGCATCCTCTACGAGCTGGTAGAAGATTCCGTCGGTATAGCCTGGGGTTGGCAGACAACTGGTATGGGTACTAAAGTAATCGCCCATTGCCGGGAAGATGCCCTTGGCAATATCCTGCACTCCCACGGCGTCGAAGTAGAACGTTGGTCCTACCACCGGCACGTAGATGTAGATGAGATAGTAGATGAAGAAGCTGGCAAGCATCACAAAGCCCACTCTTTCAGCCTCGTAGTATCTGCAGAAGAAATAGTAGAGTACTACCGCTGCTATCATCGGATAATACATGAAGTATCCCATCGACATCAGTTCGCTCACCACCGCCCAGGGCAGTGCCTTGGCAAAGAGCAGGGCGGGCTGGCATCCAAAGAGATCCTGTTCCCATCCCGCAAAGATATGGTCGAGGTTGGGAAACATGCGGTTGATCTCGTAAGTATCTGGATACCACCAGGCAAGCAGGGCGATCTGCGCTATGATGCGTACCATCTTCGTTATCCTGCATGGAATCATGCGATATACGCCCCAAAGGGCGAGGGTCATGACCAGAATTCTCAATCTGCCCCAAAGCATCGACTCCGGATTCACTACCTTGGTAAAGGTAAAGAGCATGGTGAAGACTGTTATCGCCATATAGCCCAGCATCACCCATTCCAGTGGCAGGAGTCCCTTCTTGGGGTTCTTTTCTATCTTAAAATAATCTTTTATCATTATTGATTTTTAATTTTATTACAGCCATCCGTTATCCTTGTACCACTTGATGGCAAGCTTTACACCTCTTGACAGAGGGTAGTGGGGATGATAGCCCAGCTCGTCCATGGCAGGTTCGATGTCACAACGCCAGTTGCGCTGTTTCAGGATGTTATACTTGTCATTGTTCAGTGCCGACATCCTACCGGTCATTCTGCCGAGATACTCGCCAAAGAAGGTTACGATGCGGAGCACCCAGATAGGAGCCTTGATGCGCAACATCCATGGATTGCCCAGTTCCTTCTGAATCAGGTCGCTGAAAGCTTCCGACTGGTAAACTTCGCCATCGCTGAGGAAGTATTTCCTGCCGTTCATACCATGGTCTAGGGCAAGGAAAACTGCCTGCACCACATCCTGAACATACACGAAGGTGATGTCCTGACGCTTGAATCCTACAGCAAAATCCACGTGCTGCCTGATGCTCTGCGCCATGAGGAAATAGTCTTTTTCTCTTGGACCATATACGCCGGTAGGGCGCAGGATGATATAAGGGAAATTGTTGCCGATGCTGTCGAGATAGCGCTCTGCGGCAAGCTTGCTCTTGCCGTATGCCGTATTAGGCTTAGGCACATCGTTCTCGCAGATTTCCTGATAAGGCTGCTCCTCGCGGATGGCTCCAAAGATGCTGAGCGAGCTGACGAAGACAAATCGCTTGATGGGCATCCCCAGATGCAGGATGGCATTCACCAGGTGCTTGGTGCCCTCGGTGTTTACCTTATAGAAATCCTCTGCATGCAAACACTTGGTAGCGCCAGCTGCATGCACTATATAGTCGAACTCGTGCGGAGCGAGTTCCTTCTCCAACTCTTCCTCTGAAGAAAGATTGAGGTTGATGAAATGGATGCGCTCGTCTTGCAGATATTTTCTGGAACTGGTAGGGCGAACTGCCGCCCAGGTTTCCATGCCTTGTCGCAAGGCTTCTTCTACGATGTAACTGCCGATAAAACCCGACGCACCCGTTACTAGAATCTTCATTAATTATATATAAAATTGCAATTTCGGCTGCAAAGATACGACTTTTTGATGATTTATCACCATGATTCTGTTCAAAAAGGAGATAAAATTTGAAAAAATAGTGTGGGTTTCTATAAAATGTTGTATCTTTGCATGCATGGAGCAAGTATCGGGTTTTTATTTCCCTCCCTCAGAAACGACTTCTGCGCAGTTCAGCAATATGACAGAAATCTCGGCTAGTGGCTTTAATATCCTTATCCGTGCCAAGCGTGATGGCAGGTGGTGGATCTTGAAGGCGCTCGCTCCCGCTGTGCGCAATAGCGAGGTGTATCAGAGCTTGCTTCAGAAGGAATTTGATATCATGAAGCATGTCCAGCATCCCGGAGTTGCCGAGGTAATGGGTATCGAGGAAGTGGATGGATATGGCAAATGCCTCGTGATGGAATGGATAGATGGAGTGACTCTGGAAGAGTGGCTCCAGCAACATCATTCCAAGGCGGAAAGGGTGCATATCGCCAACCAGCTGCTCGTGGTACTTGAGTTTGTACACGACATGCAGGTGGTGCATCGTGACCTGAAACCTTCCAACATGATGGTTACCCGCAATGGGAGTGTGCTGAAGCTGATAGATTTCGGATTGGCTGATGCCGACAGCTATGCCGTACTGAAGGAACCGGCGGGAACAGATGGATATGTTTCTCCCGAACAGCAGAAGGGCGGACCTACCGATGTGCGCAATGATATCTACAGCGTGGGCGTTATCCTGGATAAGATGAGGCTGAATTTCTCTTATCGCCTGGGATTGAAGCGTTGCCTCCGTCCGTTGGAGGAGCGATATCCCAACATGACCGCCATGCGCCAGCATATTCATTCTCTGCATCGCAACCTGCTTGCCTTCTGGATTGCTTCTGGCATGTTGGTGGCAGGTACTTCGGGTGTGCTTATATATAATAAGGTGAACGAGCCTCCTCGTGGATACGATGTGGTGGCAGAGTTTAAGATAGGAAACCTGGCTTATAAGTCGTGGGGTGGTGGAGTCGTATCGGTCAGGGCTGCCAATTCCAAGGATTCCTGCATCGAGGTACCTAAAACGGTGAACTTCCAGGGAATGACCTATAAGATAGATGAAATAGAAAAGAAGGCGTTTGCCGATCAGCCTGATCTGAGGAAACTGGTGTTCCCGGATACCAAGTTCCATGTGATGAAGCAGATGGTGGAGAACAGTCCGAATCTGCACAGCATCTGTTTCCGAAGCACCTTGCCGCCAGTCATCGGCAATGCCATCTGGAAGACCAGGATTCAGGATGTCTTCAGTGAATCTGATTTCAAGCGTGTCATCCTGTATGTTCCCAAAGGCAGCTTCGATGCTTATCGCAATTCTGTATGGAATCAGTTTGAGAATATCATTGAATATGAATAATAATGCAAATAGCCGCATCTCATGTGAGATGCGGCTATTTGCATTATTATATGTATCAATACCATACTTCTATCTGTGGTGATTCCTTGGCATAGCTAGGCATGCACTTACCGATCTTGGCTCCGATGTAGGTTGGGTCGCAGATGTAGAACTTCTTGCCCTTGTACTCGTATGAGGTTCCGTTCTCTACCGGCTCATGGAAGGCTACGGCTGTACATTCGTGTCCTGGGAACTGGATGAGATGTACATCGAGTCCGAGTATCTCGTGTACCAGATAGGCATAGAAGATGGCGCGGTCTTCGCAGTCGTTCTTAGGATAGTAGAGACTTTCCTCGAAGTAGAAATACTTCTCGCGATGGAACTGCTCATCATCGGTAGCGTATGGGAATCCCTTCTGTATGAATCGCAGGATGCGGTTGGCTGCTTCCTGTTCGCCGAGATCCTGTACCTGTGCTCTGATCTGCTTCACCACATCGTCGCGCAGACTCTTATCTACTACAGATGCGGCTACGGTAGGAATATCTATGATAGGATATTCATCGAGCAGCGGCATGACGCCGGTTGGTACTTCGCCCTGCAGGGTGATGCCCGCAGCTTCGTATCTGAACGGCTTGGCTTCATCGCCAATCACGGTCTTGCCGGTGAATCTCAGTCCCATATCCTTACCCAGCTCTGCGCCCTTAGGCAGTTCGCAGGAACGGAAGGATCCTTCATCCTCTACGTTCGGATAGATGTAGTAGCGCTTGCCGTCAATATTGAGGTACGACTTCTCGAATACGTGCTCCACGTAAGGGATGAGCATCACCACGTGGTTGCCGCACAGGGCAAGGCGTACGTTGTAGCCGCAGTTGGCAAGCACATACTGCGAAGCGATGATCTTCTCATTCTGGCTGGCGTTTGGCATGGCGGTATCGATGTATTTCTCTACGAGCATGGCAGAACCCCAGTCGCTGAGTCCCATCTTGCGTGATTCGGTGGCGAAAGCCTGGGTTACTTCCTTGAGGTCTGATTGCTTGAGATTCTTCCAGTAGTTCACCACATCGTCTGTAGAACTGATGCTCATGGAAGCGAGTCGGGTTGCCTTTTGCATCTGCAGGGTTGCACCATAGAAGTTGACATCAATGGTCTGCTTGCTTGCCGGAATGTTGACGTGAGGCACGTTTGGCAGGGCAGGCATGACTGGCACGGCTGCTACGGCAGGCATCAGCGGCAGTTCGATACCCGAACCGGTGTATTCTATGTCTGGAATATCAGGCTTCACCTCTGGCAGTTTCGGCTTCTTCACCGGTTCTATTTTTGGACGGACGGTAGGAGCCTTTGGATCTGGCTTCTTCGGAGTCTCCGGTACTGCAGGAGTTTCCGGAATCAGGATCGGGCTTACCGGCATCTTAGGCTTCACGGTAACCGGTTTCTCCGGTTGTTTCGGAGCTGTATATGTTGGAGGCGTCTTAGGCTTAGGCACCTGCGAGCGCACATCTCCCTTAAACTTCTTGTATTCTTTCCATACGCCTTGCATATACTTATCGTAGTCGGTAAGTATGGTGTTGCGGAACTTGTTGTAATCATCCAGCATCGCCTGTCTTGACTGCTGGAACTGTTTCACAAAGTCATCGTTCTGCGAAAAGCTTGGTGTTGCATGCAAACCGAGCAGCAATATGAAACTGAGAGTAGGATAAATTCTATTCATAATCTGTAATTTTAAGATTTCTACTTTCTGTGTTGATAGATTCGGGGCAAAGATACGATTTTTTTCTTAATCGCCCAACTTTTTTAAGGAAAAAGGCTCTCCTACCTTAAAATATTGGGAGGAGAGCCTATCTATGTACCGTTCTTAGCGAAGATTCTGTCCCGGAATAGGAGTTGTTTCCTATTTGGTTATGTTTGATAGATGGATTGTCATATCCTAGTTTTTCTATTTGTGCTGCAAAATTACGAAAAACTTTTGAGATAGCATTGGTTCAAATTGGTTCATTTTCAAAGACTGATGAAGAAAATGAAAAAAGAATGATTGAGAGTGGGAAAAAATGTGTATCTTTGCTGCAAAAAAAGAAAGGAATAGAAAATGATAGATACTTATAATCCTGAAGATTTCGAGCGCTTGAAGCAGGAAGTGGAAACCTTGGTGGGAAGATCCGTCAAGACACCTAAAGACTTTGAATTTCTCTCCCGCCAGATAGAGGGCTATACCAACGAGACCATCTCGGTGAGTACCCTGAAGCGTATGTGGGGATATGTGGCTTCGCCATGTAAACCGAGCAAGTATAATCTTAATTTGCTTTCCCGTATGATAGGTTATTCCGACTGGGAGGCTTTTTCGGGTGGAAACGAAGTTATGTCTTCCAGCCGCTTCTTCGTGAAGAGTAAGCTTATAGCGGATGCCTTGCAGAAGGGGGAACTGGTGAGATTGACCTGGTGCCCGGGCAGAGTGCTTTCCATCATGTACCGGGGCAATGATACCTTTGAGGTTGTGGATAGCATCAACAGCAAGCTGGCAAAGGGGGATACCTTCACCTGCCCGCAGTTTGTTGAGGATCAGCCGCTTTATCTTTCCAACCTCAGCCATCCCGGCATCCCGCTCTGTAACTATGTAGCAGGTCAGAATGGAGGAATCAAGTGGAATCTGGGGGGGTGATTCTGGACCTTCCTGAAACATAAAGACAAAAAACAAAAAGCTTGGAATCACGAATGCGATTCCAAGCTTTTTTCATTAATTTCATTGGGGGTTAGCCTCATGCAGCTAATTTCATTGAGGGTTAAGCCTCATGCTGTCTTACGCCCATACGAGCCTCTACTACGTTTACCACGTAGTCGCCGAGCTTCTCGCATTCCTGGATGATATCCATGTACATGGTACCGATGGCATAGGTGTAGAGATGGTTGTTTACATCGTTGATGTTCTGACTCTTCAACTGGTTGCGATAGTTGTTGATCTCGTTCTCGATGTTGAAAGAGAGGTTGGCATCATTATCTACCTTATGACCCACCAGGGTGATGTTCATCTGGGTGAGGGCATTATCTGTAAGCTCCATCATCTGGTGCATGTGCTCATACTGAGAAGGAATGAAGTCTTCCTTGCCACGGATGCGGCGGTTGAGGGTGCGGGCAATGTTGAAACAGCTGTCACCGATACTCTCAATCTCTGAAATCTCACGCAGCATGGCGCGGATCTTCGCCTTGGTCTCATCAGAAAGATGAGAATCGCTCACCTGGTCGAGATACTTCGCAATCTCAATCTCCATGTTGTCGGAGATTCCCTCGTATTTCTCGATGCGGGTATAGAGCTTGATGAACTTGTCGTCGTTGGTCTCGCCCAGGAGTTCCTTCACCATACCGAACATACGCTGGATGCGCTCGGCGAAACAGTGGATCTCCTTCTGAGCCTCCAATACTGAGATTTCCGGAGTCTTCATGATACCGCTCTGGATGAAACGCAGACGGAAATCATCTTCGTCGGCATTCTTCTTAGGACGGATAATCTTGCATACCAGCTTCTCTATCTGTGGGATAAACCATACCAGGATAAAGGTGTTGGAGAGGTTGAACGTGGTATGGAAGGCGGCGAGCACGAACGACAGCTTGGCTGCATTGGCAACGAAGTGAGGATCGCTCTTCTCCATGGCATCGTCGAAACCTACCCAGCCGCAAACCAGATGGATGAACGGACGGAATACGCAGAGTATCCACAGCACACCGAAGATGTTGAATACCATGTGCGCCATCGCCGCTCTTCGCGCCTGCGTGTTGGCGGTGAGTGCTGCCACGTTGGAAGTTACGGTGGTACCGATGTTCTCACCCATTACGAGCGCAATACCCTGATAGATAGGCAGTACGCCGGTAGAACAGAGAATCATCGTAATCGCCATAACGGCTGCCGAACTCTGCACACACATGGTCAGGATACTACCAATGATCAGAAAGGTGATGGTAGTCTGGAAGCTGTGAGGGTCGAAGCTGGAGAAGAACTCCAGAACCGGCTGGTTATGAGCCAGATCCATGTCGATACCGGTTTGGCGAAGTGTACCCAAGCCGAGGAACATAAAGGAGATACCGAAGATGAAGTCGCCTATGATTTTGCGCTTCTTGCTATAGATGAGGATGATGGCGATGAAGAACGCCAGCCACACAAAGTCGGTGATGTTGAATGAGAATCCTGCACTCATGATCCAGGCGGTGAGCGTGGTACCGATATTGGCACCCATGATAACCGAAATAGCCTGGGCAAGGGTGAGGAGACCGGCATTTACGAATGATACCGTCATCACTGTCGTAGCAGTAGAAGACTGTACGGCAGCCGTGATGAGCGTACCCGAGAGTATGCCCGTCAAACGATTGGTGGTCATAGTTCCTAACACATGGCGGAGCTGTGGTCCGGCCATCTTCTGCAAACTGTCGCTCATGGTCTTCATACCAAACATCAGTAAGGCGAGTGCTCCGATAAGCCTAAAAAATATCCAAATCGACATATTATAACTTAATTAATGTTGTCAAAATCATCAAGTTTACGTTTTTTTTCGTAACTTTACGCTCTGTAAGCAATGCTCCGCTTGAGGGCTTGCTCAGGCCCGGTGAACGTCCTCCAGAGAGGTCTTCGTTAGGCTGTAGATTATTAACTTTGTAACATAGTTTTAACGCAAATGAAACAGAAGATACAAATCCGTTGCAAAAATAATAAAAAAACTCAGAAAGTCGAAATCGGAAGCACACTTTTTGATGTTTTTTCTTCATTTGACCTTAAAATGACCCATGGACCGGTGTCTGCGAGGGTAAATAACAAGGTGGAAGGCATGCATTACCGTGTTTATAACTCCAAGGATGTAGAATTCCTGGATATGAACTCTGCGTCGGGTTCACGTGCCTATACCCGGACGCTTTTCTTTGTACTGTGCAAGGCAGTGCAGGATATTTATCCGAATACGGATGTGGTCATCGATATTCCGGTATCCAACGGATTCTATGTGGATATCCGTCTGGGGCGCCCGGTAGTAGATGAGGATGTGAACATCCTCCGCCGCCGCATGCAGGAGATCATCGACTCCAAGATGCCGATACGCCGCTTCACGGTGCCTACCGAGGAGGCTATCGCCCTCTTCCAGGAAAAGGGCGATGTGGAGAAGGTGAAGCTTCTCAGAACTTCGGGTTCCATCTATACCACCTATTATAAAATAGGTGAATATGTGGATTATTATTATGGCACCCTGCTTACCAATACCTCCCAGCTCTATCTCTTCGGGTTGGAGAAGTACTATGATGGCATGTTGCTGCGCATTCCTTCGGTCTGCAACCCGGATGTGCTGGGCGAAATGACCCGACAGGACAAGATGTTTGATATCTTCAAGGAGCATCATCGCTGGCAGGAAATCCTGGGTATCAGAACCGTGGGTGACTTCAACCAGGCTATCGACGCGGGACATGCTACGGATATCATCAATATCAGCGAAGCGCTGCAGGAGAAGAAGCTGGCGAAGATTGCCGAGGAGATTGCCAGCCGCAAAGGGGTGAAGCTGGTGCTGCTGGCGGGGCCTTCGTCTTCGGGCAAGACTACTTCCTGCAAGCGATTGAGCATCCAGCTTGCCGTAAACGGACTGAAGCCTCTGCAGATTTCTCTTGATGATTATTTCGTGGATAGGGATAAGACACCGAAGGATGAGAATGGTGAATATGATTTTGAGAGTATCTATGCCCTGAATCTCGATTTGCTCAACGAGCAGTTTAATGCGCTCTTCCGTGGCGAGGAGGTGGAACTGCCGAAATACGATTTCCCTTCGGGCAAGAGTGTGAAGAGTGGAAAGAAGCTGAAGCTGGAGCCTAACAATGTTCTGGTGGTAGAGGGAATCCACGCCCTGAATCCGGAGCTTACGGCGCATGTTCCTGAAGAGCAGATCTTCCGTGTGTATGCTTCTGCGCTGACCACCATTCTGCTGGATAATCACAATTACATCCCTACAACGGATAATCGTCTGCTGCGCCGCATCATCCGCGACTATAAATATAGAGGTGTATCTGCCCAGGAAACCATCCGCCGCTGGCCATCGGTAAGATCCGGAGAGAACAAGTGGATTTTCCCATTTCAGGAGAATGCCGATGCCATGCTGAATACGGCGATGCTCTATGAGTTGTCGGTTCTCAAGATGCAGGCAGAACCGTTGCTCCAGCAGGTGCCGGAGAATTGTGAGGAATTTGCTGAGGCTTACCGCCTGCTGAAGTTCCTGAAGTATTTCAAGGGAATACCTTATAATAATCTGCCTCCAACCTCCCTCTTGCGAGAGTTCCTGGGCGGCAGCTCATTCCATTATTAGGAGTTAGTGTTTTTTGCCTCACTATGGCACAATATTGCCCTTTACCAGGGCAATATTGTGCCGTGGTGAGGCAAGATTCGTTATGTCGTGAAGGAATTTTGAAGATAAGCGCTACTGCTTCATTTTCTTGCGTATCAAGCGCCACTCTCGCTTTTACTCTTCACTCTTCACATTTTGAGCGTAAGTTACTGATATACAAATAGTATCGAGGGTGAAGAGTCAGGTTTCACTCTTCACCACTCTTCACCACTCTTCACCCTGACTTTTTTTGAGGGCGAAATCATTTCAGGAACAACGTTTGGTCTTCAATGATGACCAGCTTCGGGCTTCAATGATGACCACCTTCTGTCTTCAATGATGACCAGCTCCAGGCTTCAATGATGGCTGAGCTTCGTGATAAGGTGAAGAGAGGTGAAGAGTGGTGAAGAGTGAAGCTTGACTCTTCACCTGTTTAATGTATTGATAATTAATGGATTAATGCCAAAGTGTGAAGAGTGAAGAGTAAAAGCGAAAGTGGCTTTCTGTGCAGCCGTTTTTCGCTTTAGAGCTTGTTTCCGTAGCAGAGGTCTCCGGCATCGCCGAAGCCAGGAATGATGTATTTGTGCTCGTTCAGTCCCTCGTCGATAGATGCACACCAGATGGTAGTCTTGTCTTCAGGGAAGGTCTTCTTGACGTGCTCGATGCCCTGTGGAGCGGCAAGCACGCAGGCTACGTGGATGTGCTTAGGGGTTCCCTTGGTAAGGAGCGCCTTCATACCCATCTCCATGCTGATACCGGTGGCAAGCATCGGGTCAGCGATGATGAGCGTCTTGCCGGTAAGGTCTGGAGTAGCCAGATACTCGATATGAACCCCCACCTCGGTATGCTCCTTGTTGGTATATTCGCGATAGGCACTCACGAAAGCATTGCCGGAGTGGTCGAAGATATTGAGGAAACCCTCATGGAAAGGCAGACCGGCACGGAAGATCGTACCGATGACAATCTTGTCGGTAGGGAAATTAACCTGGGCTACACCAAGAGGGGTAGTCACGTCTTTGTTCTCGTAATTGAGGGTCTTTGAAATCTCAAAAGCCTCATACTCGCCGATTCTCTTGATGTTGTTGCGGAAGAGGAGTCGGTTCTTTTGATACTCGCAGTCGCGCATCTCAGCCAGATAGCGGTTGATGATGCAGTTATGCTCGCTCAGATTATTAATTTTCATAAGTCGTAGTATTTATATTCTTGTTATTTCAATCGATGTTTATTCCTGCTGAAATCATCTGTCAAGATGCAGCAAAGGTGTTGCAAAGATAAGGCAAAATCCGGAAACCGCAAAATATTTTCCGTTATTTTTTCCTTCCGGCTTCTTCTGGTGTCATCCATGGGCTTTTATGTGTCTTCTGAACCCCTATATATATAATAGGTGGAAAATGAATTTGGATGAAGCAGATTTGCGGCGAATATTTGCAAAGTCAATATGGCAAATTATAGATGAATGGGTCGATTTTTTAATTCTTTAACCTAAAAAGGTTTTAAAATGCAAGAATATTATCTAAGAATCTTTGCCATAAAACATATTTTTTGTAACTTTGCGGCGGTTTTAGGAAAAAAGGGTTTTGGAAATCCCATTTTGAATATTAGGATAAAGTTTCAGAAAGAAATATTTCACAACTTAAATACATTTAGAAAAAATGGCAAAGTTAGATTTGACAAAGTACGGCATTACTGGTGCTACAGTAATCGCTCACAATCCTTCTTACGAGCAGTTGTTCGAGGAGGAGACAAAGGCTGGTCTCGAGGGTTACGAGAAGGGTCAGCAGACAGAGTTAGGTGCAGTTAACGTTATGACAGGTATCTACACTGGTCGCTCACCTAAGGATAAGTACATCGTAATGGACGAGAACTCTAAGGACACTGTATGGTGGACAACAGAGGAGTACAAGAACGATAACCACCCAATGTCTGAGCAGGTTTGGGGTACTGTTAAGGATCTCGCTGTGAAGGAGCTCTGCAACAAGAACCTCTATGTAGTAGATGGTTTCTGCGGTGCTAACAAGGATACACGTATGGCTGTTCGTTTCATCGTTGAGGTTGCTTGGCAGGCTCACTTCGTAACAAACATGTTCATCCGTCCTACAGCTGAGGAGCTTGAGGCATTCGAGCCAGACTTCGTTGTTTACAACGCTTCTAAGGCTAAGGTAGAGAACTACAAGGAGCTCGGCTTGAACTCTGAGACTTGCGTTGCTTTCAACGTAACATCTAAGGAGCAGGTTATCATCAACACATGGTATGGTGGTGAGATGAAGAAGGGTATGTTCTCTATGATGAACTACTTCTTGCCATTGAAGGGTATGGCTTCTATGCACTGCTCTGCCAACACAGATATGAACGGTGAGAATACAGCTATCTTCTTCGGTCTTTCTGGTACAGGTAAGACTACATTGTCAACAGACCCTAAGCGTAAGTTGATCGGTGACGATGAGCACGGATGGGATGACAATGGTGTATTCAACTTCGAGGGTGGTTGCTACGCTAAGGTTATCAACCTTGACAAGGAGTCTGAGCCAGATATCTACAACGCTATCAAGCGCAACGCTCTCCTCGAGAACGTAACTGTAGCTGCTGATGGTAAGATTGATTTCGCTGACAAGAGCGTAACTGAGAACACTCGTGTTTCTTACCCAATCTTCCACATCAACAACATCCAGCCAGGTTCTTCTGCTCCAGCTGCTAAGCAGGTTATCTTCCTCTCAGCTGATGCATTCGGTGTATTGCCTCCAGTATCTATCCTGACTCCAGAGCAGACTCAGTACTACTTCCTCTCTGGTTTCACAGCTAAGTTGGCTGGTACAGAGCGAGGTATCACAGAGCCTACTCCAACATTCTCAGCTTGCTTCGGTCAGGCATTCTTGGAGTTGCACCCAACAAAGTACGCTCAGGAGTTGGTTAAGAAGATGAACAAGAACAATGCTAAGGCATACCTCGTTAACACAGGTTGGAACGGTACAGGCAAGCGTATCTCTATCCGCGATACACGTG
>ERZ841120.1101-NODE-1101-length-12951-cov-18.233251_pt1 | contig 12951 bp, 9 predicted proteins | sample MGYA00519572_ERZ841120 | MGnify/ENA primary metagenome ERZ841120 (study PRJEB31850, sample SAMEA3708890) | human gut metagenome | biome: human gut; feature: human-associated habitat; material: faeces | place: China | collected 2014 ... | reverse complement strand
TTTCTTCATAAAGTCGAGGTGATTGCTGTTAATATGCTTCATTTTTTTCATAATTACAAAATTTCGTGCAAAGGTAATAAAAAACATTCAAATAACCAAATAAAAATTGAGCGTTATGACGCTCACTTTAATTTAATGTTTATTATACATACGTGTGATGTTTTTAACAGATTAAACGCCATTCCCCCTCACGCATCCCTGCAATTCCCTTCACGCCCCCTGCAATTCCCCTCATGCATCCCTGCAATTCCCTTCACGCCCTGAAAGGGCAAAAGCTTTATATGGCGTCCCGAACCTCAGGCTTTGCTTCTCAATCCATCCTCGAACTGGCTATGGAATTCTGCCACATGTGTCTATATATCCCGTTTTGGTATATCCGATAAAAGAATATATATTTGCGCATAAAAATAAAACGAATATGGACAAGAGTATACATTCACATTTATATCATCAGGTTATCGGACGCTTGCGAAGTAAGCGGGAAGATAAACGTGTAACACAAGTGCAACTTGCTGATAAATTGGGTGTTAACCAAAACTTTATCAGCAAGATTGAGACCTGCGACCGCCGCTTGGATCTTATAGAACTTCGACAGATTTGCCAGGTTCTGGGTATCTCGTTTGTAGACTTTGTTGCCGAAGTCGAAAAGGATATACTGAGCAAGGAAGAAAAGTGAATGATTAAAATAACCTAAAAAAAGAACTGTTATGGACATTAAAGAGTTTGCACAAAAGTTTTTAGATAATATCAATGTTGCTGTAGATATGGGTAACACTGATTATGACCAGGAATTGGCAAATGCCATCTTGGAATACTTGGAAGATAATGGTGAGGTTAACAATCCCGAGATTTGTTCTTTTCAAAAAACTAGAGCAAGGATTACAGCTTACGATTATAATGATGAAGCAGAATCTTTGGATCTCTTTTATTTGGTAAAGGCTGACTCTATGTTGGGTAAGGTGAATAATAGCAAGATACAGCAAGGTTTTAATTATCTTGTGTCGTTCTACCGTGAGGCAATGAATGGTACGCTCTTAAAGTCTGCTAATGTGGAGAAAAATGATGAAATAGTTGAAGTAGCAAAGTTAGTTCAAAGTACTAAAGGTGCTATTAATCAGCTTCGCATATATATAATTACGGACGGATTGACAGATCCAACTTGTGTGCCGGATTCTGTAGAGTCTAGTGAAGATGATTTTATCATCGAATATAATGTTTGGGATATGCAGCGAGTATTCCAGCAGCATAATATTCGTGCTGGCAAGGAGAAAGTTGAGATAGATTTCCCTACAGAATATAATACCGAACTTCAATGTCTAAAGATGAGTGAGGAAAATCCGTACGTAGATGCGTACATGGCGATTATTCCTGGTACTACTTTGGCTAAGATTTATCGAAAATATCAGCAGGTTCTGTTGGAGAAGAATGTTCGTACTTTCCTTCAGTTTAAGGGTAAGGTGAATAAAGGTATCCGTAAGACATTGCGTGAAGAGCCTGATATGTTCTTCTCATACAATAATGGTATTTCGACAACTGCAAAGGATATTGAAATAAAAGAAGAAGATGGTGGTCTTTACATCACTCGCTTATATGATTGGCAAATTGTGAATGGAGGTCAGACAACGGCTTCTATAGCTGCCAGTTTGTCTGATAGAGAAGTCGATATGCATAAGGTGTATGTTCCGATGAAAATCAGTGTCATTCGTGATGTTGAAAATTGTGATGAAATAGTTAAAGCGATTTCAACGTCTGCTAACAGTCAGACTGCAATTAAGAATTCTGATTTCTCTGCCAATGAGCCTTATCTGATAGATTTGGAGAAATTCAGTCGCTCAGAATGGGTTCCAAATGGTAAAAATAAACCTTACTGCAAATGGTATTTTGAGCGTACTCGCGGTCAGTATCTTGACCAGCTGGCGCAGTTGAGCGGATATAACGAGAAGTCCTTTAAGATTGAATATCCAAAGAATCAAAAGATTACTAAGACAGACATTGCTAAGTATGAAGCATCATGGAATATGCAACCATATAATGTTTGTCGTGGCGCAGAAAAGAACTACTCTTTATTTGTCGCAGACATCAAGAGAGAGCGTCCTATGGTAACAGCTAGCTATTATAAGCATATCATAGCCAAAGGAATTCTGTTTGACACAATTGACTCTATTGTAAAGTCCAAGAAATTGGGTGGATACAAAGCCAACATGAACACTTATTTGATGGCTTGCGTATCACTATTGTCTGATAAAGGTCTTGATTTGACTTATATTTGGGAAAACCAAATGGTTCAGCAAGAGGTCATAGATAAAATAGAAGAGCTTCTTCCTATGGTCTGGAATCATCTGACAGGAGCGAATAGTGCATCAAGTCAATCTTCTAATGTTGGAGAATGGAGTAAGAAGCCTGAATGTTGGAATAGATTAAAATTGAAATTAGGTGAATATGAGAAGTTTGGTAGTGAATTGATGCAATCGGAAACAAATGAAGATGGAAGCTACCTTAATGAGGCGCAACAGAATCGCATCAAGGAAGCTGAAGCAATAGATTCTAATTATTGGTTTGGATTAGCAAATTGGGCAAAGTCTAGAGATTTGCTTAGCCCATTGGAGCGTAAGGCAGCTTTTAACTTTGGTACAATGCGTTCACGTAATCGTGCATTTAAAACATTAAAGCAAGCTCAGTTCGCTTTAAAAATAGTTGAAAAGGCAGAAGAACTTGGTTATAGAGGTTAATTATGGCAACAACAATATATACTTATTTGCATAATGATGATCTTAGCGGTTCACGCATAGTGAGCATGGATGATTGTATGTGCAAATTATACAATATAAAGCGTGATGACTCAGATTTTCTGAAAGATTTTAATGAGGAATTGCAAAAGCCAGCGCTATATATCCTTGTCAACCAGGGGCATCTAAAGGCGTATGTTGGTGAAACAGATGATTTCACAAAGCGTATAAGCCAGCATCTTGCAAAAAAAGATTTTTGGGATGAAGTCTTAGTCTTTTTGGGGGTTAACGATGATACTATCAGTAAGACTGAAGTTCAGTATCTTGAATATTGTGCATATCAAAAGGCAGATGAAGTAAAGACGTATGATTTATCAGAAAACACTCAGGTCCCTAAACAGCCACACATGAGTGTTATGCAGCGAGCAAAGGCAGATAAATTCTTTAAATATGTTCAGTTTCTCGCAAAATTTGTAGGATGCAATATTTTTGAAAAGCGAAAAAGTGTTGTGTTAACTACTACGCTAAGTGCTTCTCAGCCTAAAGTTGTACCCGCTCCTATTGAGTTCACTAATGATGACTTAAAGGGACGTATCTATTTGTCTTTCAATGGTGAAGGGAAATTTACCAAACGTGAGATTGTGTTAGAAATAGTGCGTAAATTTATGCATGATTTCCCTGACACTACGCTGAGTGAACTTAAGGCAACATTTAAAAGAGATTTTCTTGGGAATTTTGCTCAGTATGAATTTATTCAAGAAAATATAGAAAATGCCAAAAGATGGAAAGAACTTGGGCAAGATCATTGCCATTACTTTGTTAATGATGTTTTGAGAAGTGGCGATGGTATTGATTTTTTAGTTTGCGTAGAATGGGATAGAAACAATATTATTAAAGTCCTTGGTATAGCAAAAGCTTTGGGATGGACTTTTGATATCGTAAGAGGTTAATTATATGAATAAAGAAATTCAAAATACAAAAGATAATATTGATTATAAAGTAGACTGGGTGAGCAAAAAATTTGCTTATCCTGAACGTGTTGTGCGTCTAGCAACTTCTTTTAGTGGCATAGGCGCAATAGAATATGCTTTTAAAAGATTAGGCTTAAAGTCCAAAATTGTTTTTGCTGGTGATATAGATGCCAATTGTAAGAAGGCTTATTTTGCCAATTACGAAATCTCAGAAGAGCAATGGCATACTGATATTCATAAATTAGATGCAACACCTTATAAAGGTCAGGTGGATTTGTTTGTTGGTGGGGCTCCATGTCAAGCTTTTTCGATAGTTGGTGAGCAACGTGGCTTTGATGATACACGAGGTACTTTATTTAGAGAGTTCGCTCGTGTTGTTAAAGAATGTCAGCCTAAGGTTTTTATCTTTGAAAATGTGCAAGGATTATTTAAGCATGATCAGGGAAGAACATGGGAGGTTATATATAATACGTTTCGTGATTATTGTGGTTATGACGTTCATTTTCAATTGCTAAACGCAAGGGATTATGGTATCCCACAAACACGCGAGAGATTATATTGTGTAGGTTTTAAAAAGACAACCGACTTCAAATACCCTGCTCCCATACCGTTGAAATATAGAATGTACGATTTTCTTGAAGATTATTCTTTAAGCGAATATTTTGACAAGGATAGTAATTCAAAGATTTTATCTTGCGACGTAAATCATAAAAATGAACTAGTACAAGATGCCAGCAAAGAACGATTCAATGATTTCATCTTTCCTATAAAGGAAGTGGAAGATAAGTATTATCTTTCGGAAAAAGTTGCAAAGTATGTTCTTAGTTCAGGTACAAAGTCATTCAAGACACCTGTAAAAACAGATTTGGATATAGCACGTCCTCTATTACAGTCGATGCATAAAATGCATAGGGCTGGCGTAGATAATTACGTAACTTATAACAAGTCTAAAGGTATAGACGGATTACGTAAGTTAACCCCAAGAGAATGCTTGAGGTTAATGGGATTTAAAGATGATTTTAAAATAGCAGTAAGTAATACTGCCGCATACATGGAGGCTGGTAATAGTATTGTTGTAGATGTCCTAATTGCCTTACTGAAGGAAATGGATATAACTAAATATGGTATTAACGATGGAAAATAAATATTCAAATATACAGAATACAAAAGCTAATATAGATGATTCTATAGATTGGCAGAACCTTCAGTTCTCTCATCCGGAGAGAACTGTTAGGTTGGCTACGTCATTCAGTGGGATAGGTGCAATTGAGCATTCTTTTCATCGTTTGGGTATTAAATATCAAATCCAATTTGCCGGAGATATCGATGCTAATTGTAAGAAAGCATATTTTGCTAATTATCCAATAGAAGACAATAACTGGCACGATGATGTGCATAGTTTGGATGCAAAGCCATATAAAGGAAAAGTTGATTTATTTGTAGGCGGTGCTCCATGTCAGGCATTTTCACTAAGAGGAAAACATGGCGGTTTTGAAGATACGCGAGGAACACTATTTCGCGAATTTGCTCGTGTTGTCATTGAATGCCAACCTAAGGTTTTCATCTTTGAAAATGTTAAGGGAATGCTGAGTCATGATAAGGGGCGTACATGGAAAGTTATAAAGGAAACTTTCGAGAAAGATTGTGGCTATGATGTTTACTTTCAGGTACTTAATGCAAAGGATTATGGCATACCACAAAGTCGCGAAAGGATTTATTGCATAGGATTCAAAAACGAAACAGAATTTAAATATCCAGCCCCTATAAAGCTTGATAAAACTGTGTATGACTTCCTGCAAAATAGGTTTGATAAAAAATATCTGCTTAAGCAGAAAGGAGTACATTTTATAACTCGTGCGATTAATTATCAAAAGAGCTATACGCAAGTTAATGGCGATATCATCCTTTGCCAAAAAAGAAATCAACAGTTTAACTGGCATGGAGATTTTGTGTATCATCCAAAATTAAAGGAAGATACAAGTACACCCGAGACAGATCCAAATCTGTTTAAGGTAGCAGATTTCGAAGAAGACTATTATTTGCAGAACAATCCTGCAAAATATGCTATTAAGCGTGCAGGTGACGAAGAAATGATGTTTAAGGCTTCAGACAAAGAAATAGACCCTTCTTACGGCCGCTTTCGAAAGCTCACGCCTAGGGAGTGCTTGAGACTAATGGGGTTTGATGATACGTTCAATATCGTAGTATCAGATACAGAAACTTATAAGCAGGCAGGAAACAGTATTGTGGTAAATGTATTGATGGCTTTATTAAGGAAAATAGATATAACTAAGTATGGAACAGAGATATAACAAAAAAATGAACGAATTGGGCTATGGACAATTCGTGTGCGACATCTTTCTGAATTGGGAGGATGTAAAAGATGAAATCCTCTTGCCTGATAGAAAAGAGGGTTCAGGTAATGGAACTGTTCATGTCTTTCTTGGCGCTGCCGATGAATGTCTGAAAAAAGAGTTCCCAGGTTACTACAAAGCAGTAACCGATGGAGAAGATCCGTCTGTTGGAGCAATAAAGATTACTCATTATTTTGCAAAAAGTAATGTTTTAAGTATGCTTGGTTACGTATGTGAATATTACAGAAAGAAAGACGTTTATTTCTTAGATACTGTTATAAACATCTTAACAGATATAGATAACGCTAAGCAAGAAGAGGGTATGCTATCAACGTCATCGTTGCTTAAATTATCAATTGGATCAAATAAACTGCGCCCATATTTTAAACAATTCGATAGTAAGGGTATTTTTCATCAAGTAATTAGACAGTTGCTATTGCCAAAATCGGCATATAAAATTGCATTATATAAGAATGCAAATAATGAATATGCCGCTTTTTGGTTAATTGGATTTGGAGATTTGGATGATTTTATGGCTGATGTAAATAGTGATAATATTGAAAAGCCATTGGATGAATTGAAGAAATGTGAAAAATCTCTCCAGCAAATCTTCTACGGTGCCCCAGGCACCGGCAAGAGCCACGCTATAAACGAGCTTACAGCGGGCAAGGATGTTATCAGAACAACGTTCCATCCTGATACCGACTATTCCACTTTTGTAGGCGCATATAAGCCAACCACTAAGCCTGTGCCAGTAATAACTGTTATTGGTACTGAAGCCGTTCCTGTAAGGGATAAAAACGGCAAGGAAATGATGGAGGATAAAATCGTCTACGAGTATGTGAGTCAGGCCTTCCTACAGGCATACGTTGCGGCATGGAGGAAGTATTGTGACGTACAGGAGGGCGAAGAGCCTGTGGACGAATTTTTGGTTATAGAAGAGATTAACCGAGGCAACTGCGCCCAGATTTTCGGTGATCTCTTCCAGTTGCTCGATCGTGGCGATGAAGGATTCTCTGAATATCCTATCAAGGCTGATTCTGACATGAAGAAACTGCTCGAAAAAGAATTTGAAGGACTGGAAATCAAAAATAAGGAGGGTATTAACGCTCTGTTTAAAGGTGATAAGGATATTGTTGCCCAAGTGTTGGCTGGTGACATCCTGTTGCTTCCTAATAACCTCTATATCTGGGCAACCATGAATACCAGTGACCAGTCTCTCTTCCCGATAGATTCTGCCTTCAAGCGCCGTTGGGACTGGCATTATGTGCCAATAAGTGATGCTGGTAAGAAATGGATGATTGAAGTGAATGGTGCTCAGTATGATTGGTGGAAATTCCTTGAGGCTATTAATGACAAAGTTTATCATGCAACCTATTCAGAAGACAAGAAGCTAGGCTATTTCTTCAGCAAGGCTAAAGATGGTGTAATAAGTGCCGATAAATTTGTCAGCAAGGTTATCTTCTATCTTTGGAACGATGTGTTCAAAGACTCTGAATTTGAGGGAGATACCTTTAAGGATGAGGATGGAGAAAAACTCTCATTTGACAAGTTCTACTCTGTAGAAAATAATCAGGTCAAAGTGAATGAGAAGAAAATCGTAAAATTCCTGAGTAACTTGAATTTGGAACCTGATTCTGAAGTTGATGAAGACAACAGTGAAGAGGGGGTTGAGACTGAGAGCGGTAAGAAACTTCCAAAAACTCCTAAGGTATTTACTGTTGAATTCCCTGACGGAACCGTCATAAACGAGAAGAACAGGTTTGAAACCTATCTTAAGGTGCTTTCTAAAATCGGAATAGAACAGGTTGAAAAAATTGCGGAAGAAATGAAATATCAACGCCGTAATACGCCTCTGGTAACAAAAAGCCAACATGAGGAGATTTTGAATGACGCTGTCTATAGTTATGTTCAAGAGGGCGATTATTATATAGTCAAAGGCATAGATGCCATTACGATGTATAATATGGTAATGTTGTTGGATAACCGCTTAGACTTGCAGCTGAAAGTATGTTATGAATAAGGCTTTTGTCTGCAAATAATCGATTTAAAAAGTAGGAAAATGAGAATCCTGATAGAAGAATATCAATACAATGTATCTGATGTGCACGATGTTTTATACGGCATCGATGCAATGGAGAACGTTGAGGGCAAGGTGTCCATCCATTATGTAGGGTATTATTACAATGCCCTATTAGGAGACTGCGTGTTTATTCTTCCTAAAGTATTGCTGCGTGATGTGGATGGAAAGGAACTTGCTTTTGGCAAGTACCAGCCATACGATATTATCAACCCTGAAGGTCAGGAAAAACTGACAAAAGAGGAGCGTGATTTCCTCTATGGCTTTGCTGTATGGATATATAGAGCCATCGTTGTATATAAGAACGACAAGAGCAACGACTCGACTATTGTTTATCAGAAGATGATTAATCAGGTGGGTGGTAGTAGCAAGCGAAAGAGCAATACATTCCTTGATATTCTTCTGTCGCTAATCCAGTTTAATAAGGACAATAAAAGTTTCTTCTTCTTCGTGCTGAAGAACCTCCATTCAGGCTTGAACAAGATAAACTGGACCCGCACTATCAGTACTACTTCTGCTATCATCCAGGGAGGGGATGCTATCTACTTAAACCCTGTCAACAAGAAACGCAAGATTAACTTCGATGAAGAGCTGCTTGTCATCTTCTTTTCGATTCTCAACTATATAGGTGATACATACGGATTTCCTAAAGAAATTAACTGCAATTTTGACCTGATAAAGGGCAAACAGTTTGAGAAATATAGAAACGGATATGGCAAAGTACGCTTGAATCAGATAAAGTATAAGTATTTTTCAGATAAGGCGTTACAGCTTTGGAAGCTCTGCTATGCTTTCTTTGATAAGTCACATCATATATATGTAAATACCAGTCAGAAAGAGTATCTGCTTGTCAAGAGTTTTTATATCGTGTTTGAGGCGATTATTGATGCCTTGGTGGGCGATAATCCGCTGCCTGACGGAATGGACAAGAAGCAGGAAGACGGTAAGATAGTGGACCACCTCTTTACGGCGAAGAGCTTGATTAATGACGAATCAAGCAATACTTATTATATCGGTGACAGTAAGTATTACAAGATGGGCAACGAACTCGGAAAGGAGTCCATTTATAAGCAATACACTTACGCGAGAAACGTGATACAGTGGAACCTGGATATCTTCAACAGCGGTAAAAAGCCAGCATCCGGCATTAAGCTTCGTGATGATGAAACAGAAGGATATAACATCATTCCTAACTTCTTCATCTCGGCTACAATGGATGAAAAGTACCGCTACGCCATAGACGGTATTAAGGAAACTGACAGAAAGAACAACAGATACATGTCTAAGCAGTTTCAGAACCGTTTGTTCGACCGTGATACGCTGCTCCTGTTCCATTACGATGTAAACTTCCTGTTTGTTCTCTCGCTCTATGCAAGAAATAATAGGGGAGAACAGCAGCGATGGAAGGAGAATATCAGGGCTAAATTCTGTTCAGAGATAAGAAACTGGCTCCAGCAGGATTTCAGCTTCTATGCCATGCGTCCGCTTCCGTCTGTGAATGCAAAAGAATATGTAGAAACACATTTCAGGCAGGTTCTGGGTAAGGTGTATACCCCATTTGAGGAAGAAAATATCTTCTCTCTTGCTCTCGATAAAAAAGACGAAAAAAACAATGAAGCATTGCTTGCAGAGCTTAGGAAGAATTTTACTGTAAAGGAGTGCAGCCTGGGTACCGACCCGCATGAAGTCTTGCCTGATGAAGATCATGTTCCTGTTGTTTCTGCTGGCAGTGATGAGAAGAATATCCTGACTTGTTTGGTGCGTAAAACTGATGATGTCTTTAAGGCTTTTGCACAACATAAAGGCAAAACATATATCATGGAGAGGATACCATCAATCAACTTGATGGGTATCAAATACCTCTTACCAATGGTAGGTGGTAAAATAGATGGCTATTACGATGTTGAAAGAATCGGTTTTACTGATAAAAACGATAAGCCAGCTCTGCGCTTAAGAATAGGTGAATATCATAGCTTGGGAGATAAATGGGTGCAGATATATGGTATAAAAATGCAACCGGGTGAGTTGATTTCCTTGAACTATACGCTTAACATGTACACAAACTAAACTGTATATAATATGAATGAAGAAATCAAACACTCAAGAGCCCCCAAAAAACTCTTGAGAATTACCTTCCCTAACGGGAAAGTAATATGTTATAATAATGCGACATCAACCATGATCGCTGTATTGAATGAGATAGGGGTAAAGATGTTCCCATCCATCAAGCTGGAAATGTGCCATTTATCTCTTCTTTCAAAGGAAATATATCCGAAGTATCAAAAGGATATGAAGCCTATTTGTAAGGGATGGTATCTGAATGCACAATCTAATTCTGATACAAAGTTTCTTCAACTAAAGTCTATCAATGATCAACTTCATTTAGGCTTAAAAATAGAATTGGGGGCAGGCTTTGATACTGTGGAGGATCCAGGAAAGGAAAAGAGAACCAGGAGTAGAGATAAATTGTTGGTTCAAATGCCCGATGGAGAGTATATTGCCAACGATAGTGCTTTAGAAACGTTTCTGGAAGTTATATGGAACTTAGGCATTGAAGACATTAGAAAAAAAGAATTATCCTGGTGTGGTAATCCTCTTGTAACGAGTAAGAGGATGGTCTACAATCAGGTGCAAATAGACAGTGATAGATGGATTATTGTGCCTAATACCACCAAGGACAAAGTTAAGTTGCTACGTGTCATTGGAGCTATGCTTCATGTTAAGATGGAAATAAATGTGATATGATGGATTCCACTTCATTTATACAAGATAATACGGTACTTCGCCCACATCAGATAGAAGCAAAAGCTAAGATATTTGATGCGTGGAGTAAGTATGATTCTGTCATGCTTCAGATGCCGACAGGAACAGGTAAAACATATCTGTTCACATCACTTATCAATGATATCATCAATACTTACAAAATGGCTCATAAGGATATAAAAATCTTGATTGTAGCCCATAGAACAGAACTGCTTGATCAGATATCTGCCACTTTGAATAAGTTTGGTATAGCTCACGGTTTTATACAAGGAGCAAGAGAGCAGTATCTTTGGAAACGAGTTCAGGTAGGGAGCATTATGTCATTACTGACAGATAAGAATTATCATAATGTTTGCAGACAGAAGTTTAACTATATTATCGTTGATGAGGCACACCATTCTCTTGCTGATACCTACATCAGGCTTTTTGAATTGTTCCCAAATGCGAAGAAATTGGGTGTTACAGCAACGCCTTGGCGATTGAATCACGAATCGTTCCTTTCATTATACCAATATCTGATAGTTTCGCCCCAGATTTCTTGGTTCATAAACAATAATCTTTTGTCCGACTTTGACTATGTTTCTATCAAACAGGATTCTGAAGTTCAAAGACTTGTTGATAATTCTGAGGTGGCTAGAACAGGCGATTACTCTAATATAGACCTTGATAATACGTTCAACAACCAACGTATTAGGTCTAAACTATATGAATCTTATCTGCATTTTGCCAATGGACGAAAGGGTATTATCTATGCCATTAATAAACTTCATGCAGCTAAGATAGCAGAATTATATAGTAGTCATGGCGTAAAAGCTATGGCCATAGACTGCGACACTCCTAGAGATGTACGCCAGCAAATAATAAGCGCATTTAAGAACGGAGAAATATCTGTCTTGGTGAATGTTGATATATTTACGGAAGGATTTGATTGTCCTGATGTGAATTTTATTCAGTTGGCAAGACCAACGAAATCTCTGTCTCTTTATCTGCAACAGGTAGGAAGAGGGTTGCGAATTGTTGAGGGGAAGGAGAAAACAATTATCTTGGACAATGTAGGTCTGTATAATTATTTTGGGCTTCCTGATGCAAATAGAAGATGGCAATATCATTTTGTTGGTTATGAGGATGTAGAACATGAAAGTCATAGTTCCCAAGATAAAGATTCGTTTGGCATGTCAGACTATGAATTTGCTGAAAGCAAGTTTAATGAAGATGATGAGCAGATGGTTGTGGTCAGAGGAGCCACATCGTCTGTGGCAAGCGGTATTCAAGAGCAAAAAAAAATACCAGTCATACAAGAATTGCCGTTATGTGATTATTACCTCATCATAGGTCATAGAAAGCGGTTTAAGGTATATCCGTTTGTAAAAAAAAGAGGGAAAGCTACAGATAACGTTGGAAATTGTGTTTTTGAATATGATGAAGCAATAAGAAAAATCGAGCTTACAGAGGACACAAAACAAAATTTGCAAGAATTAGAAGGTAATTTAAAACTTCAGTCTATTATTGCTTTTGCAGCGATGCTTGCTAAGATAAAGATAGATGAGGTAGTAAATATTAGTAGTTTGCAAGAAATAAGTAATTCTGAAAAGAAAAGCTCTGAAAGTATTTTCGAGGTGTTTGATATGATAAGTAAAATTTACCAAAACAACAAGCAAATTGTATAAGGGGCTGATAGAATGATTGCTGAACAGAGTAGGGAATCTTCCCTTGTCTGTATTCTTGATGTCCTTATATTTCTCAAAGCTTATGCCTTTTTAGGACGTGTTGGTTGCGGGAGCTTATGGTGGTAGGAACTTCTTCTGTCTCTTCACTCATGTTTAACCCTCATACGGAAGTTCTGTTTGTATTTCCAGCAATCCATCTATATTAATCAAGAAATAATACTCTTTTCTGCAAGTTTTTGGGCTTTTCCTTTGGGTTTTGAGAATAAAATAATATTTTTGCGGATGAAAAGTTATGATGGGATTGAAGAAATCCCTTTAAAAAAAGATAGAGTAATATGTCGGACCGTTTGACCATAGAACAGCGCCACAACAATATGGCGGCAATAAGGG
>ERZ841120.1100-NODE-1100-length-12965-cov-63.516189_pt1 | contig 12965 bp, 7 predicted proteins | sample MGYA00519572_ERZ841120 | MGnify/ENA primary metagenome ERZ841120 (study PRJEB31850, sample SAMEA3708890) | human gut metagenome | biome: human gut; feature: human-associated habitat; material: faeces | place: China | collected 2014 ... | reverse complement strand
CCAGTGCCCAACGGATACAATACTTGATGAAGTCTTCCTCCAACTCCATCAAACCATCCATATCCAGGAAAGCAACCTCTGGCTCAACCATCCAGAACTCAGCCAGGTGTCGAGGAGTGTTACTGTTCTCTGCACGGAAAGTAGGACCGAAGGTATAGATGGCACCGAGTGCTGTGGCACCCAGCTCACCCTCCAACTGACCAGAAACAGTCAATGAAGTCTGCTTGCCGAAGAAATCATCAGAATAATCGATCTTACCATCCTCTGTCTTCTTCAAGTTGTAGAGGTTCTTGGTTGTTACCTGGAACATCTGACCGGCACCCTCACAGTCGCTGGCAGTGATGAGAGGAGTGTTGAAGTAGAAATATCCATGCTCGTGGAAGTAAGTGTGGATAGCCATCGCCATGTTGTGGCGGATACGCATCACAGCACCAAAGGTATTGGTACGGAGACGGAGGTGAGCATACTGACGCATGTACTCGAAACTCTGTCCCTTCTTCTGCATTGGATAGTCGCTGCCGCAAAGACCGTAGATTTCGATGCTTTCGCACTGAATCTCAACGCTCTGACCGGCACCCTGGCTCTCTACCAAGGTACCTACTACGCTGATGCAGGCACCAGTGGTAATCTGGCGGAGCTGATTCTCATCGACCTTTGATGGGTCGACTACTATCTGAATATTATTAATAGTAGAACCATCGTTAAGAGCGATAAAATCGACTGCTTTGCTACTACGATGGGTACGAACCCATCCCTTGACATTCACGATTGAGCCGTAGGCTGTACTCTTGAGCAAGTCTACAACTTTAGTTCTTTTTACTTTTTCCATTGTTAATTAATAGGTTAAAAAGGAGACTAAACAGATAGTCTCCTTTCTTATTATATCTTATTATCCTTATTCAAAAGCACCCATGCGGAGCATATCTACTTCCTTCTCAGTAAGGAAGCGCCAGTCACCGCGACGGAGATTCTTCTTGGTCAAACCTGCAAACTGTACACGGTCGAGCTTGGTTACACGATAGCCGAGGCTCTCGAAGATACGGCGAACGATACGGTTCTTACCGCTGTGAATCTCGATACCTACCTGTGACTTGTCACGCTCGTCAGCATAAGCTACTGCATCTGCCTTGATCTCGCCATCTTCCAAAGTGATACCCTCGCTGATCTGCTGCATATCGTGAGCAGTGAGGTTCTTGTCGAGGTGTACGTGATATACCTTCTTTTTCAAGAACTTAGGGTGAGTCAGCTTAGAAGCCAGGTCACCATCGTTGGTCAACAGGAGTACACCTGTTGTGTTACGGTCGAGACGACCTACAGGATAGATACGCTCAGGGCATACATCCTTTACGAGGTCCATCACAGTCTTGCGCTGCTGAGGATCGTCGCTGGTTGTCACGTAATCCTTTGGCTTGTTGAGCAATACATATACCTTTTTCTCCAAAGATACTACTGCATCATGGAACTTCACCTCGTCGGTGCGAAGAATCTTGGTACCCAACTCGGTAACTACCTGACCATTGACAGTTACCAAACCAGCCTGAATGAACTCATCAGCCTCACGGCGAGAGCAGACACCAGCATTGGCAAGGAACTTATTCAAGCGCAATGGCTCTGTTGGGTCGATATTCTCCTCCTTGTATTCGATACGCTTCTTCATGCTATACTTAGCATTTGGATCGTATCCTGGAGTGTGCTGACGGAAGCCACCACCACGGTTGTTGCCATAGCCACCACCCTGTGGACGACCATAGCCGCCACCACGGTTGCTATTGTAACCACCCTGCTGAGGACGGCCATAACCACCACCACGGTTGCTGTTGTAGCCACCATGCTGAGGACGGCTGTTGTAACCGCCATGCTGAGGACGGCTGTTGTAGCCACCCTGCTGAGGACGACCATTGTAACCACCCTGCTGACGTGGCTGATAGCCACCAGTTGATGGATGCTGATCGTCACCTTCTGCGTTATTATTGAAACGAGGACGGCTGTTGTAGCCACCCTGCTGTGGACGGCTGCCATAGCCACCCTGCTGAGGACGACCATAACCGCCACCACGGTTGCTGTTATAGCCACCACGGCTGTTGTAGCCACCCTGCTGTGGACGGCTGCCATAGCTGCCACGGCTGCTACCATAGCTGCGCTGTGGACGCTCGCTGCTAGAGCTGGTAGAACTGCTCTGCAAGCCAGCACCGAAGCCTTCCGGACGGAAGCCACCCTCGCTACTGCTGCTACTTCTATCGCTGTTGAATGATGGGCGATGACTGTTAATACGTGGACGCTGTGTGCGACCTACACTACGATAACTCTTCTGATAACCGCCTGCGTTGAAGCCCTCTCGGGTGTTCTCGCTCTCAGACGATTGACTCTGTGGTTTGTTTTCGAACTCTGAATCCATAATTTATTCAATGTAAAAGCCTCACGGCCGGGTTAATAAATCTATTATTATTAATTATGTTATATATGATATGTCTTAATATATCCTTGGCTGCCCGTTAGGGAAACTGCTTTTTGATTAAATACCGGTGTAATTGCTAGGAGTGATAGCCATCAGTTCGGCCTTCACGCTATCGCTTACATTCAATCCCTTGATAAACTCATGAATGGTCTCCTCTGTCATATGGGTATTGGTGCGGGTGAGCGCCTTCAATGCCTCGTATGGATGTGGATAAGCCTCACGGCGAAGGATGGTCTGGATAGCCTCAGCTACTACAGCCCAGGTATTATTCAAGTCTTCCTGCAACTTCTCCTCATGGAGGATGAGCTTACGCAAGCCCTTCAATGTGCTCTGGATGGCGATGACGCTATGACCGAGAGGCACACCGATGTTACGGAGTACGGTGCTGTCAGTAAGGTCGCGCTGCAGACGGCTAACTGGGAGCTTCTGTGCCAGGAACTGGAGGATGGCATTGGCAATACCGAGATTACCCTCACTGTTCTCGTAATCAATAGGGTTCACCTTGTGTGGCATAGCGCTGGAACCTACCTCACCAGCCTTGATCTTCTGCTTGAAGTAATCCATAGAGATGTACATCCAGAAGTCACGGTCCAAGTCGATGATGATGGTGTTGATTCTGCGGATGGCATCAAAGATGGAACCCAGATGATCATAGTTGCTGATCTGAGTAGTATATTGCTCACGCTCCAAGCCCAGCTTCTCGCTGACGAACTTGTTGCCGAAAGCTTTCCAGTCATACTCAGGATAAGCTACATGATGAGCATTGTAATTACCGGTAGCACCACCAAACTTAGCAGTAAACTTGCAAGCCTTCAAAGAATCAAGCTGCTCGGTAAGACGATATACATAAACCATGATTTCCTTGCCCAAACGGGTAGGAGAAGCAGGCTGACCATGAGTCTTAGCCAGCATAGGTACATCCTTCCACTCATCAGCATAAGTCTGAAGCTGGGCAATCAGCTCTTCAACCTGAGGGTAGAAGCACTCCTCCAGAGCTTCCTTCACTGAAAGAGGCACACTGGTGTTGTTGATGTCCTGAGATGTCAAGCCGAAGTGGATAAACTCCTTGTAGGCATCCAAGCCACCAATCTTGTCAAACTCTTCCTTGACAAAATACTCAACAGCTTTCACATCGTGGTTGGTAACCTTCTCAATGTCTTTCACACGCTGAGCATCGTTTTCGGTGAAATTACGATAGATGTCACGCAAACGCTCAAACAGCGACTGATCGAAAGAAGCCAGCTGTGGCAATGGTAACTCACATAAAGTAATGAAATACTCTATCTCTACGCGAACACGATAACGAATGAGAGCATACTCTGAAAAATAGTTGGCGAGTTGCTCTGTTTTTCCCCTGTAACGACCATCTATAGGTGATATGGCAGTCAATAAATCTAAATTCATAACAATACGTATTATTAATATAGGGTGCAAAGTTAATGAATTCCTACGAAAAAACAGAAAAACTGAGAATTATTTAGCTTTAATTAAAACAAAAAAGGTCTTTCAACGATTGTTGAAAGACCTTTTAACCTGGTGGGCGCTGACGGATTCGAACCGCCGACCCTCTGCTTGTAAGGCAGATGCTCTAAACCAGCTGAGCTAAGCGCCCTTACTTTTCGTAAGCGGTTGCAAAGGTACGACTATTTTTTGGTTCCACCAAATTTTTCAGCAACTTTTTTCGTTTTTTCTTCAAAAAAGTGCATTTTCTGGTGTTTTTCCTCATTTTTCAGGGTAAAAACGGTCGGTTTTTGCATTTCAATTGCCAAAAACAGCCAACCAAGAGAAAGTACTTACGATGGGACTGCCAAACCTCTTTCAACCCCAAAAGGTACTTATTGAGAAAGAAAAGTTCTTTTTTAAGAAATTCAAAGAAACAAAAAAGGCATTCTTCACGAGGAAGAATGCCCTATTCTATTTTTATACCTTATATTATATATACTGTATAATTACTCACCAACCTGAACAGTTGCACGACGGTTGTAAGAAGCAGGAGTCAAATCCTTAACACCACCGTTAGCCTTAACTACGATGTTCTCCTTAGCAACACCCAACTTAACGAGCTCATCAGCTACCTTCTCAGCACGAGCCTTAGAAATCTTCTGGTTAACAGCTGCAGAACCAGTAGCGCTGTCAGCATAACCGTTAACTACCAACTTAGCGTTGTTGTCCTTAGCGTACTGAGCGAGAGCCTGTACGTTTACGAGATCCTTCTTAGAAGCAACCTTAGACTTGCCGATGTTGAAGAATACAGAAACTGGAGTAGCAACATACTCCTTAACTGCCTTTTCCTCTACAGGCTTCTGGTTGTTCAAGAGATTCTTCAAACGGTCGTTCTCTGCATTAGCATCGTTCAACTTAGCATTGAGAGCGTCGAGTTCTGACTGATGAAGAGCGTTGATAGCGTCAACATCTGGAACCTTGTTCCAAGTAGCCTTACCCAAGTTGTATGTAACACCGACCTCAACATTCAAAGAACGGTCGTGTCTTGCAAGCACCTTGTCGATTGAGTGAGATGTGCTAGGCTTAGCACCTGGCAATACACCTGTGTACCCATCATAGTCGTTAGCACCTACTGTATAGTTTACATCGAGGTTGACAGCCCACTTGTTATTAATCTTGAACTCGTTCAAGATACCAACACCAGCTACAGGAGCATAGCAGTTAGCGCTCATGTTACGGTTAATACCAACACCTGCGTAAGGGATGCAATCCCAAACACGAGCCTCGTTGTAACCGCAGAACATATTGCTGAGGTTGAACAAAACCTGCTCATTCAAAGTCCAATACTTATTTGCATTTGTTGACTTATCCTCTGAAACAACAGTGCGGCCCCATGCACCATTGAACTTAGTACGGAGACCGAGACCTGGTGTGAACCACTTACCTACAGCAACAGAGAAACCGAGATTGTTTCTGAAACCCTTGAGTGGGCTCTTAGAGAAACCATTGCCCTCTTCCTGGTTGCCCCAGAATGCAGAACCAGCAACGTTTGCCTGAACAAACCAATTGCTCCAGAAAGAATTTGTTGCTACGCTATACTTCTCAGTAGTTGCTGCATCCTGAGCCATACTGCTCATTGTTACGCTAGCCAATGCTAGCACTGCTAATAACTTTTTCATAACTTTATAATTTAAAAATCAATTTATATATATATATACCTTCTGAATGACGGAGCAAAGATAATACTATTTTTTGAAATAACCTTCATTTTCTAAAAAAAATAGCATTTTTCGTTAACTTTTTTAAGAAAAACGGGATTTTTCCCTGCTTTTAACCTAAAAGATGCTCAATTTCCTGCTGACGGAGGATACAAAGTACCGACTTTCCGTCTGGCGTATAATTGACATTCTGGCAGGCAAAAAGATCATTCACCAGCCCCTCCATCTCTTCATTACTCAATATCTGCCCCTGAGGTATTGCAGCCTGGCGAGCCAGACTCAAAGCCAAAGTCTGATTGATTTCATCAATGGCTGATACGCCCTTTTCTACTGCAGAAGAAACCATGTCCTGTACCAGTTTAAGAGGATTCAATCCTTCAAGTCCGCCAGGAACTGAATTAACGGCATAGCTTCCACCTCCAAGATCTTCCAGTTCAAAGCCCATCGATTCCATTTCAGGCAGGATCTTTTCAAAGATTACCTTCTCAGACATCGGGAACTGCACAACCTCAGGAAAGAGGACTTTCTGTGAATGAAAGGTCCGGTCAGCCAACTGGCGCAAATACTGTTCGAACAAGACACGCACATGGGCACGATGCTGGTCGATAATCATCAATCCCGATTTTACCGCAGTCATGATATACTTACCTTTATACTGATAATGGGCTGGCGATTTCTCTGCAATGATACTGTCTGGCGTATTATTCTGACTAGAATCATCGGAAAACACCATGGTCTGTTCCATCCCCTGCACATCATCCTGATCTTTGAGTCCTTCATAAAGCTGTTCCCATTTTTCATCCACCTGAGGTTTCGACTTAGGAACAGAGAAACTGGCTCCCATAGGGACTGCTCCAGTGGAAGAGGAAGACTTGAACGGATTATAACCAGGATTCAAACTGATCTTCGGTGCAGCAGCAGTGCTCATCTCTGGATTATAAACAGGGATGTCCGGTTTATCCTCGGTATCGAAATCAATGGTAGGTACATCATTGAACATACCGATGGACTCCTTGACCGAAGCCGAGAGAATTTGCCAGATAGCCTGCTCATTCTCGAATTTGATTTCAGTCTTCGTAGGATGTATATTCACATCAATATCCTTCGGATCTACATCAAAATACAGGAAGTAAGGCACTTGTTCACCCTGAGGAACCAGACGGTCATAAGCAGCCATCACAGCCTTATTGAAATAAGGATGTTTCATGTATCTCCCGTTGACAAAGAAGAACTGATGCACACCTTTCTTTCTGGCAGATTCCGGTTTGCCCACAAATCCAGACACCTTACACATAGTGGTTTCTACATTTACCGGCAGGAGTTCCTGATTGAAACGCTTGCCGAAGACATCGAGAATGCGCTGACGCAAATTAGCGGCACGCAAATTGAATACTTCGGTACCATTGCTATGTAAAGTAAAGGTGATTTGAGGATTTACCAATGCAATCCGCTCGAAAGCCGTCAGAATATTGTTCAACTCTGTAGAATTGGACTTCAGGAACTTTCTTCGCGCGGGTACATTATAAAAGATATTGCTGACAGAGAAGATACTTCCCACAGCACAGGAGCATGGCTCCTGTTTCTCATATCGGGAACCAGAAATCTGTATCAGGGTTCCTATCTCGTCGGTAGCCTGTCTTGACTTCAGTTCAACCTGAGCCACAGCAGCTATTGACGCCAAAGCTTCGCCACGGAAGCCCATGGTGCGAAGTGCAAACAAATCATCAGCCTTACGGATTTTGGAAGTAGAATGACGTTCGAAAGCCAAACGAGCATCTGTTTCAGACATACCTTTTCCATCATCTATCACCTGGATGTTGGTACGGCCAGCATCGGTAACTGTGACATGGATATTCCTGGCACCCGCATCGACTGCATTTTCGACCAGCTCCTTGATAACTGAAGCCGGACGCTGTATAACCTCACCTGCTGCTATCTGATTGGCAACAGAATCGGGTAAAAGTTGAATAATATCACTCATCTCTAAATATTAATCATATAAGAAAATGATGCTTCATTATAATCAGTCAGTCAGTTTCTGAAGTGGAGCTTCATGACGCTTAATGTTCTTGAGTTCGGAGCCCTTGGATTTACCACGCCATACAAAGATATCATTCTTATCTTTAGGACGCAAGTCCTCAAACCAGGCAAAATTGTTGAGTTTATATTTTGCCGGCGGAATCTGCGTCATAGGATACATGGTAGATGTAAACTTATTGGTCCAGATTTTCTCCATCTTCCTGCCCGGTCCCATATACATGCGCATGGTATCGGTCTCCAGATAATTCAAGCCAATGAGCGAACTGTCCTTATCATCCGTCATGTAATAGATGGTCTGCACATTACCGATAGACTCTCCTTGTTTAATCTCACCTTTTTCAAAGTAAGATTTCATCTCAGAAGAACTGATCTGATTGAAATGAACACTATCCGGCATCTGCTCTACAGACAGCGCCTGCCCGATGACATGGGCAAAACGAACGGTAGAGTCGTTCATGAAGACCAGAATCTTCTCGCCCAGCAACTGACGGTTTCCATTCCAGACGATAGGATCCTTATACATGGTCATGCAGGAATCCTGAGAATTGAAAACCAGGGAATCGCAGATGGCCTGCATATCCAGGCGATAGGCACGGACCTTAGGATAAGCATGCACCTTACGGTATACCGAATCGGTATTGATATGGAAGGTATTGATACGCATGGTATCAGAATGAACCCAAAGGGTATCTTTCTGCGAATAGTCGATCGCTACAGGATTGCGGGTAGCAAAGCCATTACCGGTTTTTTCGTTGTAACGCAGATAATTGCAAGTAAGGGAATTCTTGCTCTTCTTATCTACATAAACCACATTGCCATATCCGGTACTCTCTCCATCCTTTACATAATAGAGCGTATCACCCGTAAGTGTCTTGTCTTTATCTATAACCGTAGAGCGGCCGTAAAGCTGTGCTCTATCGGTCTTGGTATCATAATATCCGTCTTCTGTCTTGACAACACTTGCACCGGAAACAATCTTAGAAGGTCCTACCATGTGAGCCTTTGACTTACGGACATCGTAATACAAAGTATCGGTGGTAACAACATCCTTGCCGCTGCGCAACTTGACATTATAAACAAACTTAGCCTCACGCGTTTCGGTATGATACTCACCCCAATCGGCAACCAGCTTATCCTTACCATCAATCAGCGTTCCGCCGTCAAAGAAGTTTGCCATATTATACAAGCGGTCGAAATCCAAGCTATCAGTACGCAAAGTCTGCCGACGATGATGTAAGACCACATTCTTGCGTGCTCTCATCATCTGCATCTGCCCATCATACTCTGCTCTATCACAAGTGAGTGACAAGGTGTCTCCCTGCCGGTAATGAACATGTCCGAAAGCTTTCACGGAATTAGAAGCCTGATAGAAATACGCGCTGTCACAGGTAAGATGACTACCCTGATGCAAGAAAGAGACCTTACCTTTCAATATTTGGGCATCAGGATTATTACCGAACATATCATAGTACAATTCATCTGCATGCAAAAGATATACGCGGTCACCATGAGGGCGTTTTCTGGCATGCTTCTTTGGAGCCTGCATGGCTTGCATCAGACAAAACCCAAACAGGCATAGAACCATAACCGATATGATTCTATGCCCTCTGATATGATTATTTAATCTTTTATTTATCATTTAATCCAACCTTGATATTCAAACTTACAATCCTTATAGCGATCGTTCATACGAACATAAGTCTGCTTGATTTTATTGACTACCCAATCGTGCAAGGTCTGGGCACGCTCCTTAGCCAACACCACATCCTTCATCACCTGAAAATCTTCGGTAATAGTAGCTCTATGTCCGTCAACACGGCTTACCAGTTTTACCAAAGCACAAGTGGTTTTACCCTTGGAATTCACCATCGTGAAAGGTGCAGAGACCTCACCTACCTTCATTGTATCTACCATACGGGCAACCTCGGTAGGCAGATCCTTCATCTGGAAGCGGGAAGTTCTTGACTGGTCAGGAGTAACATTGGCCATCAAACCCTTGTTGTTGCGGGTATCCTTATCATCAGACAATGCTTCAACAGCCTGCTCAAAGGTAAACTTAGCGGCACGGATATCATTACCGATAGAATCCAGACGGCCGATAGACTTATCAATAGCATCTTGAGAAACCTGAGGCTTGAGCAGGATATGGCGACACTTAATCTTATCACCACGCTTATCAATCAACTGGATGATATGATAACCAAACTCAGACTCAACAATCTTTGAGATTTTCTTAGGATCGGTAAGATTGAATGCTACATTTGCAAACGCAGGATCCAACATACCTCTACCGATATAATCCATCTCGCCACCCATACGGGCTGAACCCGGATCCTCAGAATAAAGACGAGCCAAAGTAGCAAAAGAAGTCTCACCCTTATTCACACGGTCAGTAAACTCACGCAACTGATTTTTCACACGGTTAATCTCCTCAAGAGGAATACGTGGCTGCATGGTAAGAATCTCAACCTCTACCTCTGTAGGAACAAAAGGGATACTGTCGGCAGGTAAATCCTTAAAGTATTTACGTACCTGAGCTGGAGACACCTTGATATCCTTCACCAGTTCCTGCTTCATCTTCTGAATCAGCTGTTGGTTTTTGAAATCATCATGCATCTGCTGGCGCATCTGGGTGATACTTTGCTTGCGATACTCCTCCAGTTTTTCACGAGAACCAATCATGGAAACCCAACTGTTGATCTGTTCGTCGATACCATTCATGACTTCTGACTCAGATACTTCGATACTATCGATAGCTGCCTGATGGAGAAACAGTTTCTGAACGGCAATCTGCTCAGGAATAGAACAGTCTGGGTCACCAGTATATTTAATACCTTCAGCCTCAGCCTGCAAACGGGTTACCTCGACGTCTGACTTCAGGATAGCCTCATCGCCGACAACCCAAATTACTTCATCAACCACACTACCCTCATTGATTTTCTGAGAATCGGTAGCAGCTTGTTGCTTGATATTTGCAGAATCAGCCTCATGAGCCAAAGCACTACGGCTTGCTCTTGTTGCACTAGCACTTATTCCTACTATCATCAGCAGGGCTATAAATGCCATTGTCATTTTATATCCAGTATTCATGTATTGTTTCTATAATATATTAATGTATATTGAGAGTGGTCAACATGCTATGGAAAACCACCACTTTATATTTCTTCTTCAATTGTGCGACCCATTGTTTCTCTAACGAGTCTTGATAGTCAGCAAGTACCACATCCGGGTATTCGCCATTCCGGGGCAGATTAACCTTCATCTTCTTCAGGCGCTTCATTTCCCATTTGTATTTTTTCTTATTCTTGGCATAGAAGGCAGCCAGACCTTTTTTATCAGCAGCAGCCTTATCCCAAATATTACGCTGGCAGATTTCATTCAGCAAAAGGTTTTCTACTTCCTCCTGCTGCTGGTAGGTTCCCTGCCAATTTTCTACCTTAGCATCAGCAACATATTTTTTCTGATTACCATCATCATGTTTATCCAGCAACTTGACGATATGATAACCAAACTCAGACATAAACGGTCTACTAATCTCACCCTTTCGCAGAGAGAAAGCTACTTTTTCAAAAGCCTGCACAGTCTGACCTTTTGTAAACCATGCCAAAGTCCCCCCATTGACCGCAGACCCTTTATCATCAGAACACTTTTTTGCCAGGTCTGCAAAATCTGCACCTTTGCAAAGAGCCTGATAAATAGAATCAATTCTTCTTTCCACTACCTCCTGTTCCTGGTAAGATGCTTTCTGTCCCAATCTCAAGAGGATATGTGCAACATGAACACTGCCTTTATCGGGCATCAACTCGCATGACTCGACATCATCATATCGTTTCAACACACGCCTGATATTAGGCAAAGTATCGAGATGAGCATCCTTAGCAGCTTGCACTTTAAGCTTATAATCAACAAAGCCATCGGTAAACACCTTGATACTTTTAGAATCAACCGTATTTCCCAAATGATTTTTCTGATAAAAGTACTCAAATTCCGACTTCTTGACAGATTGACCATCAATAATCATAACAATCGGGTCAGTATGAGCAAAAGCAATGCTCCCCGAAAGGAGCATTGCCGCTATAAGTGCATAAAACTTCATATTTCCTAATTATATTATTCAGGACGGCTATAGTTAGGAGCCTCACTAGTGATAGTGATATCATGTGGATGACTCTCCAACACACCTGCATTTGTGATACGAGCGAACTTGGCATTGTGCAAGTTCTCGATGGTAGCAGCACCACAATATCCCATACCAGAACGCAAACCACCAATCAGCTGGTAGATGACCTCCTGGACAGTTCCCTTGTAAGGCACACGACCAGCGATACCCTCTGGAACCAATTTCTTGGCATCCTTGGTATCACCCTGGAAGTAACGGTCCTTAGAACCATTCTTCTGTTCCATAGCCTCCAAAGAACCCATACCACGATAGCTCTTAAACTTACGGCCATTGAAGATAATGGTATCACCAGGACTCTCCTCAGTACCAGCAACCAAAGAACCGATCATGACGCAGCTACCGCCGGCAGCCAAAGCCTTCACAACATCACCTGAGTAACGAAGACCGCCATCAGCTATCAAAGGCACACCAGTACCCTTAAGAGCAGAATATACATCATAAACAGCACTCAACTGTGGAACACCCACACCGGCAACCACACGAGTAGTACAGATAGAACCAGGACCGATACCTACCTTAACGCCATCAGCACCATTCTCTACCAAATACTTGGCAGCCTCACCAGTAGCCACATTACCTACCACAACATCTACCTGTGGGAAGGCAGCCTTAACTTGCTTGAGCTTCTCAACTACACCCTTAGAGTGACCATGAGCAGTATCGATAACGATAGCATCAGCACCAGCCTCAACCAAAGCCTTGGCACGATCCAATGTATCTACAGTAACACCCACACCGGCAGCCACACGAAGACGTCCCTTGGCATCCTTGCAAGCCATAGGTTTGTCCTTAGCCTTTGTGATGTCCTTGTAAGTTATCAAACCTACCAGGTGATTCTCGTTGTCAACTACAGGGAGTTTCTCAATCTTATTCTCCTGCAGGATGGCAGCAGCAGCAACCAAGTCGGTCTGGATGTGAGTGGTAACCAAATTCTCGCTAGTCATTACCTCATCAATCTTCTTGTCCATGTGGCGCTCAAAACGAAGATCACGGTTGGTAACAATACCTACAAGATGATTTTCATCATCTACCACAGGAATACCACCGATATGATAATCATGCATCATATCAAGAGCATCCTTCACTGTACTGCCACGACGGATGGTGACAGGGTCATAAATCATACCAT
>ERZ841120.1093-NODE-1093-length-13024-cov-14.557946_pt1 | contig 13024 bp, 10 predicted proteins | sample MGYA00519572_ERZ841120 | MGnify/ENA primary metagenome ERZ841120 (study PRJEB31850, sample SAMEA3708890) | human gut metagenome | biome: human gut; feature: human-associated habitat; material: faeces | place: China | collected 2014 ... | reverse complement strand
ACCTCGGCGGTGGCGGGGCACTGGTCCAGCACACGGCCGCCGTGGTTGGAGACCACAATGGCAGCAGCACCGGCCTCCTTGGCCTTGAGAGCCCCCTTGACGGTCATCACGCCCTTGACGATGAAGGGGCGCTCGGCCAGCTTGACGATCTCGGCCAGCTCGGCAACGCTCTTGCTGCCGGCGGGCGGGGTCATATTCTTCAGGAAGGGCAGACCGGCGGCATCCACATCCATGGCAACGGCAAAGCAGCCGCTGGCCTTGGCCTGCTCCATCTTGGCCTTGACAGTGTCGATGTTCCAGGGCTTGATGGTGGGCACGCCGCAGCCGCCTGCAGCGCCAATGGCCTTGGTGGCCATAGTCATCACGTCGGGGTTGGTGCCGTCACCCGTAAAGGCGGCAATGCCGTTTTCGGCGCAGGCGCGCACCAGCACATCATTGTAGGTCATATCGGTGTAGGTGTCGGAATAGTGGAGGTTCACCGCACCCACAGGGCCTGCAAAGAAGGGATACTTGAAGGTTTTGCCAAACAGCTCCACACCGGTGTCGGGGGTGCCGTTCTCGCACAGGGTGTCCATGTTCACCCGGATCTCCGCCCACTTATTATAATTGCGGATGGCCGTATCGCCCACGCCCTTGGCACCGGGGCCGGGGATCTGGTTTTTGCAGGCCACGCCGTTGCACACGGGGCAGGCCTTGCAGTACTGCCCGATGCACTGGCGGGCATTGTTCAAAACATCAGCGTAATTCATATTGCATCCTCCTGTTCAGGTTCTCTTTTTCGAGCGGAACCTGCAAATTCCAACCGTTCTCTGCCCACATCATAGTCCGTTTTTATGGGTTCGTCAAGGGGATCATCGGGTTCTGCTTTTTCTAACGAAAAAATGTCCGGCGCAGAAACGTTAATTTTTAGATTTTTCAAATTTTTTCAAAAAAATCCTTGACAAAAGTCATCCTTTCAGGTATTATAGTGGAGCGCTGAGGGCCACGGCCCGAAACGCTGAAAACTGAAGATGTGGAAAGATGGCTGAGTTGGTCTAAGGCGCACGACTGGAAATCGTGTAACGTGTCAAAAGCGTTCTGGGGTTCGAATCCCCATCTTTCCGCCAGAAACCCCGGAACGAATGTTCCGGGGTTTTTCTGTTGTTCAAACCTCTCAGTCCCGCCTAGGAGAGGTGGCATCCCGAAGGGATGACGGAGAGGTTTTATCTATAGGGATCTGTAAGAGAGAAAGGGAAAGTCAATGTCTATTACGATTGCAATGCCGCGCATGGTGCCGAACCAGCTGCTGGCAGAGGCTCACGCAAAATATCCCGAAAGCCTTGCCCGGGCCGGGGCAGAGATGCGCTGGATCGAGCTGGACGACCCCGAAAAGGCCGTGCAGGATGCGCTGGCCTGTGACGGCCTGCTGCTGCCGGGCGGCGGCGACATCGACCCGAAATTCTACGGGCAGGAGTGCATTCCCGCCTGCGGTGAGCCCAACGTCCTGCGGGATACCGCCGAGCCGCTGCTGCTGCGCGCCTTCCTTGCCGCCGACAAGCCGGTGCTGGCCATCTGCCGGGGCATCCAGCTGATGAATGCTGCGCTGGGCGGCGATCTATATCAGGACATCAAACCCTTTGAGCACGTCCCCCACAACGACCATTGGGGCAAGATCCACACCGTCACCGTGCGGCGGGATACCCTGCTCTCCCGCATTCTGGGGCAGGACACCGTACTGGTCAACAGCCAGCACCATCAGGCGGTGGACAAGGTCGCCCCCGGCCTTGTGCTGTCGGCCCTGAGCGAGGACGGCATCGTGGAGGGCATTGAGAAGCCGGGCGCAAAGTTCTGCCTGGGCGTGCAGTGGCACCCTGAATGGCTCAGCGCCGCCGACCCCGCCATGCAGGGGATCTTTGATGCCTTTGTGGCGGCCTGCCGGTAACGCCCTATGAAGATTGCGATTTTAGGCACCAGCGGCAGCGGAAAATCCACCCTTGCCCAAACACTGGGGGCCACCTATCATGCTCCGGTGCTGCATCTGGACACGGTGCATTTCCTGCCCGGATGGGTAGAGCGCCCGCTGGATGAGGAAAACGCCATTGTCCGCCGCTTTCTGGACACGCACGAAAGCTGGATCATCGATGGCAACTATACAAAGACCTGTTATGACCGGCGGCTGGAAGAAGCAGACCAGATCATCGTGCTCTGCTTTGGCCGTTTCACCTGCCTGAGCCGGGTACTGAAACGCTGGTGGAAAAACCGGGGAAAAGTGCGCTCCTCCTCCGCACCGGGCTGCGAGGAAAAAATAGATGCGGAGTTCCTATGGTGGGTCCTGCATCAGGGCCGGACCCCTGCCAAACTAGCCGGATACCAGCGCATTGGTCAGCAATATCCGGAAAAGTTTGTTTTTCTCAAAAATCAAAGCCAGCTTGAACGATTTTTAAGCTCTGGATCGTATTCCTTATAAAGAGAACAGGAGGTTCTGCCATGAAATCTTCCAAAAAGCGTTCCCGCGCCGTGGTCACGGTGGTGGCCTGCATTCTGGCGGTGTGTCTGGTGGCTGCGCTGGTCCTTTTCAGTCTGGTCAACAGCAAAGTCCGTGCCCTGCAAAAAGGTGCGACCTTTGAGCTCAGCTATAACATCACCGCACAGGACAGTGCCAGTACCCCGGCCCTGTACAATATTCTGAAACAGGTTGGTGCAGCTTCCGGCGATGTGGCCGGGCTGTATTCGCCGGGGCAGCTGCAATTGTACCTGTACCCCTCCGGCGGGCTTGCCCGCGCCGAGACCGGCGGCACCGATTTTTTCACCGACCTCTATATTGATGCCAACGACACCTACTTCGATGCCGGGCGGCTCTACCGCACCCTGCGGGATTCCATCGCGGACAGCGCGCCGCTGGTGGGTGCGTTCCTGCCGGAGTGGTCTCTGCCCAACTACATCACGCAGGCCCAGCTGGCAAAGATCCTCGGCGTGCCCAACACGCAGGTGGCCATGCAGGAGATGTCCGGCTATACCATGACCCTCAGCCGCCAGTGCGTCGTCCACCCCGATTATGCCAAAAAGGGCTACATCTACTATCAGTTTCCGTCTGAGGGGGAGGACGCGGCTGTCCTTGTGGTGGGCCTGCCGCTGAAGTCCCTGCTCTTCGATGACACCATCCCCGTGGATGTGCATGTGGAGATCCCCGCCCACGGTGTCAACGCAGCCTTGAGCGGCACACTGAAAGCCGGTGTCAACAGCCTTTCGGCTCCCGTCAGTGTCATTTCGGACAGCGACATCGATTCCATCGTCCAGCTCCGGGAACGTCTGGAGCAGTTTGCCGATCTCATCAACACAGCATTGAAGCGTGTACAGTAACATAAAAAGCAGAGCCGTGCAGCGTTTGAACTGCACGGCTCTTATCTGTTTCAGCGCTTATGCTCAATGTGTTCCTGGATCCATTTGCCGCCATCGCCGCTGCCCACCGCACTGTTATAGACAATGCCGGTCAGCTCACTGGTCAGGTCGGACTTCATCTTCTTGTACTCCTGCTCGGCCTGATCCGCAACGCTCTGATCGCGGCCATTGTCCCGCAGGTACTGGCGCAGCTCTTTCAGGATAGCGTTGAACTCCTTGTCACACTCGCCCTGAACACTGGTCAGCTTGGCGGTTTTGGACACCACGATGGAGACCTTCATCCCCAGATTGCGCTCCTCCACCGGGTGAGAGATGTACTCATCGTAGGCTTCGTAGATCACGCCGTAGAGCTTGGACTCCGTCTGCTTCTTCAGGTTCTGCAGCTGGCGGATGTAGCTGTCGATCCTGGCATCCACCTCATTCTCCGAAGCAGCGGAGCTGCCGGAGGCATGGCTGCTGCCGGGGGCCTGACTGCTGGCAGCATGGCTGCCGGAAGCCGCAGAGGACGCGGGCACCGAGTGTGCGGCACTGGAACCGGACACTGCGGAGCTCACGCTGTCCGCCTTGCTTGCGCTGGCGGCAGAGGAGGCCTCACTGGACGAAGCTGTTTCCGAAGAGGAAATGCCAAGTTCCTCTTCCAGCTGTTCCAAAAAGGACGAAACCGGGGATTCTTCCGTCACCTCACTGCTGACAGCGCTCTCGCTGGAGGCGGCGGCGCTGGAGGGCCCCTCAGCTTCCCCGCCGGGCAGAGCAGAGGACGGCACAGAGCTGGCCTGCGCCTCGGACACAGGGGTGCTTTTCCGCATCCCTGTCAGGATCAAAGCAGCTGCCACGGCCACCACAAGAACGATGACCGCAGCCAGCTGATAAAGCTTCTTTTTCTGCATCTGGTACAAAATTCTCCCACTTCAGATTTCGTTCCCGGCCTTTTGCCGCGCAGGAACAGGTCTATCATATCATCCCTGGGGGAGAATTTCAATGGATAAATCGTGAAAAATGTCGCCTAACTGCCTTTTTATGACCGGATTTCGTCCCATTTCACAGCCTGTCGGAGACGCGGTCAGGCCCAGCTGCGAGGATAGAAAAAGGCATCCCCGCACTTCACAGAACGAGGATGCCTTTCTCAAAACGGTTTTCTGCCCCAAAGCGCCCGCTCCGGCGTGGAGCCGGTCCGGGTCTCCGGCGCAGAGGCTTACATTGCAAACTGGACGGCGCAGAAGGCTGCATAGATGCAGAGCAGCAGCACGCCCTGCCAGCGGGAGAGCCTGCCCTTAAGCAGAGCGGGCACGGTCAGGAGGAGCATGACCGCGAACATCACGGGCAGATCCATGACCAGAGAGGAATTGATGCCCATGATGGTGGAGTTCTGCGGGATGCTGAAGGGCGACACCGTGATGGACATGCCGCTGACCAGCACCAGATTGAACACGTTGGCACCGATGACATTGCCCAGCGAGAGGGAGCCATGGCCCTTTGCCAGCGAGGTGATTGCCGTGACCAGCTCAGGCAGAGAGGTGCCCAGCGCCACAAAGGTCAGGGCGATGACGGATTCCGGCACGCCCAGCGCCTGCGCGATCAGGGTGCCGTTGTCCACCAGCAGGTTTGCGCCCACAGCGATCAGGGCTGCGCCGAGGATGAGCAGGCCGATCTCCTTGGCAAAGGACATTTCCTTTTCCGGCTCGTCCTCATCGCCTTCCGGGGCGGTGGCGTTTTTCATCGCCAGCACATTGCAGACCATGTAGGCCACGAACATTGCCAGCAGCACAATGCCGATGGGGCGGCTGAAGTAGCCGGTGGTGTAGGCCACGCCCGCATACAGGGCCGCTGCCACAAAGAAGAACAGCACCGGCACCCGCAGGCTCTTGGGGTCCACCTTGCCCGGGCGGACCGCAATGGTGATGGCCGCGATCAGGGCCGCGTTGCAGATGACCGAGCCAATGGCGTTGCCATAGGCGATCTCGCCGTGGCCGGTCATGGCCGAGGTGGTGGAGACCATGACCTCAGGCAGGGTGGTGCCGATGGACACCACCGTGGCACCGATGAGCAGCTCCGGCACCTTGAAGCGGCGGGCGATGCCGGTTGCACCGTCCACGAACCAGTCGCCGCCCTTGATGAGGCAGAGCAGGCCCACGATAAACAATAATACAGGGATCAACATATAAAATCTCTCCTTTTTAATCCAAAAAGTATTATACCTGTTTTCCCTGCAAAACGCAAGCAAAATCGTGCATTTTTACCCAGCCTTCTCCACCTTTTTGGCGTTGGGGTAGATGCGCTCCATCCGGGCATTGTCAAAATGCTCATCCAGCAGCACATCCACCGCATTGGCCGGAGCCGCGCCGCTGGTGCGGGCATCGTAGCGGGCCAGCGCCAACGCACTGGTCACAAGGTTCACGGCCATGAACACGGCCAGCAGAGCGGTCATCCAGGGGCGGATCCTGCGCTTGACCGCCTTCATCCCCTTTGCCACCAGCGGGTAGCCATAGCGGATCCAGGTCACGGCCGCAATGCCCCAGAAGAAGCAGTACAGCAGGTTGATGCGCCCGCCCAGATTGAACTTGAAGCCGCTGTAATCCCAGAACACGGTGCCGAACAGCAGCTCTGTCACGGCGCTGCACACATACTCATACGCACCGCCCAGGATCACACCGAACCAGAAGATGCGGCTCTCGCTCTTCTGTTCGCCGCCCCGCAGCAGGATGGCGGCCAGCACCAGCGCCAGCCCCCACACCACGCTGAACGGGCCCCAAACCAGGCTGGAACGGCTCATCCAGACCCCGGCGGTGATGCGGCAGAAGATGGTCTCCACCACATCTCCGAGGAAAGCCCCGATGACAAAGAGCCAGAGCAGGTCGGCAAGGGAGAGCTGCTTTTCGGCACTGGTGGTGGGCTCCGGACGGGCCGCAGCAGGGTACGCCCGCTGGATCCGCTTTTCCACGCTGGCGGTAATTTTCTGCCGCAGCCTCTCCGAGCCCCTGCCCAGCTCCCGATTCAGCTGCTCAAGCCGTGGGTGGCGGTTCGCATACCGGCTGACCACCACCATGGCAGAGATCTGGTCAAGGACGGCCAGCGCCATGCCGCCCCACACCACAGCGTGGAACAGCAGCGGCGGCAGGTGGGCGCAGAGCCGGAACAGCAGGTCGTTGCCCCAGCGGACTGCCGCCATGCCCAGCAGACCCCACAGCAGGGAGTATTGCAGGCAGACATAGCCGTCCAGATTGAACTTTTTATCGGAGTAGTCCCACCAGCGGCGGTGGTGGATCCGTTCCAGCAGCTTGGCGGTCAGCCACTCCACCACCGTGGCATAGATCATGCTGCCGAAGAACAGTGCCGCTAGGCTGGTGCGCTGGTCGTTCAGGCCGATGGTGATGAGCACCCCTGCCGTGCCGTACACAAAGCAGAAGGGGCCGGAGGCCACGCCGCGGTTGGTGAACCGGCGGCCCTTTGCGGTTGCAACAACGGTCTCGCCTACCCAGCCCAAAAAGGAATATACCAGATAAATTACACAAAGAGTATAGAGATTCAGGTTCATAGCGCTCCTTTCCCTGAACAAAAAGGGGCCGGGAAGCGGTGTTCCCGACCCTTTTTGTTCAGTTTACGAATTACAGCTGGCTCTTATACAGTGCCTCGATCTCCTCCACGCTGGTATCACGGGGGTTACCGGGGCGGCAGGCATCTGCAAAAGCAGACTCGGCCAGGAAGTGGATGTCCTCTTCCTTCAGGATGCCCTGCAGGTTTGCGGGGATGCCCACATCCGCGCTCAGCTGCTTGACGGCGGCGATGGTGGCATCGGCGGCCTCGGCATCGTTCATCTCGTCGATGCCCTTCACGCCCATAGCCTTGCCGACCGCGCGGTAGCGCTCCCCGGCAACGGTCTTGTTGTACTCCAGACCCACCGGCAGCAGGATGGCGCAGGCCACGCCATGGGGAGTATCATACAGAGCGGACAGGCCGTGTGCCATGGAGTGGACAATGCCCAGACCCACATTGGAGAAGCCCATACCGGCGATGTACTGGCCCAGAGCCATGCCCTCGCGGCCCTCCGGGGTGTTCTGCACGGCACCGCGCAGGTTCTCACTGATCAGCTTGATGGCTTCCAGATGGAACATATCGGAGATGGTGCAGTGGCCCTTGGTGATATAGCCCTCGATGGCGTGGGTCAGAGCATCCATACCGGTAGCGGCGGTCAGGCCCTTGGGCATGGAGGACATCATATCGGGATCGACCACAGCGATCTCGGGGATATCGTTGGTGTCCACGCAGACGAACTTGCGCTTCTTCTCCACATCGGTGATGACGTAGTTGATGGTGACCTCAGCCGCAGTACCGGCGGTGGTGGGCACGGCGATGGTGAACACAGCGTGCTTCTTGGTGGGAGCCACACCTTCCAGAGAGCGCACATCCGCAAACTCGGGATTGTTGATGATGATGCCGATGGCCTTTGCGGTATCCATGGAGGAGCCGCCGCCGATGGTCACGATGCAGTCTGCCTCAGCAGCCTTGAAGGCTGCCACGCCATCCTGCACATTGGCGATGGTGGGGTTGGGCTTGATCTCGCTGTAAACAGCGTAGGCGAAGTTTGCAGCATCCAGCAGGTCGGTAACTTTCTTGGTCACGCCAAACTTGATCAGGTCGGGGTCAGAGCAGACAAAAGCCTTCTTGTAGCCGCGGGCGGTCAGCTCGGGAACGATGTTCTCAATGGCACCGTGGCCATGGTAGGAAATGGTGTTCAGAACAATGCGGTCAGCCATAATTATTTTCCTCCAAAATCATTCTGCCCGCCTGCCAGCGGGCTCTCTCTGTTGTTAAGCATACCACATTGTTAAACAATATTCAATGCACTTTTCTTGTGATTTCTATGAATTTTTTACACTTTCCAGCAAAAGAAAACGCTGTACTACTCCCTCAGTCTCGCATTCGCTCGACAGCTCCCTCCAGGAGGGAGCCTTAACGCGGCGGCCAACGCAAAAGCCTCCCTCTGAGAGGGAGGTGGCATCGCATCAGCGATGCCGGAAGGAGTGATACAGCATTTTTATCGTTTCATTTACCACAGCCGGATGACCTTGATGACTCCCTCGGCCTTATCGCGGGCCAGCTCAAGGTGATGCTGCAGCGCATCGGCGGCGGTGTTCCAGTTGTCGCTCAGGGCGGCATTCAGAATTTCCAGATGCTCCTCACAGGTCTGATCCTGATTGATCATGCTCACCTTGCCGGTCATAATACGGAAACGGGTGTTCAGGCCGGTGATGCGGTCATAGCCAGAGCGCAGGTATTTGTTGGGCAGAGTGCTCATCAGCAGCTCGTGGAAATCATCATCGGATTTGCAGAAGTCATCGATCCGCTCGGGGTGATGCATCAGCTCGGTGTAGGCCTCCAGCTGCTCCCGGGGGATCAGGTTGCCGTAGGTGCGCAGGGCGTAAGGCTCCACCAGCAGGCGCATCTCGAACATGCTGTGCACGTCCTCTTCGGTAATGCCGGAGACCATCAGCCCCTTTTTGGGCAGGATGGTGATCAGCCCCTCCTGCTCCAGGCGGCCCAGCGCGTCACGCATGGGGGTGCGGCTGATGTTGCCCATCTCGGCACAGAGCTTCTGCTCGTTCAGAAATTCGTTGGGGCGGTACTCACAGTTCAGAATCTTGGTTTTCAGGTACTGGTAAGCCTGCAGCTTCAGGCTGGGCTTTGACTGGGAATCCATCTCTTTCATTGTTCTATCTCCTAGTTCGCAAGCAGGACCATTCAGGCAGCAATCAGTCGCCCGCCGGACAGCTTGTATCCCTTAAATAATCCAAATAATCATTGACATTATTATCACATATCTGGACAATGTTTACAAGACTTTTTTGAAAACTTTGGGAGCTTTTCCGTTTTGAACAGATGTCATGCATTATTTTGCTATAAATTGAACAGTTTTTTTGTGCTTGTCGCCAGTGTTTCGTTCTTGTTTTGCATCGAAGGATAAATTGTGGTACACTTGACCCAGAAAGGAAGGCTGATACCATGGCAGGTCGCGGGGGGTACAACACCAAAACCCGGCAATTGATCCTGGATTATCTCATCAACAACCGTCAGCACGCGGTCAGTGCATCCAACATTCTGGAACATCTGGAGGCAGAGGGGGCCAGCCCCAATCCCACCACGGTGTACCGGTATCTGGACAAGCTGGCAGGCGAACAGCGCATTATGAAATATGTGGCCGATAAGGGCGAAAAGGCCGTGTTCCAGTATGTGGACGAGGGCCGCCACTGCCGCGAGCACCTGCACCTGAAGTGCGTGCAGTGCGGGCGCATTTATCACCTGGACTGCCACTTTATGGATGAGGTGCGTGCCCATCTGATGGCGGAGCACGGCTTCACCCTGCAGTGCGAGGGCAGCGTTTTGTACGGATTGTGCCGCAGCTGCGCACAAAACGCCCCCCATCCGGGGCAGACCGCACAAAAATGCGAACACTGTGTTGACACGGACAAAGAGCCGTGATACAATGCAGGCAGGAAAAGCGTTGATCGGGAAAAGTAAGTGCTCAAGGTTCTTTTGCAGCGAGTGCGGGCCGGTGGAAGCCGCACAGAGAATGAGCCCCGAACGAACCCCCGTGAGCTTCCCCCTGAACCTGCTTCGGGCAGTCAGTAGGGGCCGACGGCAGCCGCTCGTTATCGCGGCAGTGCTTTCAACGGGGAGAGTACACAAAAGTGACTGGTGTGTTCGCGCACCGGTAATTTAGGTGGCACCACGGATACGGCAGCATTCGTCCTAGCAATGGGATGAAGGCTGCCGTATTTTTTTATTTGTAAAAACCTCTCAGTCACCGGGAAACTTGCCTCTCCTATCAGGAGAGGTGGCAATGCGAAGCATTGACGGAGAGGTTTAGAGAGAGAGGGGTAAGAAATATGTGTTGTGTTATGGGTTACACGGGGCACGACCTGAGTGCCGCCAAATTCAAGGAGTATCTGCTGCGCACCGTGATGCGCGGGCCGGACGACCAGCGTGTGGTGGAAGGGCCTTTTGGTCTGATGGGCTTTGGCCGCCTTGCCATCATGGGCCTGACCCCGGAGGGGATGCAGCCCTTCTACCGCGGTGCCGACTGCGTGGTCTGCAACGGTGAGCTCTACGGCTTCCGCTTTGAGAAGGAGATCCTGAAGCGCCGGGGCTACAAGTTTGCCTCCGACTGTGACTGCGAGATCCTGCTGCCGCTGTATTACGAGTACGGTCTGGATATGTTCCGCCACATGGACTCCGAGTTTGCGCTTATTCTGTATGATTCCCGCAAGGACCGGTTGATCGCAGCCCGCGACCCCATCGGCATCCGTCCGCTGTTCTACGGCTATTCCAAGTCCAGCCACCAGATCGCCTTTGCCTCCGAGATGAAGAACCTGATCGGCTGGTGCGATGACATCCGCCCCTTCCCCATCGGCAGCTTCTACTGCGATGGCCGCTTTGTCCGCTATGAGGACATTGCCGACGTGCCCGCCCCCATGGAGGATGACATGGAGACCACCCTGCGGAACATCCGCGAAAAGCTGATCGCAGGCGTGGAAAAGCGTCTGGATGCCGATGCCCCTGTGGGCTTCCTGCTCTCGGGCGGTCTGGATTCCTCGCTGGTCTGCTCCATTGCAGCCAAGAAGCTGGGCAAGCCCATCCGCACCTTTGCCATCGGCATGGACACCGATGCCATCGACCTGAAATATGCCCGCCAGACCGCCGATTATCTGGGCAGCGAACACCATGAGATCATCATCAACCGGGACATGGTCATCCAGAGTCTGGAGGAGGTCATCCGGCTGCTGGGCACCTGGGATATCACCACCATCCGCGCCAGCATGGGCATGTACCTGCTCTGCAAGGCCATCCACGAGCAGACCGATGTGCGCGTGCTGCTGACCGGCGAGATCTCCGATGAGCTGTTCGGCTACAAGTACACCGACTACGCCCCCACCGCCGATGCCTTCCAGCAGGAGAGCCAGAAGCGCATCCGGGAGCTGTACATGTACGATGTTCTCCGTGCCGACCGCTGCATCTCCGCCAACAGCATCGAGGCCCGCGTGCCCTTTGGCGATCTGGATTTTGTGCGCTACGTCATGGCCATTGACCCCGAAAAGAAGCTGAACAGCTACGGCAAGGGCAAGTACCTGCTGCGCAAGGCCTTTGAGGGCGACTGGCTGCCCCCGGAGATCCTCTGGCGCGAAAAGGCCGCCTTCTCCGATGCCGTAGGCCACAGCATGGTGGACGACATCAAGGAGTACGCCGAGAGCCTGTACACCGATGAGGAGTTCCAGCTCCGCCGGGCAAACTACTCGGCCCACTGTATGCCCTTTACCAAGGAGAGCCTGTTCTACCGCGAGATCTTCGAGAAATACTACCACGACCAGAGCCGCACCATCGTGGGCTTCTGGATGCCGAACAAGGCATGGCCCGGCTGCAACGTCAACGACCCCTCTGCCCGTGTGCTGGCAAACTACGGCGCTTCCGGCGTGTGATCCTTTTTCCAGACAGCAAAAGACGGTGTGTCCGCTCCGGGCACACCGCCTTTTTGTTTACTCCAGATTCAGTTTATTTTTCATCAGCCACCGGGTCAGGAAGAAGTATGCCGCCGCAAGGGCTGCAGTCACGGCAAAGCAGAACAGATAGCCAACGTCTGTTCCAAGTGCCGCCGTCAGCCAGCGCATCGGGGTCACTCCATAGCTCACACCGGTCACGTTCACACCCACGACCCGGTACGTGACATCCACGATCATACTCACATCATTCGTGCCCAGCAGCTTATCGAGCTGGGTCTCCACGATGTTCAGGCCGATAAATGCGAGGATACCGGCCACCATCACATGCTTGGGGAATTGATGGGCGATCATACAGGCAGCGTAAACGCAGAGGATGAGGCTTGCCAGCCGGGCCAGATTGATGAGGATGGTCCATGCCATTGCCACCCAGAACTCCGGGCCTATCTCCTCGTACAGCATCTGCCACAGCTGCTTCCAGCTGTTCCAGTCCACCATGCCGAAGGTCTCCGAATCAATCACACCGATGCTGACCATCACCGTGATGCAGACGATGCCCACAAGGCCGCTGCACAGCACCCAGACCATGCTGGTGAGGAGCTTGGAGAGGATGAGCTGGTTCTCATTGACCGGCAGCGTGTGCATCAGGTAGCCCTCCCGGCCCAGCAGGTTCTGATAAAAGCGCTGGATGGTGTTCACGAAGCAGAGCACCGCGATGGCAAGGATGACCGAGACATACACGATCATCAGAATCACTTCGAGATTCTGGAAGCTTGTGCTGTGAGCCAGCGCGTGTTCCTGCCGGAAGGTCACGCCCAGCACCACGCTCAACAGCGCCAGCGCCAGATACAGCCCGAAATACCGGCGTTTCGTGGCCTTGAACTCATATTTCAGCAATTGTTTCAGCATTTGAATACCTCCCGGAAATATGCATCGACGCTCTTGCCCTCGGTCTCTCGGATATCATCCACAGCGCGGTGAGCAAAGATTCGGCCGTCCTTCAGGAACACGGCCTCGTCCAGCACCGGCTCAATGTCCTCGATGAGGTGGGTAGAAATGACAACGGTGGCGTCCTTGCTGTAGTTGGAAATGATGGTGTTCAGGATGTAGTCCCGGGCCGCAGGGTCCACGCCGCCGATGGGCTCATCCAGCAGGTAGAG
>ERZ841120.1091-NODE-1091-length-13082-cov-78.832809_pt1 | contig 13082 bp, 5 predicted proteins | sample MGYA00519572_ERZ841120 | MGnify/ENA primary metagenome ERZ841120 (study PRJEB31850, sample SAMEA3708890) | human gut metagenome | biome: human gut; feature: human-associated habitat; material: faeces | place: China | collected 2014 ... | reverse complement strand
TGAGAATTCTATCCTCGTATTTACATACGTAGGTATGAAGACCAAGGAAGTAAAGATTGGTAAGAAGAGAGAGTTCAAACTTACTCTTGAAGATGACAACGCCATCGGCGAAGTTGTAGTCGTTGGTTATGGTCAGCAGAAGAAGGCTTCTGTCGTAGGTTCCATCACCCAGACTACTGGTGAGGTTTTGGAGCGTGCAGCTGGTGTCAGCGACGTCGGTTCAGCCTTGACAGGTAACCTCCCAGGAGTTGTTACAATCCAAGGCAATGGTATGCCTGGTGAGGAGGAACCTCAGATTATCATCCGTGGTTCTAGTTCATGGAACAATTCCGACCCTCTCGTTCTCGTTGATGGTATTGAACGTCCTCTGAGCAGCGTGGACATCTCTTCTGTGGAGAGCATCTCTGTACTGAAGGATGCTTCTGCTACTGCAGTCTATGGTGTGAAGGGAGCCAATGGTGTCATCTTGGTTACCACCAAGCGTGGTCAGGAAGGCAAGGCTAAGATTGACATTGGTTTCAATGCTACGTTGAAAGCTCCTTCTAAGTTGCCTAATAAGTACGACTCTTATGATGCGTTGATGCTTCGCAACCAAGTGGTAGAACGTGAACTGGGCATTTATCCTGAAGGTGTTTCATATCTTCGTCCTCAGTCTTTTATAGACAACTATCGAAACCAGACTACGCAGGAGCAGCGTGAACGTTATGCCAATGTGGATTGGCAGGATGCACTTTTCAAAAAATCTGCTATGTCCTATAATGCGAACGTGAACGTGAGTGGTGGTACAAAATTCGTTAAGTACTTCGCTTCTGCTGATTTCGTGCATGAGGGTGACCTCTTCCGTGAGTATGACAATGGTCGTAACTACAACTCTGGCTATGGATACAATCGTATCAATGTTCGTAGTAACTTGGACTTTGCCATCACAAGTAGCACTACTTTGAAGGTAAATGTGGCTGGTAGCAATGGCGTAAGAAAAGCTCCTTGGAGTAACATGAGCAATAGTGAGTGGCAGATTGGTCAGCAGTGGGCTGGTGCTTATAACATCGCCCCAGATGTGTTCTTGCCACAATATTCTGACGGCTCATGGGGATTCTATCCATCTGCTTCCAATGTAAGTAACTCTGCACAGAATCTTGCTATCGGTGGTACAGCACAGGCTACAACCACTCGTATCAATACAGACTTTACCCTTGAGCAGAAATTGGATTTCATAACCAAAGGCTTGAATTTCCGTGGTACTATCTCTTGGGATAATGTTTTTGTTGAGACAGGACGAGGTATCAATGACTTGAATAATGAAGCCCAGACTAAGTATATTGATCCTGAAACAGGTCAGGTTACTTATGGTAAAGAACTTGAAGGAAATAATAAGTTTGATTGGCAGCAAGGTGTGAACTGGTCAACGGAAGGTGGTTCTGTAGATAATAACCAGACTGTTCGCAACCTCTACTATCAGTTGCAGCTCAACTGGGCTCGCAAGTTTGGACAGCATGATGTATCAGCCATGGGATTGTTCTCACGTCAGGAGAATGCACGTGGTAGTGTGATGCCAACTTACCGTGAGGACTGGGCGTTCCGTGCTACCTATAGCTATGCAGGTCGTTATAACATCGAGTATAATGGTGCCTATAACGGATCAGAAAAGTTCAGCAAGGACAATCGTTTTGCCTTCTTCAATTCAGGTGCTATCGGATGGACCATCACTGAGGAAAACTTCATGAAGTCTCTGCGTGACAATCACATCATCGATATGTTGAAGTTCCGTGCTTCCTATGGTGAGATTGGTGATGACAACATTGGTGACCCATTTGATTCTTCTCGTCGCTGGTTGTATATGAGCCAGTGGGCATATGGCGGCAAGACTACGATGGATCTCGACCATACAGAGAGCATCTATACATGGTATCGACAGAACACTCTTGGAAATGATAATGTGAAATGGGAAACAGTTAAGAAAACCAACTTCGGTATTGATTATGGTTTCTTGGGAGGCTTGATTACTGGTTCTTTGGATTTCTTCTGTGATCGTCGTAATGACATCTTGATTTTCGGCTCTAACCGTTCTGTTCCTTCTTATTTCGGAACTACAGCACCTACTATTAATAAAGGTAAGGTTCGTACCAGTGGTTACGAGTGGGAATTGAAACTTAATAAGGTGTTTGCTAATGGCTTGCGACTCTGGGGTAATTTCAATATGACCCATGCCAAGAATAAGGTGATTTTGAAGGATGATGCCATCTTTACTCCAAATTATCAAAAGGAGGCAGGATTTGCCATGAATCAGTATCACTCTTATATAGATAAGGGCTTTATCAATAATATTGATGATTTGATTGGTTCTCCGGCGCACGACTCCAATGACAATCACCGTTTGGTTGGTGACTATTACATTGTTGATTTCAATGGTGATGGTGTTGTTGATAGCAGGGACTCGGCTCCTGTAGGTTATAGCAGTAGTCCGCAGAACACCTATAATGCTACTATTGGTTTCGAATGGAAAGGGTTCTCAGCTTTCGCTCAGTTCTATGGAGTAACTAATGTGACCCGTGACGTATCATTGACAAGCTTTGGTAATATGCTTGATAATGTTTATGATACTGGTACTTGGTGGAATAAGAATCAAAGCAATCCAGAATGTATCCTTCCTCGTTGGGGTGCCACTGCTTCAAGTTACACCTATGGTACACAGTTTATGTATGATGGTTCTTACATTCGTTTGAAGAATGTCGAGATTGCTTATACCTGGACCAAGGGTTGGATTAAGGCATTAGGCGTAAACTACCTCAAGATTTACTTGAATGGTAATAACCTCTGGCTCTGGACTCGTATGCCTGATGACCGTGAGGCAAACCTCGGTGGTGGTGGCTGGTTGGGAGCATACCCTACGGTTCGCCGCTTCAACTTAGGTGTTAAATTCTCATTGTAATTATTAAAAAAAATATTCAGATGAAAAATAAGATAAAGACATTATTGTTGACGGGATGCGTCTCGCTGGCTCTCGGTACTTCGCTGAGTTCTTGTCAAGACTACTTGGACAAGGAGCCAGACTCAACAGTTTCTGCAGACGATGCCTTTGCCAATTTCCGTAATTTCCAAGGTTTCGTTGAGGAAATATACAACTGTATCCCTGATAAAGAGAAATGTAACTATTGTCCTTCATGGAACTGGGGTGATGATGAAATCTTCAATCCTGAGGCTGATAATAGAATGACCCATCAGGTTGATTTAGGTAACTTCCGTGCATGGGAATCTACTGGTAACTGGCTAAAACGTGATGGTTCTTCTACTTCCACAGATAAGTTCGCACACGGTATTTGGAACCATGCGTGGTATTGCATCAGAAAATGTAATCTCGGTTTACAGAATATCGACAAGTTTGTGACTGGAAGTGCTGAAGAGAAAAAACTGATAGAGGGTCAGCTCTATTTCTTCCGTGCATGGTGGCATGAGGAAATGATGGAGTATTTTGGTGGTATGCCTTATGTGGATACTTATCTCGATGCCAATGCCGAGCAGAGATTGCCACGTCTTTCTTATCAGGAATGCGCTGATAGAGCGGCAGCTGATTTCCGCAAGGCTGCCGATTTGTTGCCTATTAATTGGGATAAGACTTCTGCAGGTGCTGCCACACAAGGTAAGAATGATCTTCGCATCAATAAGATCATGGCTCTTGGTTATCTTGGTAAAACCTATCTTTGGGCTGCTAGTCCTTTGATGAAGAATGGTGCGCAGATTGGTGCCAGCAAGAATGGCAAGACTTATGATTATGATCAGGAATATGCTAAGAAGGCAGCTGAGGCTTTTGGTGAACTGCTCTCTCTTGTGGAAGCTGGTCAGACACAATATGCATTGGCAGAGTTTAAGTACTCAGACATCTACAATCATGAGAAATCTGCTGATGCCAATAGCTGTTTTTCTGATATATTCTATACCAAGAAGCAGAACTGGAAAATGCCTGGAACGGTTGAAGCTATCTTCCGTGGTCCATCTCCTGATTTTAATGGCTCTAACTGGAATACCTCTAAGGTCTTTGGCCCTAAGGTACAGAAAGTAGTTGCTCATGATAATGTCATTCACCAACCTACGGCCAACCTTGTAGAGGCTTATGGAATGGCTAACGGAGAACCAATCTATTTGGTTGAGAATGGTAAGTATGTACCCAATCCAAAGTCTGGTTTCGACCCTGAGCATCCTTTCAAAAATCGTGATCCCCGTTTCTACCACGATATCGTCTTCGATGGTTTTAAGTATTTGAACGGAACACCTGGTCAGTATGCAGATTTACAGTATTGCCAATTATATACGGGTGGTAATATGCGCCCAATAGCAAATGCAAGCCGTACGGGTTATTTCATTCAGAAGTTGGTGCCTCATACTTGTAATGAAGTGGATAAAGATTACGATTGGGGTTCAGCTTTACACTGCTATTTGCCATATATGCGTCTTGCAGACATATACTTGATGTATGCAGAGGCTTGTGCTGCATTCGGTGGTGCTTCTGGCAAGTCTTCAAACTTTGGCAAGACCGCAGAAGATGCAATTAATACACTTCGCGACCGTTGTGGTGCAGGTCATGTTGCTCCAGAATTTGTTGCAGACAACCATAAGTTCATGGACGAGGTCCGTCGTGAGCGTGAGGTAGAACTTTCTTTCGAAGGATTCCGTTTTTGTGACTTGCAGCGTTGGTTGCTTCTGACAGAGGCACCATATAATCAAAAATTCTCACAGGAGTTTGACCGTGTGGAAAGTGCAGACTTCTATACGAAGAATGATCCTAAGGACGCTCGGGTTGCCAATTATCGTAGAAAGTTGATATTGACTCGTAATTTTGGTACCAAGCACTATTGGTTCCCATTGCCAATCAAGGAGACTCAGATCAGTTCAGAGTTTAAACAAAATCCAGGCTGGTAAGGTTTAAAATTATAAATTAGTAATACTAAATGAATAATGATAGTATGAATTCAAGATTCAAATCATATAATTATAAGCTTTTTGTAGCAAGTCTCGTGGCTTTGGCTCCTCTTGGTGCCAATGCCAAGACTGCACAGACAAGCGAATCCGATACAGCCAGTGCCGACAAGGAGATGGTTCAGGTGGCTTACCGAAAGGTAGCCAAGGATGACATCTTGGGCGGTGTGTCTGTAGTCGATGTAGAGAACTTGATGAAGAAGAATTACCATACTTATAGCCTCGACAATATGCAAGGTTATGTAGGTGGTTGGAATGGCAATTCTCTCTGGGGTATGGATGCCGACAACGCTGGTTATCTCGTCTTGGTAGATGGTGTGCCTCGTGAAGCTAACAACGTTCAACCAAGTGAGATTGCACAGATTTCTTTCCTCAAGGGTGCGCAGGCTGTGGTGCTCTATGGTAGCAAGGCTGCCAAGGGTGCTGTAGTCATAACTACCAAGCGTGGTCATAATGACGGCTTGAAGGTCGAGGTGCAGGCTAATGCAGGTTTGAATGTAGCAAAGTCTTATCCTGAGTATCTTAGCAGTGCAGAGTATATGACTCTCTATAACGAGGCTCGTCGTAATGATGGTCTGTCTGAGCTTTATTCTGCTGAGGACATCTATAATCATGGAGCAGGTTTGAACCCTTATCGTTATCCTAATCTCGATTTCTATTCTTCTGATTATCTCAGAAAGATGAACAGCCGTTATGAGGCTACTGCAGAAATCAGCGGTGGTGGTAAGCGAGCTCATTTCTATAGCAATATCAACTATTATCGCCAGGGCGATTATTTCAAGTTTGGTGAGGCTAAGAATAATAATACCCAGCGCTTCAGCGTTCGTGGTAATGTGGATATAGACATTACTGATGATATTAAGGCTTGGGTCAACTCCAGTGCAACCTTCTATGATTCTCATTCTGCAAAGGGTAATTACTGGGAAGCTGCTGCTACTTGGCGTCCTAATTTTCCACAGAATGCAGCTCCTCTTATCTCCACAGATATGATAGCCCCTAATGCTAAGGCTGCTTGGGACTTGATGAGCGTTGCGAAGTTGGTAGATGGCAAATACTTCCTTGCTGGTACTCAGGCAAACTCCTCCAATGTTTTTGCTGATATCTATTCTGCAGGAAGTAGTAAATTTACTAGTCGTCAATTCCAGTTTGATACGGGTATCAATATCAACTTGCACAAGGTGTTGAAGGGCTTGTCTTTCGAGACTCATTTCGCAGTTGACTATGCCACCTCTTATAATACTTCTTTCGATAATAGCTATGCTGTTTATATCCCAACATGGGCTAACATTGATGGCAAGGATATGATTGTCGCATTGAAGAAGGAAGGTGAGGATAAAAAGTCTGGCAACCAGAACATCAGCGGAAGTACAGATAACCAGACCATGTTTTTCTCTGGTCAGTTCAACTACAACAATACTTTCAACAAGGTTCACAATCTGTCGGCAATGTTGATAGCTTCTGGCTTCCAGCAGTCGAAGTCTGGACAGTATCATAAGAACTCTAGTGCCAATCTTGCATTCGATGCTTCTTACAATTATGCCCAGAAGTATTACGCAGATTTTGGATTAGCTGCCATTCACTCTGCCCAGTTGGCTCCAGGTCATCGTGAGGCTCTCTCACCATCACTTTCTTTGGGTTGGAGACTCAAGAATGAGTCTTTCTTGAAGAATTCCAAGGTGGTAGATGACATGATGATTAGTGTATCAGGTAGTATTATCAATGAGGATATTGATATAGCAAATGGTGACAATCGCTACTATCTCTATCAGAGTATTTGGACTTCTGATTACGGCTATGGATGGTATGATGGATCTAGCGATAAATACACCTATTCAAAAAGAGGTGAGAACAAAGACCTTGATTTTATCAAGCGCAAAGAGTTGTCTCTGAATTTCAAGACATCCCTGTGGCAGAAATTGGTGACATTGGATGCAAGTTTCTTCATCAATTCGATGGAGGGTTATCTCATCTCTTCGCCAACATTCTATCCATCTCATTTGAATACTGGTTATCCAGCGGCTTCGTTTATGCCTGTACTGAATTACAACAATAATCGTAGAGTAGGATTTGATTTCGCAGCCAACTTCAATAAGAAGGTAGGTGATGTGGATCTCTCACTTGGTGTGACAGGTACTTACTATACAACCAAGGCTACCAAACGAGATGAGAACAACGTAGAGCAGTATCAGAACAGACAAGGAAAGGCAGTTGATGGCATTTGGGGTTACAAGAGCGCAGGTCTCTTCCAAAGCGAGGAGGAAATCAAAACTTCTCCAGACCAAAGCTATTTTGGTGGAACAGTTAAACCTGGTGACATCAAGTATGTGGATGTAAATGGTGATAATAAAATTGACCAATACGACCAAGTCTTCTTGGGTAAGGGTGGTTGGTATGGAGCACCATTCACGCTTGGTGTCAATCTTACAGCTAAGTGGAAGAACTTTACCTTCTTCGCTCTTGGTACCGGTAACTTCGGTGCTTGGGGAGTCAAGAATAATTCTTATTGGTGGGTAAAGGGCGATAGCAAATATTCTGCTGTAGTTCGTAACCGATGGACAGAGGAAACCAAAGAGACTGCAACCTATCCTCGTTTGACATCTCTTGATGGTAACAACAACTTCCAGACATCAGACTTCTGGATGTACAAGACGGATGCTTTCAGCTTGGCTAAGGTCCAGATAACTTACGACTTGCCTAGTACTTTGTTCCAAAAGACATGGCTTAAGGGGTTGTCGGCATACGTAAGCGGAGCTAACTTGCTTACCATTTCAGGAGAGCGCGAAGTCTTAGAGATGAACGTTGGGTCTGCGCCTCAGACACGCTATTATAATATAGGTGTGAAGGCAACATTCTAATCATTTTAAAATGTAGAAAGAAATGAAAGTAAAAAATATATTTATATTAGCAGCAATGTCGCTTACTTTGGCTTCTTGCTCAGATCTCTTCGAGCCTGCAGATGAAAACAACCGTGGCTTGGATGAGATTTACAATGAGCCAACATACGCTCAGGGACTATTGGGATATGGTTATGCGATGCTTCCTTACAATACCAAGAGTGTTACTGATATTGCTACAGATGACGCTGTAAGCAATGACTTGACAAATAGCTTTCTCAAGATGGCTACAGGTTCTTGGACTGCTAATAGCGATCCTATGTCTAGATGGGCAAATGGTCGTGCTTGTATCCAATATCTCAATATCTTCCTTCAGGAGGTAGATAAGGTAAACTGGGCAAAGGACGAGAATGCCCGTAGGATGTATTGTGATAGCCGTAAAGGTGAAGCTTATGCTTTGAGAGCTCTCAACTTGTATTATCTTTTGATGAATCATGGTGGATGGACAGCCGATGGCAAATTGCTTGGCGTTCCTAATTTGACAGAACCAGAGACTTCTACTGATGATTTCAACAAGCCACGTAATACATTCCAAGAGTGCTTGGATCAAATCTATAGCGATTTGGACGAGGCTGCCAAGCTTCTCCCTCTTGATTACAATGATTTGACTGATGATAACGATGTTCCTGCCAAGTATAAGGAAATCGGAGTAAAGACCGCAGGAGACTACAACCGTGTGTTTGGTTCCATTATGCGTGGTCGTATCAGCGGTCGTATCGCTGAGGCTATTCGCTCACAGGTATCTTTGCTTGCAGCTAGTCCTGCTTTCTCTGAAGGTACAAACGTGGATTATGCTAAGGCTGCTGACGATGCAGCTACCGTTCTTGATCGTATCAATGGTGTGAATGGATTGTCGGCTACAGGTAATAATTGGTTTATGCAAACCAGGGAAATCGATGCGCTTGGCTCAGGTGCTTGTCCTGCTGAAATTCTTTGGCGTGGCAGTCGTACCAATGGTGCTGATGACTGGGATCTTGGTCTGAACCAAGAGTCTGATAATTTCCCTCCGTCTCTTTATGGTAAGGGTAGAATCAACCCAACTCAGAATCTGGTCGATGCATTCCCTGCTGTAAATGGTTATCCTATCACCGATGATCGTTCAGAGTATGATAAGTCGAATCCTTACAGCAATCGAGATCCTCGTCTTGACCTTTATATCATTCATGATGGTAGTACTTATAAGGGAAAGACCATTCATACAGACATTACGACGGCTAATAACAATGATGGTTTGAATAAGATTTCCAATTCTACTCGTACAGGCTATTACATGAAAAAGCTGTTGCGTGAGGATTGTAATCCTGACCCTAATTCAAAGAATCCTCAGTATCATTATCCTGTGTATATTCGCTATACTGAGATATTCCTCGATTACGCTGAGGCTGCCAACGAGGCTTGGGGACCAAAGGGTAGGGGATCTCACAACTACTCAGCTTACGATGTAATCAAGGCAATCCGTGAGCGTGCCGGAATTGGCGAGTTTGGCGAGGATCCATACTTGGATGAGTGCGCTGGTGACAAAATTAAAATGCGTGAGTTGATTCGCAACGAGCGTCGTTTGGAACTTTGTTTTGAAAATAAGCGCTTTAGCGACCTTCGCCGTTGGAAAGCTCCTCTAAATGAGGCTGTGCGTGGTATAGAAATCACTTTAGAGGCTGGTGCCCCATTATACAAAGTCATGAAGGTTGAGGATCGCAACTATAAAGATTACATGTATTACGGTCCTATACCACAGAGCGAAATGTTGAAGTGGAGCAACTTGCAACAGAATAAGGGCTGGGAAGTAAAAAATAACGACTAATATTTAAAATGATGAAAACAATGAAGATAAGCAAATATTTGTCTATGGCTGCATTGGGAATCTTGGCTTTAGGCTTTAACTCTTGTGAGAATGGCAACCAAGAATTTCCTGATTATGAGGGCGGTACTACTGTATATTATCCTTATCAGTATATCGAACGTTCTGTAGTTTTAGGCAATGATGAGAATCGCGATAATACGGATGATAACAATCATGTATTGTATATCGTATCTACAATGGGTGGAGCATATAATGGAAGAAACATCACATTGAATGTAGATGTTGATAATTCATTGTGTGACAATCTGTATTTTGAGGATGGAGTCACTCCTGTAAAGCCAATGCCTAGCAATTATTATACAATTCCTACCAAGACGGTTGCGTATAATGGAAAATTGCAGGGACGTCTTCAGGTTAAGTTGGAGGATGCTTTTTTTGCTGACCCTGATTGTGCAAAGAATACATATGTAATCCCAGTTCGCATCAAGGAAATGGTGGGAGCCGATTCTATTCTTTCGGGTTCTCCTGCCGTTGCAGGTACAACTCCTGTTCGTACTGATGCTTCAGCTTGGTTAATTGCTCCTAAGGATTATATCCTTTATTGCGTTAAGTTTATGAATCCATGGGATGGCTATTATTTCCGTAGAGGAACTGACAAGATTACAGAGAATGGACAAACTCATGAGGTAAAGCGTGAAGGTGCAACTATTGAAAAGGATGAAGTGAGTCACATTACAACCAAGAGTTTGAAGGAATGTAATTTCGAAGTCTCTGTAAATAAAGCTGACGGCTCTAAGGTCACTTGCAACTTGAAACTTACGTTCGATGATAATGGTAATTGTACCGTTACTTCTGATACAGAGGGCATGACTGCTTCCGGTTCAGGAAAGTTTGTAGAAAAGGGAGCTAAGTTGGCTTGGGGTAACAAGGATCGTGACATCCTGACTCTCAATTACAAGGTTGATTTCGGTTCAGGCATTGTTTTGGAAACATCCGATCAGTTTGTTGCCCAGACTCGTGGTAACACCAATGGTATTGTTCAATTCAGTCCTCAGTATATCAGGAAGTAATATTCTTGATAGATAAGTGTCATTCTAATAATTTGATTATTATGAAATTGAAAAATATTAATTTAGGTTTAGGCTTGATGGCTCTCTTGGCTTTGTCTTCTTGTGCTGATGACAAGTTCTCGGAGTACAGAACTGATATGACCAAGAATTTGAAGGAATATCAGTATCTGAATAACTACGAGCCTTTGAAGAAATACGTGGAAGATATGAAAGCTTCCGGCAAGTGCAATCCCGACTTTAAGTTGGGCATTGCGCTCGAAGCAGCCGAATTCAACAAGCAGGGACTTGTATATTGTCTTGCTGGTAGCAATTTCAATGAGACTGTAGCCGGCAACGCCATGAAGATGGCTTCTTGTGTTGCTGATGATGGTCGCATGAATTTTGATAATGTAAGTGAATATGTTAAGAATGCCACAGATGCAGGTCTTTCGGTTTATGGTCATACCTTGGCTTGGCATGAACAGCAGCCTAACAAGTATCTGAATGGGCTGATTGCTGATAAGGTAATAGAAGTAGACCCTAGTCAGAAAGTTGAGAAGACTGATTATGAACTTGACTGTTCTACTCTTTCATCTTACGATTGGACGGGTTCGCCTGCTTCTGTAAAAACAGAGTGGAATAAAGGTGGTGCTGTGGTCATAACCAATCCAGAGCCGATAGACCCATTTTATGAGCTTCAGTACTGGCTGGTAAATGGCATTCCTCTTAAAACAGGCACTAAATATAAGATTACCTTCCTTTGCAAGGCAGAAGGTGAATCGCCTGCTAATATCCGCTTTAAGTTGGGTAACTGGGGAGCTGGCGCCAAGAATACCTTCAAGATTCCTGTAGGTGGTGATTATAAAGAAGTTTCGTTCGATGTAACTCCTGTCATGGATAGTAATGGTCTCTTCTTCCAGCACGGAGATTTTGCAGGTAAGATTTATTGGAAGTCTATTAAAATCTCTCATTTCGAGGCTCCTTCTGTTGAAATCCCTGTAAGTGTTGGGCATCTTACCTTTGATGATGGTCAGAACCTTGGTGGATGGGGTATGGATAATGCGCCAAAGATTGTAAATGGTGTTTGTGAGGTTGGTAACAACGCAGCCAAGGAAAACCCTTGGAATGCACAGGTTAACTATGAACCAGGTTTCGCTTTCGAGAATGGTAAAACCTATCACTTGAAGATGAAAATCAAGGGTTCTGTAGCTGGCGAATTTGGTGCTGGATTCCAGAATCCTGAAGGATACATAGGCTGTGGTGACTTCCCTACCATCAAGGTTACAACTGATTGGAAGGAAGTTGATGTAGCTACCACATGTAATGGTGACAATGCCTTGCGCCTGCTGCTGAATATCGGCAAATATGCGGGTACCCTCCATATTGATGATTTTGAAGTTTACTACACGAAGCCTTCAAATACTATTCCTCTTACAGATGAGGAAAAGAAGAAAGCACTTACTCCTGTTTTGCAGAATTGGATTTACGGCATGATGGCAGCTACCGAGGGTAAGGTGAAGGCTTGGGATGTTGTAAACGAGTCTATCTCTGGTAAAGATATTGATGGCGATGGTTACTACGATCTCCAGTCTGCCACACGTGGTACAGTTTCTCCAGATGATGCCAAGAACAAATTCTACTGGCAGGATTACCTGGGTGACCTTGATTATGTTCGCACTGCTGTAGCTGCAGCTCGCAAGGGCTTTGCTGATGCTGGTGGAAAACCTGAGGAGTTGAAGCTCTTCATCAATGATTATAACCTCGAAACTGCTTACGACGATAACAAGAAGCTCAAGAGTCTGATTCATTGGATTGAGGAGTGGGAGAAGGACGGCGTTACCAAGATTGATGGTATCGGCAGTCAGATGCACGTTTCATGCTGCATGGATTCTGTTGAGCAGAAAAAAAGAGAGGATGCTTACGTGAACATGCTCAACCTGATGGTTAGTACAGGTAGGTTGGTTCGTATTTCTGAGTTGGATATGGGCTTGGAGGTTCCGAACGTGGATAAGAACAGCAAAGCCCCATATATCCAAGTAAAGACTACTGATATGACCGAGGAACAGCACAAGGCAATGCGTGCTTACTACGAGTTTATCGTCAAGAAATATCTTGAGATTGTTCCTAAGGAGCAGCAGTGGGGTATCTGCCAGTGGTGTGCTACTGACAGTCCTGCCAATAGTGGTTGGCGTCCTGGTTTGCCAGTAGGCCTCTGGGATTTGGATTATTATCGCAAGCATACCTATGCAGGTTTCGCTGTAGGTCTTGGTGCTCCAGAATATTGGAAGGAAGCCAAGTAATTACTCTAAAAGACATTAGTTTTAGGTTTTATCATACAAAGATTAACCGAAAAAAGATGTTAGTCGT
>ERZ841120.1088-NODE-1088-length-13130-cov-15.089484_pt1 | contig 13130 bp, 10 predicted proteins | sample MGYA00519572_ERZ841120 | MGnify/ENA primary metagenome ERZ841120 (study PRJEB31850, sample SAMEA3708890) | human gut metagenome | biome: human gut; feature: human-associated habitat; material: faeces | place: China | collected 2014 ... | reverse complement strand
AAAATTTCTCTCGAAAATTTTGTTTTGGGGCTTGACTTTTAATAGTTAGTCTTTCGTGTGAAAGAGAGACTTTTGGGAACGAGCGGCTTCCCCCTCGGGGGAAGGCTTTGATAGATCAGTACTCAATCCCAATCTGCCGTTTTGCCGCCTTTAGCGCCTTGCGCAGCGGCCTGTACAGCACCAGCATAATGGCAAAGTTGCCGACGCCGTGCAGGGCGTCGTAGCTCAAGCCGCTCAGCCACCAGCTCAATGCAAAGGCGGGCGTCTTGGCAAAGAAATATACCGCGGCGCATAACCCGCCGAAGCACAGTCCGTACAGCCCGCTGAACACGGCCCAGAACAGCGCGTGATCCATGCGGCGGAACAACCACGCCAGCAGTGCCAGTAAATACCAGATGTACAGGTACATGACCCACCACAGCCCAAAGCCGTAGAGTACACCCTGCAAAAGGATGAACACCGTGATGGCAGCGGGCGTCTCCCGCGGAAGTTCGAGCGCAAACAGAATGATGAGCAGCGTGACCGGCTCGATGTTGGGCAGACCGCTCATGGCCTGCTTGCTGACGACGAGCAGCGCACCCATCAGCCCGGAAAGCACCAGACCGACAATGCGGCGGTGGTTACTTCGTGTAGGTGAAGGCATAGCTGTCGCCGTCGTGCAGCTCAATGTCGGCCACGCCGACGGAGGTCATCTCGCCCGCAGCGTCGGTCAGGCACCACCAGGAACCGTCCTTGTTGTAGTCGGCGGCCTCGCCGTTGACGACAGTTACAAAGCCGGCCTCGGCCTCCTCGGCGCTGATGATACCGGCGTCCGCCAGAGCGGTGCTCAGCTTTTCACCGTCGGCGGCGTCCAGGGTCAGCACGGTGCTCTCACCGTCCGCGCCGGTCACCGTGAAGGTGAACTGAATGGCCTCGGCAGAGTCGGCAGCCTCAGCAGTGGAGACGGCCTCCTCAGAAACCGCCTCGGATACGACCTCGGAGGAGACAGCCTCGGAGGAGGCGGCAGAGGACGCGGACGCGCCGCAGCCCGCCAGCAGTGCGGCGGACAGCGCCAGGGACAAAATCAGTGCAGAAAGCTTTTTCATGTGGAAATTCCCTCTCTATGTTCAAATAAAACTACCGCGCAGGGAAAGCTGCGCGGTAGTTATTATACAGGGATGGAAAGATAAAATCAAGTGCCGGAATGAAATGACGTCTGTATGTGTATCATTGTGCGTAGGGCGGGGTGCCCTCACCCCGCCGCAGGCTTCCGCAACAGACCGTAAACGGAGTGGCAGCAGCGGCGGCATGAGGGCATGCCGCCCTACATACTCTTACCCCTCCAGCTGCTCCTTATGATATTGCAGTGTGTACAGCTGGTAATATCTGCCGTGCTTCGCCAGAAGCTCCTGATGGTTCCCCTGCTCGAGGATCTTGCCGTGGGACAGCACAATAATGTTGTCCGCGTGCTGGATGGTGGACAGCCGGTGCGCGACGATCAGCATCGTGCCGACGGACCGCATCTTTTCCAGCGAATCCTGAATCAAAAGCTCGGTCTCGGTGTCAATATTCGCCGTGGCTTCGTCCAAAATCATAACGCTTGGCTTGTGGATGATCGTCCGCGCAAAGCTCAACAGCTGGCGCTGCCCGGCGGAGAAATTGTTCCCGCGCTCGCGGACCTCCTCGCCCAGACCGTGGTCCAGCTTGTCAATGAACTTGTCGGCGTTGACATAGCGGCAGACTTGTAGGATCTCCTCGTCGGAGATGCCCTCCTCCCGCAGGACGATGTTGCTGCGGATCGTGCCCGAGAAAAGGAACACGTCCTGCAGCATCTGCCCGAAGTGACGGCGCAGCGACGAAATTTTGATTTTGCGGATGTCGATGCCGTCAATCAGGATCTCGCCCTTCTGGAACTCGTAGTTGCGGCAGATCAGCGAGAGAATCGTGCTCTTGCCCGAGCCCGTCGAGCCGACAAACGCCACGGTCTGGTGTGGGTCAATGTGGAAGGACACGCCCTGCAGCACCCACTCGCCCGGAAGATAGCTGAACCAGACGTCGCGGAACTCGATTTCGCCCTTTACCTCGTCCAACTCGATGGCGTCGGGGGCGTCCACCATTTTGGGCGCAATGTCCATGATGGAGAACACCTTCTCCGACGAGGCCAGCGCCGACTGCAGCCAATTGAACTGCTCGGCCAGATTCTGGATGGGCGTGAAGAATTTGGAAATGTACATGTAGAACGTGACGATGGTGCCGCCTGTGATGGTCTGGCCCAGAAACGTCACGCCGTTCAGATGCCCCATGCCGCCGAGATAAAAAAGACACAGGATCGAGCAGATATACAGCATGTAGACCAGAGGACGAAACACGCCGAACACAAAGATCTGCTCCCGGTTCGCGCGGGCGAGGCGCTGGCTTTTCTCGCGGAACTCCGCCATCTTCTCGTCCTCGCGGCCAAAGATCTGCGTGACCTTGATGCCGGACAGATTCTCCGACAGGTAGGTGTTGATGTCGGTGGTCGCGTCCTTGACCTTGCGGTAGGCCCGGCGGGAGAACTTGCGGAAGATGACCGTAAAAATCACGATGAACGGCACAAAGCAGAGCACCATCAGCGTCAGCTCATAGTTGAGCGCCAGCATGGCGACCAGGATGCCGAGGATGACAAAGATGTTCTTGGTCAGCGTGACCAGCAGGTTCGTGAACATCATCGAGATAGCGTTCGTATCGTTCGTCACGCGGGTGACGAGCTTGCCGACGGGAATCTCGTTCAGCTGCTCGTGGGACAGTGACTCAATGTGGGTGAATAGGTCCTCGCGCAGGTCGGAGATGATGCGCTGGCCGACGCGCTGCAGAATGACGGCCTGGAAGTAGGTGCTGGCCATCGAGAAAACGAGCACGCCCGCATAGACGGCGACGCCCGCGAACAGCCGCGGCAGCTCGAACTCGCCTGAGACCAGCTCCTCCAGCGCGCCGACGATCAGCGGCGAGATGATGTCATAGGCAATCGAGAACAGCATTAAAAACAGCACAACGACGAATTTTGCCAGGTACGGCTTGGCGTACCCGGCCAGGCGGCGCAGAATCTCGCCGTCGTTCATCGTGCGCTCAAAGCCCATCGTCTCCTTTTTGTCCTTGATGAGGGCGTAGGCCAGCACCAGCAGCGCCGTGACGACACCGATGACTGCGCCTACCAGCAACAGCGGATTTACGTTAGCCATGGCTGCCGCCTCCTTCCTCGTCCTCGAGCTTCTGCAGATCGACCATGCGGCGGTATTCGGCGCAGCTGCGATACAATTCATCGTGCGGGCCAACGGCCTCTACCCTGCCGTCCTCGATAAAGACGATCTTGTCCAGCTGCTCCACCGTCGAAATGCGGTGGGCGATCAGCAGCGTCGTCTTGCCCGCGCGGCTGGTCTTGAGGTTGTCGAGGATGATTTTCTCGGTGCGGGTATCGACAGCCGAGACAGAGTCGTCCAGAATCAGGATCGGCGCGTTTTTCAGCAGGGCACGCGCAATCGAGATGCGCTGCTTCTGTCCGCCGGAGACGGTCACGCCGCGCTCACCGAGTACGGTCTCGTAGCCGTCCTTGAAGTCCACGATGTTGTCCCGCACATCGGCCAGCGCGGCGGCGCGGTCAATGTCGGCCTGGCTGGCGTCGTCCACGCCGAAGCCGATGTTGTGGGCAATCGTATCCGAGAACAGGAAGTTGTCCTGCGGCACGTAGGCGCAGGCGTCGCGCACCGAATGGATGGACACGGCGTTCACGTCCTGCCCGTCCACAAACAGCGTGCCGTCGGGCACATTGTAGGTGCGCAGCAAAAGGTCCAACAGCGCGGTCTTGCCTGCGCCGGTCTTGCCGACGATGCCGACGCTTTCGCCGGGCTTGATGGTGAACGATACGTCCTTCAGCACGTCGTACTCGCCGTCTGGGTAGCGGAACGTCAGATGGCGGAACTCAATGCCGCCGTGCGGGTCGCGCAGGTCGGCGACGCCGTCGCGGTCCGCCACGTCGATGGGCGCATCCAGAAGCTCGGTAATGCGGTTCAGCGATGCCTTGCCGCGGGAGGTCTTTTCGATCAGCATCGAGATGGCCATGATGGGCCAGACGATGGCCTCAAAGTAGCCGATGTACTCCACAAGCTGACCTGCGTTGAACTGCCCGCGCCAGACGAGCCAGCCGCCGTAGCCCAAAATCACGCAGATGACCGACTCGACGAACAGCGTGACCAGCACCTCGAGCAGTGTTGCAATCTTGGTGTAGGCGACGTTGACCTCCTCGTTCTCCTTGTTGAGCCGGCGGAAGGCAATCAGCTCCTTGAGCTCCTTCACAAACGCCTTGATGACCGCAATGCCGGAAAAGTTCTCCTGCGCAAAGTCGGACAGGTCGGAGAACGCCTGCTGGCGCTCCTCCCACCGCCTGGTCATGACTTGGCTCATGACGGTGCCGAGTACGAACATGACAGCCGCCGGAATCAGCGCCAGAAGTGTTAATTTACAGTCCATCCGCCACATCTTGACCAGCGCCATAATGCCCAGCACGGCGGCGTCAAAGAACATCAAAATGCCGTCGCCGAAGCACTCCTGAATGGTGTCGAGGTCGTTGGTGTAGAGGCTCATCAGGTTGCCGACCTTGTTGACCTGATAGTACTGCTGGGACAGGCGGCGGCTGTGGTCAAACATCCGCTCCCGCAAATCGGCGGCCACGCTGACCGCTGACCCGAAGAAACAGACGCGCCACAGGAACCGCCCGATGACCATGAGCACGACAATCCAGATCATTGGCAGGCAGATGTGCTGAAACAGCACCTCCCTGGTAAAGGGCAGCGTCTGGCCGTCCACGACCACCTGCCCCAGATTTACGCCGTTGATGACCAGCCGGTACAGCTCCGGGATGAGCAGCTGAATGTAGTCCACCGTCAGCAGCGACAGAATGCCCAGCAGCAGCGCCGGCGCGTGCTTGAGATAGTATCGGTTGATCGCTTTGCCGAAAATCACGGCGATCCTCCCTCCTTTTCCTATTTCTGCTTTGCACAAAGTACGACAAAATGCCGTAAAATATAAGTATATCGTACCAGTGCAGGTTCGTCAATGGGACACAAAAAGTGCATTGTAGGGACGGGGGCGCAGCACGCCCGGCCCTGCGGCAGTCGTTCAGCTCCCGGGTCGATGAGGAGCATCGACCCCTACATGCAGAAGCGGATGCTTGCATCCGCGGAAACAAAAGAAAAGCCCCTTGCCGAACGTATCGGCAAGGGGCTTTCTCTGGTGCGCGGTACAGGACTCGAACCTGTGACCTCCTGCACGTCAAGCAGATGCTCTACCAGCTGAGCTAACCGCGCATATACGTCGCTGCGTTTCAGCGACGTATGTTATTATAGCATACTGCTTTGCGGAATGCAAGCCCTTTTTGCAAAAAAATCAGTCCAGAATCCGCCCGTCGGTGGAAATCGTTACGACCTGCCACGGAATGAACTTGCCGGACGCCTGCAAGGCGCGCTTGGCGGCATTTTCCAGCCCGCCGCAGCAGGGCACCTCCATGCGCACAACAGTGACCTCTTGAATGTCGTTGCTGCGGATGATGGCGGTCAGCTTCTCACTGTAATCGACGTCGTCCAGCTTGGGGCAGCCCACCAGCGTGATGTGCCCGCGGATGAACCGCTCGTGGAACGCGGCGTAGGCGTAGGCCGTGCAGTCGGCAGCGATCAGCAGCCGCGCACCGTCAAAGTAGGGTGCGTTCACAGGCACCAGCTTGATCTGCACGGGCCACTGGCGCAGCTGGCTGGGGGCCGTCGTCGGGGCGCTCTCCCCTGCCTCGGCGGGGTGCAGGGCCTTGGCCATGCTGCCCGGGCAGACGTGCATCGCCTTGGGCGCACTGCCGGGGCAGCCGGGCGTGTGGGCGGCCTTGTGCTGCCTGGCGGCCTGCACGGCGGCCTCGTTGTAGGGCGCGGCCTCGCGCTGCTCAAACGTGATGGCCCCCGTGGGGCAGTGCGGCAGGCAGTCGCCCATGCCGTCGCAGTAGTCGTCGCGCATCAGCGTGGCCTTGCCGCCGATCATGGCAATCGCGCCCTCGTGGCAGGCGGCGGCGCAGGCCCCGCAGCCGTTGCATTTCTCCTGGTCGATGTGAATGATTTGTCGTTTCATGGTCAGCCTCCTTGACTTTGTGCTGTCATTTTACTACAATGGCAGCAAGAGTTCTGTTGTAGCAACAACATGTGAGGTGCATAATTATGGAATTGCCGGATGTACCACTGTTCCGCGGACTGACCGCCGACGAGGCCGAGGCAGCCGTAACCGCGCTGCGTATGCGCCGCAGGGCATTTGCCAAGGGGGAGATCCTGCTGGAGGCCGGGCAGAGAGCCCCGGCGCTGGGCGTGGTGCTGACCGGGCGGGTGCACATGGAGCACCTGGACGTCTGGGGCAGCAAGACGCTGCTGGGCCAGGCCGGGCCGGGTGACCTGTTTGCCGAGACCTACGCCTGTCTGCCGGACGAGCCGCTGCGGGTCAGCGTTGTGGCCGCAGAAAACGGCGAGGCACTGTTTTTGGAGACAGGGCAGCTTTTGCAGTGCGGCTGCGAGCCGTGGCGCTGGAAGCTGACGCAAAATCTTTTGCGCATTGCAGCGCGTAAAAATCTGGGGCTGGCGCAGCGCAGCCTGTACACCGCCCCCAAGACGATCCGCGGGCGGATCACGGCGTACTTTTCGGTGCTGGCGCGGCAAAACGGAAGCCTGCGGTTTACGCTCCCCTTTGACCGCCAGCAGCTGGCCGACCACCTTGGTGTGGACCGCAGCGCCTTGAGCAATGCGCTGAGCCAGATGCAGAAGGATGGACTGCTGGTAATCGATAAGCGGGAGGTAGAGCTGAAACAGGTGGAGGAGATGTGAGGGAAGCTGTCAGCTGCCCCGACCGCTGACTGATGAGGGGCAACCTTGCGGAGATTGCCTGTAAACGGGTTATTTCCGTGAACTTACCCCTCATCCGGCCCTGCGGGGCCACCTTCCCCCAAGGGGGGGGAAGGCTTGAAGCCTGTATAAAAAGGCCGCTGACAATTATGCCAGCGGCCTTTTTTATAAATTTATCGTACCACCGTCTCCACCTGCGGTGCGCCGCCTGCCAGCTGTTCCGCGGTGACAGGCTGTACCTCGCCGGGCTGGTCCAGCTTCTCGCGGGCCACGGCCAGCATCAGTTTGATGCGGTTTTCCTGGTTGACGCGGGTCGCGCTGGGGTCGTAGTCCACGGGGGTAATGTTCGCGTCCGGGTGCAGGGCGCGGATCTTATTGATCATGCCCTTGCCCACAATGTGGTTCGGCAGACAGCCGAACGGCTGGGCGCAGACAATGTTGCCGTAGCCGCCCTCGACCAGCTCGATCATCTCGGCGGTCAGCAGCCAGCCCTCGCCCATCTTGGCACCCAGAGAGATGATGCCCTCGGGCTTTTTCATCAGCTCGCGGAACGAGCCGGGCGCGTAGAAGCCGTACTTGCGCATGGCATCATAGCTGGCGCAGCCGATGCCGTCCAGCCAGCTCAAGAACGCGTCCGCGCCGCCCGCCACCAGCTTGTTGCCGCCGTACAGGTCGATGTCCAGCTTGTAGTTGGCCACGCAGTACTCCACAAAGCCCATCAGGCCGGGCAGGTTGACCTCGCAGTCCTGGCTTTCCAGAAATTTTTCCAGATCATTGTTGCCCAGCGGCGAGTATTTGACATAAATCTCGCCGACGACGCCGACCTTGACCTTCGGCACGCGGGTGATGGGAATGGTCGCGTAGTCCGCGGCAATGTCGTAGAACCGGCGCTTCATGTCATGGGCGGAGTAGTTCTTGTCGTCGCGGATCCAGCCCTGTATCGTAGAGATCCACTTCTCGGTCATGGCGTCGGCGTCGCCCCTGTGGTTCTCGTAGGCGTGGGTCTGGCTGCGCAGGGCGACCAGCATATCGCCGTAAAAGATCGACGCAATGACCTTGCGCAGCAGCGGCACGGTCAGCGGCAGACCGCTGCCCTTTTCCAGACCGGAGAAGTTCAGCGATGCTACGGGAATATTGCCGTAGCCCGCCTTGACGAGCGCCTTGCGCAGCAGCTTGATGTAGTTGGACGCACGGCAGCCGCCGCCGGTCTGGGTAATGAGCAGCGCGGTGTGGTCCAAATCGTATTTGCCGCTGTTCAGCGCGTCGAGAAACTGCCCGATGACGAGCAGCGCCGGGTAGCAGGTGTCGTTGTGGACGTATTTCAGGCCCAGCTGCGCGACCTCGCTGCCGCAGTTGCCGAGCACCTCGGTCTGGTAGCCCTCGCTGGCCAGTGCCGCCTGCATGAGTCGAAACTGAGTCACGGCCATGTTCGGAATGAGAATTTTATGGGTCTTTACCATGTCCTTGGTAAAGTTGGGGGTCATGTATTCCATGGAATTGCCTCTTACTTTTTGTCCTCTTTGCGTTCTTCCAGCGCCGCAAACAAACTGCGCAGTCTTATGTTCACCGCGCCCAGATTTGTGATCTCGTCGATCTTCAGCTGGGTGTACAGCTTGCTGCCCGCCTGCAGAATCTCGCGGGTCTCGTCGGTGGTGACGGCGTCCAGGCCGCAGCCGAAGGAGACGAGCTGCACAAGGTCCATGTCGGGGTTCTCGGTGCAGTATTTCGCGGCGGCGTACAGGCGGCTGTGGTAGGTCCACTGGTTCAGGACGGAGGTCGGGAACTTCTGCTCGTGCCAGCTGACGGAGTCCTCGCTGATGACGGCAGCGCCCTGCCGGATGATGAGCTGGTCAATACCGTGGTTGACCTCAGGGTCAACGTGGTAGGGGCGGCCCGCCAGCACAATGATGCGGCGGCCTTCCCTGCGGGCCTGCGCAATGATCTCGGTGCCCTTGTCGCGCAGCTGCTGCATGTGGCGGGCGTACTCGTCGTAGGCCGCATCAATGGCTTCGTGCACGGCCTTCCGGTCCAGCCCCGGGAAATAATGATCCAGCGTCTGCTGGAATTTCTTGTAGAAATCCTTGCGGCGCTCGAGGTTGAAGTAATCGTAGATGAACTTCGTCGCCTTCAGCTCGGGGCAGTTGCCCTCGAGCACCTCGGGATAGTAGGCCACGACGGGGCAGTTATAGTGGTTGTCGCCCAGGTGCTCGTCCAAGTTGTAGCTCATGCAGGGGTAGAAGATCGCGTCCACGCCCTGCTCACACAGCCAGTGAATGTGGCCGTGGCTCAGCTTGGCCGGGAAGCAGGCCGTGTCGCTGGGAATCGTCGCCTGACCGCTCTGGTACAGCTTGCGGTTGGAGAAGGGGCTGACGACGACCTCAAAGCCGAGGCGGCTGAACAGCGTGTGCCAGAACGGCAAAAGCTCGTACATATTCAGGCAGAGCGGGATGCCGATCTTGCCGCGGCTGTTCGCAGGGGCTGCTGCCTTGCGGTAGCCGTCCAGCAGCTTGAGCTTGTAAGCGTAGAGGTCCAGGTCCTCGTTGTTGGCCTTGCCGGTCACGGGCTTGTCGCACCGGTTGCCGGAGATAAAGCGCTTGCCATCGGCAAAAACGTTGACGGTCAGCTGGCAGTGGTTGCCGCACCCCTGACACTGCACGGTGTTGACCTTCTGGCTGAAATGCTCCAGCTCCAGCTGGGTCAGCACGGTGCTGCGGGCGTGCGCGCCTGCCTTGGCCTTGCCGTACAGGGCCGCGCCGTAAGCGCCCATCAGGCCCGCAATGTCGGGACGGATGACGTTGACGCCCATCTCCTTCTCAAAGGCGCGGAGCACAGCCTCATTGTAGAAGGTGCCGCCCTGTACCACAATGTTGCGGCCCAGCTCCTCGGGGCTGGACGCGCGGATGACCTTGTACAGCGCGTTCTTGACGACGGAGATGGACAGACCGGCGCTGATATTTTCAATCGAGGCACCGTCCTTCTGCGCCTGCTTGACAGACGAGTTCATGAACACGGTGCAGCGGCTGCCAAGGTCAACGGGTTTGTCGGCAAACAGGCCCAGCGCGGCAAACTCCTTGACGTCGTAGCCCAGCGCCTGGGCGAACGTCTGCAAAAAGCTGCCGCAGCCGGAGGAGCAGGCTTCGTTCAGGAAGATGTTGCTGATCGCACCGTCCTCAATTTTGAAGCACTTCATGTCCTGACCGCCGATGTCGATGATGAAATCCACGTCGGGCAAAAAGTGCTTGGCGGCGGTAAAGTGCGCGACAGTCTCGACAAGACCGCGGTCACAGTGGAACGCATTTTTGACGAGCTCCTCGCCGTAGCCGGTGGTGGTCACGCTGGCGATCTGCAGGCCCGGGTGATCCTTGTAGAGACCGAGCAGCGTCTCCCTGACGAGCGGGATCGGGTTGCCGAGGTTCGGACGGTAGCGCTCGAACAGAATGTTCGCGTCGTTGTCGATGACGACGAGCTTGATGGTGGTGGAGCCGGAGTCGATGCCGATATGTACCGGCCCGCAGTCTGCGCCAAAGGGCAGGCAGGGCACGGTGGCCTTTAAGTGGCGGGCGTGGAAGTCCTCGTACTCCTGTTTGTTTGCGAACAGCGGCGGCAGGCTGACGTAGGTCGCTGTGGCGCTGTAGTCGTCGAGACGCTTGGCAACCTCGCGCAGGTCGGATTCCTCGTCGGCATAGAACGCCGCGCCCATCGCGACGAAGAGCAGGCTGTTCTCCGGCAGGGTGCCGGTGACACCCAGAGTCTTGTCAAAGCTCCGGCGCAGCGTCTCGGAGAAGGTCAGCGGGCCGCCGAGATACAGGATGTTGCCCTTGATGGGGCGGCCCTGTGCCAGACCTGCAATGGTCTGGTTGACAACGGCCTGATAGATCGACGCCGCGATGTCGCCTGCCTGTGCGCCCTGGTTGATGAGGGGCTGGATGTCGCTTTTGGCAAAAACGCCGCAGCGGCTGGCGATGGTGTAGGTGCGGGTCGCGGCCTGCGCGGCCTTGTCCATCTCGTCGGCGCCCATCTTCAGCAGGGTCGCCATCTGGTCAATGAACGCGCCCGTGCCGCCGGCGCAGCTGCCGTTCATGCGGACCTCGGTGCCGTTTGTCAGGAAAAGGATTTTGGCGTCCTCGCCGCCCAGCTCGATGATGCAGTCGGTGCCGGGGGCCAGTCGGTTGGCGGCTACACGGGTGGCAAAGACCTCCTGCACGAAGGGGACCTTGCAGCTGTCGGCCAGGCCCATACCGGCGGAGCCGGAGATGGCTAAGTAGGCGCGGCCATCGGGCAGATATTCGGCGGCAACCTTCTCAAGCAGCGCCCTGCCCTTCTCTAAAATATGGCTGAAATGGCGCTCGTAGGTCGAATAGACGATCTGCCCGGCGTCGTTCAGCACAACACATTTAATGGTGGTGGAACCAATGTCCAGACCAACTCTCATAGGATTTTGCCTCCTGCGGATGGAGTGAAATTGCGGGATATGTGCGCCGGGTCTGCCCCGCGGCGATACAATATCAGATTATATTATACAGGGTTCTGCACGATTCGGCAAGAGTACGGTGCAGGAAAACACGTTGTCAAATGCAGAAATCTGTCCTAAAAAAAACACCGAAGCGGTGCAGGAAAGTCCTGCACCGCTTCGGCATCAAAAGAAAAGAGGAGTATGGATGAAAAACTTGGGGTTCTGTTCTCAGGCCCGGGTCCCTGCTCCCTTCCTGAGAACACTTATAGTATACCCGCCATTTGTGTTAAAGTCGTGAAGGAAAATTCAACAAATTAAGAAGGGCTTGTGAACAAACCAAGCCTTTTTCCCCAGGGGGAGCCGCTCTAAACAAAAACCACCCGGCGCAAAACCGAGTGGCTATGTACAAACTTATTGCTCCTCCCGGCCCAATTTGTCGATCTGATCCTGCAAAAGCTGGGAGATCGGGCGGCGGGTGTTGCGCAGACGGTGGACCGGGGCGCCAGGGGCCGTGTGGTGCACGGGCTGTGCCTTGGCCTTGACGCGCAGACGCTCGGCGGGCTTTTCGGGAGACGGGGCGGCAGGCTTGGCAGCGGGGCGCGGCGGCACTGGTGCGGGAATATCCGTTTCCGGTGTGCCCTGCGCAAAGCTGCGCATATCGGTGCCCAGATCCTTCAGCTCGGCCTCGGTCTGGTCAAGCGCCTGATAGATGGCCTGCGTCAGGCCGTCTAAATCCAGCGTGGCGGCGCTCAGGCGCTCGTCCACGCGGGCCAGACGCTCCCGCACCAGCATGACGCCCGACGCAATGCTGCGGGCATTCTCCGCCATGCGGTTCTTCTGGGTCTCGGCCTGCTGCTTGAGCTCCCGCTCTGCGCTCTCGGCGTACAGGCGGGCATCGGCCAGGATCTTACCGGCCTCGAGCTTGGCCTCCCGCACCAGATCGGATGTGGGGGCAGCCGGGGCGGCGGCAGTGTTCAGCGCGCGCGCGGCGGTCAGCTGCTTTTGCAGCTCGTCCACCTGCTGCTGCAGATCGTGGCATTTCAGCTGCCAGATGTTGGCGTTTTTCTGGGATTCCCGCTGGGTGGACTGGAAGGAGACCGTCTTTTTCTTGATGGTCTCCAGCTGCTCGTCCGCCTCGCGGCGCTTGGCCTCGGCCGTGTCTGCACGCTGGGTCGCGGCAGCCAGCTCGGCCTTCAGGGCCTCCATGCGGCTGTCGGCGGTGCCCCGCTCGCTGCGCAGCTCGTCCAGCTTGGACTGCAGCTGCTGCAGCTGGCGGTTGTACTCCAGCTCGTGCTGCTGGGCCTCGTTGGCCAGTGCGTTCATGTAAGCCAGCACGTCATTTTTATCAAAGCCGAACAAGCTGGAACGAAAACCCTGTTCCTGAATGTTCATCGGTTCAGACGGCATGGCTTTTTACATCCTCTCGCAAAAAAATCATTAAGAACGCTTGTTCAGGATGCTGAGCAGGTCGTCAAAGTAATCGCCGTCATCCTCTTCCTCGGCAGGGGCTGCGGGCTGTGCGGCCACAGGCGTGTCCATGCCGGTGCTGAAGGACTGGGTGAAGATCGGGTTGGGCATGACGGGGTTGACCTGCGGCTGGACAGGCTGCACGGGCTGGACCGGAGCAGCGGCAGGCTGTGCGGCGGGCTGGGTAGCGGCCTGCGCGGCACGCTTGGCGTCAACATGGGCCTGAATGGGCTCGTCGACCTCGGGCGTGCTCTCGAAGCCTGTGGCAACGACGGTAATGCTCATCTCGTCGCTCAGGCGCTCGTCGAACGCAGTACCCCAGATGATGTTGG
>ERZ841120.1086-NODE-1086-length-13138-cov-49.835130_pt1 | contig 13138 bp, 10 predicted proteins | sample MGYA00519572_ERZ841120 | MGnify/ENA primary metagenome ERZ841120 (study PRJEB31850, sample SAMEA3708890) | human gut metagenome | biome: human gut; feature: human-associated habitat; material: faeces | place: China | collected 2014 ... | reverse complement strand
TAACTGATTGATAAAAACCTCAATTTAACTTGTACTCAAACTTGACATAGGACCAAAGACATAAATTTTAAAAAGAAAGAAGGATTCGAGTGAGGATCACCCCCGCTCGTGCGGGAAAGACCAGAACAAGTGGCAATAGCCAATAGCATCAATGGGATCACCCCCGCTCGTGCGGGAAAGACCTAAAAGACGTGGAGAGAAAGGCACTTCATGGGGGATCACCCCCGCTCGTGCGGGAAAGACCGGTTGCTATGTCATCGCAGACGATGGCAAACGGGATCACCCCCACTCGTGCGGGAAAGACTGTTCCCTTTTTCTGGTGCCAACGAAGGGATTGGGATCACCCCCGCTCGTGCGGGAAAGACAGCGTGCCGATGGCGTTAACGGCGGTAACGACGGGATCACCCCCGCTCGTGCGGGAAAGACAATTCCGCTTCCTTCATGGCGCTTCGCACGGCAGGATCACCCCCGCTCGTGCGGGAAAGACCAATTCGTAGAGCGTGAGCTGCAATTCGCACTGGGATCACCCCCGCTCGTGCGGGAAAGACTGCTTATTTATCGGCGGCTGCGTTTTTCTGGGAGGATCACCCCCGCTCGTGCGGGAAAGACTACTGGCTACGCCGCCGGCAATGTCCCAGAGGGGGATCACCCCCGCTCGTGCGGGAAAGACTTGGACGTAATGGATGCGCTGTTCTTCTAATTGGGATCACCCCCGCTCGTGCGGGAAAGACACATGGCCCTGTCGAATATCGGCAAGGGCGTCAGGATCACCCCCACTCGTGCGGGAAAGACTTGATGGTCAATAGTTCTAATGGGGGTGACCTGGGATCACCCCCGCTCGTGCGGGAAAGACTGATTTGCAAGCCATTGAAGCGCGCTTTATAAGGGATCACCCCCGCTCGTGCGGGAAAGACCCGCCGATGGCGATAATCCAGACAGGGGTATCGGGATCACCCCCGCTCGTGCGGGAAAGACCAGCTGTTCGACGGTTTGCCGCAGACGGGGCAGGGATCACCCCCGCTCGTGCGGGAAAGACCATTTCTGGCGGCGCTACGCTGTTCGGGTTGTAGGATCACCCCCGCTCGTGCGGGAAAGACGGGCTTTCCCGCGTACTTTCATGACGCCCTCCCGGATCACCCCCGCTCGTGCGGGAAAGACTTCGGCAACGAAGCCAAGGCCGGATTAAGCATGGGATCACCCCCGCTCGTGCGGGAAAGACGTACCATCAAGCATCCTGAAAACTTCGTACCCAGGATCACCCCCGCTCGTGCGGGAAAGACTCGGAAACATCCTCGACATGTGGACCGAAGCCGGGATCACCCCCGCTCGTGCGGGAAAGACGGCCACAATGACGCCGGTCATCTGTACCAGCGAGGATCACCCCCGCTCGTGCGGGAAAGACCATAACGCCATATTTGAACAGGCTGTTGAGCTGGGATCACCCCCGCTCGTGCGGGAAAGACGCCAGGTCAAAGTCATTGTCATAAAAAATCACGGGATCACCCCCGCTCGTGCGGGAAAGACGCCGAGGGAAGCCCCGCTTTTTTACGCCGACGGGGATCACCCCCGCTCGTGCGGGAAAGACGTTAATAAGTTACTGGAAGAAAAAAGAAATAAGGGATCACCCCCGCTCGTGCGGGAAAGACTTGTAAATCCGGCCTAGTATTGTCATCTACGGAGGATCACCCCCGCTCGTGCGGGAAAGACTTCGTTTGCGTATTTCGAAGAACTTCCAATGTAGGATCACCCCCGCTCGTGCGGGAAAGACGCTGTCTGTCATTTTTTCGGACCAGGGAATTGAGGATCACCCCCGCTCGTGCGGGAAAGACGGTTCGCCTTTACCATTCAACGCCCCTGGAGAAGGATCACCCCCGCTCGTGCGGGAAAGACCCGGTTATATTCATTGCATTTCATTTTGATTCGGGATCACCCCCGCTCGTGCGGGAAAGACTATCCTGAAATCAAGCCGGGATATCCTGGATGAGGATCACCCCCGCTCGTGCGGGAAAGACGTCGTTATTGGCTTCTGCCAAGGCGATATGGTAGGATCACCCCCGCTCGTGCGGGAAAGACGCGGAAAGGAGATGGATGACCATGAGTAAAGGGGGATCACCCCCGCTCGTGCGGGAAAGACTCACAGCATATTTTCTCCAGCTTCATCGAGTCGGGATCACCCCCGCTCGTGCGGGAAAGACCCAATAAAGCACAAAGGGAAGCGGCTACTAACAGGATCACCCCCGCTCGTGCGGGAAAGACTCCCTGATAGCACGCCTGACAACACTGACGATAGGATCACCCCCGCTCGTGCGGGAAAGACTATCCTTATTCATCGTTCCTACCTTCCGCATCAGGATCACCCCCGCTCGTGCGGGAAAGACGCTACGTCGCATTCACGTAACCCGCTGTTAGGAGGATCACCCCCGCTCGTGCGGGAAAGACTCTCCTATATAGGGAAGGACTGATTTTTTTATGGGATCACCCCCGCTCGTGCGGGAAAGACTTTTTTATAATCAAAATGAACTGGCAATGAGCAGGATCACCCCCGCTCGTGCGGGAAAGACAGGTTGTTCGCTATTGCCTGGTATCTGGCCACGGGATCACCCCCGCTCGTGCGGGAAAGACAAGCCCAGGCGTTGGCAGATAAACTGAATGCGAGGATCACCCCCGCTCGTGCGGGAAAGACTTTCAGCCGGCAAAGCAAGCCGCCGGTTTTCTAGGATCACCCCCGCTCGTGCGGGAAAGACTTCCATTTTGGAGCCGACTTGGTTCCGACTTGGGGATCACCCCCGCTCGTGCGGGAAAGACATGATGAGCAAGTCGGTCATTGATACGGACATGGGATCACCCCCGCTCGTGCGGGAAAGACAGAAAGTAAAAACGAATTTCACGGGAGACGATGGGATCACCCCCGCTCGTGCGGGAAAGACAACAGCGCCGTTTTAGAACGACAGCTAGACCAGGGATCACCCCCGCTCGTGCGGGAAAGACTTTTCATGGCTATTCCCTCATTTCACAGGCGTAGGATCACCCCCGCTCGTGCGGGAAAGACAGACGGTCCCCATCGTCCGGGAAAATTCTGTCGGGATCACCCCCGCTCGTGCGGGAAAGACACATCCCGCTTCTGTTCCCATTGACCACTCATGGGATCACCCCCGCTCGTGCGGGAAAGACGTAGAGGTATTGAATACAGAAATTTCAATCCCAGGATCACCCCCGCTCGTGCGGGAAAGACAGTCATCGTGATTTTATTCCAATTCGCCATTGAGGATCACCCCCGCTCGTGCGGGAAAGACTAGGTGTTGTGATGTTGATAGTAGCGATAATTTTGGATCACCCCCGCTCGTGCGGGAAAGACTGTCATTTTTTCTCTCTGTTTTGGCAAGTGTAGGGATCACCCCCGCTCGTGCGGGAAAGACAGTAATGGATTCCTTTATTTTCGCCCTTTTACGCTTACTGACGTTCAAAATTTATTCAACTTCTTTGCCAAACATTTGACGAGTTCGGCATCTCCTAATGCTCGATGAGGTACTTTTTTATGGATTCCGTAGCTTTGTAAGGAAGTTTCCAATTTATAATCAGCTTGAAAAAGCTGCTCTTTTTTTACAATCCTCAAGAGGTCATGGGTTTTGTTCTTTAGATATCCCAATCCATATTTTTTAAAAGCCTGCCTTAGAAATTCAATGTCAAAACTGACATGATAGCCGACGAGGTCATCATCTCCAATAAATTCCCGAAAAGCCGTTAATACTTTCTTTTCTTCTTGTCCTTCTTTCTGTAACAGTGTCGCTGTAATTCCAGTAAGTTTGGTAATACTCGGGGGAACTGCATCACCAGAGATAAGCGCTGTAAAATGAGTTTCTTTGCCATCTTCACAGCGAATAGCCCCAATTTCTAAAATATGATTCCTTTTGGCATCTTTTCCATCAGTCTCAATGTCAATGACGACATATCGTATGGGTTTTTCTTTCTTCTTGGCCGATCCTGCGATATGAGCGCGATGCAATTTCGCTGCTGTACTGAATCCCTTCGGCAAATCACTGACCGCTGACTGTTCTTTAGGAATAAAAATCAAGGGCAACCCATCGTAATCAATGACGGAACGGGAAGCATTTTCGGTCAAAAAATCATAACCCAATTCGTTTCTCGCAGCAAAGCACATGCTGGCCTCACCAGCTCCCATGGTTTCCTGCACGCGCCTCCACAAATATTCACGAATACGGCTATTGAAGTTCCCCACATAGACACCCGTAGCAATTTCCTGCATCCATCGCGTAAGGTCTCCCCGCAAGGATTGAGGCACATTTTTAAGTGTAATGACTGTCATGGGCATGATGTTACCTCGCTATAATTCACCCCATAGGGGACCAGTTTCTCCTTATCATCCCATAAGCTTAGCGGTTCCGCTTCAATTTGCCCTTCCTCGGGAATTTCGAGAAGCGTCTGCAAGTCTTTGACCATACGTTTTAGAATCTTTCCATCGACAAAGGCATCCCGCGTCCGCAATCGAGCTAGTTGACCGATATCTTGTCCTTCTTCGGCCTCTGCGGCTACAGCAAAAGCAATCGGCACCGTGATTTCTGCCTTATAGAGGTCGGCCACATCGTAAATAAAGGAACGATCATGGCCTGTATGCACGAATCCAAGTCCCGGAGAAAGTCCGAGGGCGGCCACCACACTATGTACCAAGCCATAAAGAGCGACATGGGCCGCAGAAAGTGCCTGATTAATGGGATCACCGCCGGCAAAATCGTCCGGATTATACACGCGCTTTTTCCAGGGTACATTATATTTTTTGGATAGCTCACGATACTTGCGTCGCACACGAGCGCCCTCATGGGAACGAAGCTGCTGCATAGTTAACTTTGATACATCTTCCGTCGGGAAACGCATCTGATACATCCTTCGTGCAACCCGCAAACGACTTCGCTCATTCGTAACAAGCTCCGCCTGCTTCACGAGAAAGCGCGTCGACCTGGCAAGCGCTCTGCCGCTGGCATAATACCGAACACCCTGCTCTCCTACCCATACCAATGCCGTACCTGTATCACCCAAAAGCTCTACAGCTCGGTGACTGATATCAGTCCCAGGACCTAAGAGCAACACCCCAATCATGGCCGCTGGTATGCGGACAACGCCCTTTGCCTCTGCAACGGTTACGGCGCTATCGACTCGATTTATTTTAGCGTGCTCGATATAAATAAAAGTAGCCCTGTCTTCTACTCGAGGCAATTCGGAACTTTCAGATTTTCCTGCAATAATCGGTCCTGCCACATTACACCTCCAGTGGAATGACTGTCATCATGCCAAATCCGTATGCTTTTTTCTTTCCCATTCCTTCTGTAAGTAAAGTACGAAACAGGTCAGTGTCCTGAATGGTCAATAGCCCTTCATAAGCAACGCGGCTAAGGCGAATATGTTCCTTTCCCTTTCGCCATAGCACAAAATCCCGTTCTTTTATGCCATACTCGCCATCGTTCAGCAAAAAGCCATGTGGCTCTGACCGCTTCTTTAAATAATCCATTTGATGTGCTACCGTAACGTGCGGCATGATGCGCCCCCGCTTTCCACTCCTATCTAAAACGGCGACGACAGGGTTCAAAACAGTACGAAAACGGCACTTCATTCCCTTTTTTAATTTAGACAAAAACGGATCATAATTTCTCGTTTCAGCACTTCCTTCTACGCCATAACGGCAAAGCGCGGATAAGTCTGGCGCTTCCCGACTTACAATGAGAAGATAAATCTTTCCACCGAGATGGTCGATACGCCAAAGTTTACGTGTGCGTTCGCCCTCCGCAAATTCCTCGGGAAAACTCCGTTCTACCCAATCATGGTAGGCGCCGAGATGTGTTAGATTGCGAATTTTCTGACGATTATCTGTATCCAGTTGAACTTTGGAAAGATACATTTCAAACACCTCCCAAGGCATCAAAAGCATTGTGCTCCTGATGTGTCTCGTTTATCCCAATTTCACAAACCGTCTCCTGTTCCATCCTTGCCAGATAATGGCGTCCTGATGCCGATAAAGAAAGGACATGGTCCCGACGGGGCTTGGATACGCTTCTCCTGACGGGAGTTTCAGTAAAAATAGAAAGACGCTTGCTGCCGACACCCTTTCTTTGTTCTTGTTTTTTGTACCAATCTGCTGCCTGCCAAGGAAAACTGCAAAGTACCGAAAGAGGATCCCCTTCGACGACATCAAGCAGGAAATCCATTGGAAGCGGAAGGGCCCGACGCCCCATATAAGGTTGGAAGTACGGTGAACGAAGAGCTTTAACAATTTTATCCATGTCACTTGATTCCGATACGCCTAAAGCTACAATAAAAACGGCATCTTGAAGATAATACCGTGTCGTTACATAGGTCCGATAAGAAATAATGCCCCCATTTTTCACTTCAGGCTTGTGAGCCGTATGATAATCTTTCAACATACTTCCCGGCTGATCCACACGAACGGCAAAGCAAAATCGGTTCAAGTCTGCAATCCGGTCATCATCCCGCCGCCATCCCAAAGAAGCCGCAAGGAGCCCCAATACAGCACTTTTCGATGGATGATGATCAGTATGCCGTGTTTCAAAATGCGAATCGGTCCCCCAGGATTGCATGGGACCTGAAAATTTTAGTAAAATAGTCTTCATTTTCTACTCCTGCTATTAAAGAAGTGCAACGAGCTGATTAGAAAAATCGTCTAAAAGTTCCGTTATTCCCTTTTCTTTGTTACCTGTAAAAACAGCTTCCCCTTCCGATGGATACCATGTATCATCAGCTAAAAGGCAGAAACTAGCCACTGGCGTATGAACGAATTTATCAGCTTTCTTCCCTTCCGTAAAAAGGCGACGAACCGATTCCTCTGTATACCCATTCTTGGCTTTCACGGCATTTTCATACGCCCCAACAAAACTAATGGGACGGTCATCCCGAAGTATGACAAGGAGGGCCTGCGGAAAAGTCTGATTCGCATAGCTATTGCACTTACCAGACGGCATCGATTTAGTAAATGCTTCAATATAAAGCCGCAGTGCCCGGGCTGTCACTTCTTTATCATCCTTCATTTGATGGAGAAATTCATGTACAGCAACATTTGCATAGCGATAAAGCGTTGACGAATTAAATTCATTGGTTTCAATCATAGCTGCCCCGGCATTATCATCCGAAGCTAAGTCGTCTTTAGCAATAAAATAGTCATATTCCGTCTGCACTTCATGAGTCGAAATGGCGTGTGCAATCTGCGAAGATGCATCTTCATTTTTTGTCGGGTCATCTGCTAGCATACGACCAAAAAGAGCGATGTCGATTTCTGGATTCGTTTTGAGCAATTTTGAAAGTTTCGCTTTATCTTTCTCTCCGGAAATGGCCGCTTCTGCTAAGGCATCTGCTTGTTGCGCCCCCAAGAAAAACAATGCAGAAAGTTTTCCATCTTTCAATTTCAGTCCGGCAGCTTTTAAAACATCTTCAGCTTTCTTTTTGGCCACTTCTTCGGTGAGCGAGGCGTCTTTTTCCAACATTTTTCCCACGACATAATCCAATACTTTCAACGTACGCACGCCGACTTGGAATCCATCCCCAAAATCACGGAAATAGTCGCGCATGGCCTTTTTCCAGGCCTGTGAACTGACCCTGGCACGGGTCACACCGCCGAAGTGTGCTGTTTTAGGGCTGCCCGTATCATCACGATTGACATTTGAAGGCGGTAAAATCTGAATAGCGTGAATATCCAAAAATAAACGATTGTTTTTCATTAACTTATCCTCCTTGTTCTTCTGACACTTTTATTTATCTTCTTTTTTCTTTTCAATCCGATAGTAGGCTTCTGCCCAACGCAGGCAAACTTTTTCTCTAGCCCCGATTTGATACCAATAAAGATCCTCAGCAAGAGCAGCAAAATCTACAGGTAATGCCTTTTTTGCTTTAGCAAGTTTTACAAGCTGCCGAAGTTGATAAAGAAAATCAGCAAATGATGCTGCCGAAAGTACCGATACAAATCTCCTGTCCATGGCTTCCCGACTGGCATCTGCTCGAAGTTTCCGCAAGGCTTCTCCAATATTTTTAACCGTATCGCTGGCTTCTTTACCACGCCGGCCTTGCTTCTGAATCGCATAGAGTTGCAGCGCTGCATAGATAGCACGCTCTTCTTTTGTCTCTATACCATTTTTAGATAAGAATGTCTCCGGCATGTTCTCCAGTAAAATCCGGCACACAGCTGGTGAATTGCCGAGTGGTTTACCGAGGCTATGGCGAAGTGCCGCAAGGGCCGCTTTTCCACTTGCCATTTCTTCCTGTGCTTTTAGTTTACTCAAAATTTTTTGAGTTACCTGATATACGTTTTCTTCTTGTCCTTTCAATGAATTCCCTCCTTTTTGCTTCCAATGAACTCGTCATTAAAAATTATATTTTATTGTCTTTTTCTAATGGAATTCTTTGATTCAACTGAAATTTAAACCATTGATAGGCTGTCACACTATTTTCTTTCCCTATATAATCTCGTATCGACAAATGTTTCATAATATGTTCTGCAGTTGTCAAAACAATATGGAAAAGTTCTTTTTTCCACGCATAAACTTTGGTATCTTTACTATCTTTCGGCAGTAGATATTGTAACCAGTTGCGAAATGGACCATCAACAGCTTCGTAAAGTAAGGCCTTCTGATATTCCACAAAATCAGATGATTCAATTCCCCGGATTTTTGCTACTTTACTCAAGAAAGGATGATAAACCTGTTCAATAATAGCTTTCGTATCTTCTACAGTATCTCTTACCCGGACACTCCATCCATCTTCGTCCGTATCTGTAAGAACCATTTCATGTAATGAAAGCACGTCTGTCACCTCATCCACAGGCATCCATGAAGTAGCATTCCCATCAGATAACATACTAACGGCACGCAGTTTTACCATACGGTTGTCGAGCAAAGATGCAATCGTATGATAATAGTCAATAATACCGGAATCTTTCGTTTCTATATTATTCTTATCAGTAATCAGCAAGCCAAAAGAACGCCATAAGGATTGCTCAGGTCGGTGCACTCGCGGTGTAAACTGATTTTTATGATTTCCTGTTTTATTAAATGACCAAAGAGTCATCGGTTCAATAAAAGCATTTTCATGTTCTATCTCCGTTACTTTGATAGCTCCAATAGAAACATCTTTTTCTGCCGTCCAATCGGTTGGAATATAGATAGCCCTGCTCCAAACAGTATAAAGGGATGCCAGATTATTTTGCGGAGTCCCCTGCAAAAGCTCGTCCAGCCTCACAGAAGGGCTATATTCCCAACAAGGAGTCTGCGGAGCCAAGGTATATCGTTCATCCCCCACATGGTGTAACATGGTATTCATCCAAAGGGTTTCAAAAATATCATCACCTTCCAGATAAATACCACCTATATCATAAAGCCATCCTTTAGAGTTCGTCACTTTCTCATCAGATGGGAATTTCCCCTTATCTGCTGTCCCAATATAACCTTGCATCGTGATAAGCCAACGAGTAAGTTCAGCCTCTGACATATGACTTTTCTTATTTCCAACAACAGGCGTAAAAATGGCTTCCTTGTTATTGCTTTCGGAAATCAATCGGTTTATTTGCTTGCCGGCAAAACTTTTCGCATTCAGTGCTGTAGTCCCCTTTCCCTCTGGCAAGCGATTTGCTAAATCTTGCTTCGTCACCTGAAAAAAGGGATACGTTTCATCCAATAAATAGAAGCGATCGCGCCAGGCTTCTAAATATTGACAGACGATTTCTGGAAAACGATGCTGCTTCCATATGGTCTCCCATGTTTCATCGAGCGCATCCATATATTCCTCAGCATCTACCTCATCTACAGGTTCCTTTAAAATGAGCCGTTTTCCTTTTGTTTCATCCAATATTAGACAGTCATAGGGCTCACCTTCTGCATCTACCCGCGAGAATACAGTTGTCAAAATGGCTAACAGTACACGCAAAACAGCAAAGTTTTGTGTTTCCATCTCGCCAGCTAAGGCATAGTACTCTTGTGCCTGTGAAAAGAGTGTAAGAAGGGATACTTCATCTACTTTCCCTGTGTCTTTGCGCAAGACGGGAATCCACGCTTCATCTAAAAGATTATATCTTCCCATGTCTGCCTCCTATCAAATTTTCTTCTTATTATTCCGAAACACATGAAGCCCTATGTCATAATTATACATCAATGTCATATCACCTAGGTAAAATCTTCCAGTTTTTCCATCATCGACTGGTTCAAAAATAATTCCCAGGCTTCCTTTCAGCCACGGTTGCTGCTGCCAGGAATACAAATTTTTCTTATTGTAATTTTCCAACCATTCAATCATCTTTTGTACATTGCCAAAAGCACTCCAGGCAACCGACGCAGATAGCTTCAAGGTTTGTTTGGCAATTTCTTTGGCTACTTTAGAATTCTCCACCTGACTGGAAATATCCTCTTTTTTGCCAAAAAATCCATAGCCCATACCACATTTCATCAGTACAATGACTTCAATACTTTCTTCAGTATCGCGTACCTGGGCAAAAGCATTTTCTTCACTATCGAACGTTATTGCCGTATCCAGCCAGCCAATCAGGTTATATTTATCCGGTTTTATTTTTAAATGCGGCTTTCGTAAAAGAAATTGATTCTGCGCTGTATTTGTTTTCTTCATTATGTTTATTGCATGCTTCTTTTTAGCACTTTTATAAGTTTCTTTTACCCCCTCGTCCCAATGAATTTCCGTATCATCATAAACACTTTGTACCAAGGGCGATATATCTCGTGGCAAAAAAATTTCTTTAGGTAGTAATTTTTGTGTCCGCGCCAACAAATAATCCCCGTAAATCGCTGAGGCGCCCTTTTCAAATGACAAAGTATCACTTTGTCCCATCACATAAAGAATAGGTGTGGCAAGCCCTTCTGGACGAGTAATTTGATGGCGTTGAAGACGACCGACGCGTTGTAGGAGTAAATCCATAGGGCAGAGGTCCGTAATAAGGACATCGAAGTCGATATCAAGGGACTGTTCCAAAACCTGCGTACCAATGACAATGGCACGCCGTGGCCGCTTCGCGCCTTTCCCAATGTTATCCATTAGGACTTTTTCTTTGATCACCCGGTCTGTATCAATGAACTTCGCGTGAAGCAAACTGACATCCGTACCAAAGACCTTTGTCACTCTTTCAAAAAGCATTTGTGCTCGGCCCACTGTATTGACAATAATACCAGCGACGCCTCCATGAGCCAGCAAAGTTTCCAGTATTTCTTCAAGATGATTCTCTTCCAGCTTATGAACAGTGATGCATTTATTCTCTTCTTTCGTAAAATCTCGTCTTTGCCGGACAGTACCGCCATCGGTATAGGTCAACAGTGGATAGGCTTCTGATTGAAAAATAGATGCATATTTTTTCTTATCTCTTGTCCGTATCCCCTTGCCCTGTCCTAAGAGATAAGCCTGAATCAGTTTTTCCCGTATGCCCTTAGGAAGCGTCGCAGACAAAAGTACCACAGGGAGGCCATAAGCACCCATCCACTCCACAGCTCGCGAAAGGAACACGTCCATATAGGCATCATACGCATGGACTTCATCAATGATTACGACTTTTTTTGAAAAGCCCAAATGGCGCAGTGCTAAGTGTTTTTGTTTCAAAGCAGACAAGAGAAAATGATCGACCGTCCCGACTACAGCATCGCTTAAAATCGCCGTTTTCTTACCGGCAAACCATTGCGAAGTAAGGACCCCGGACTCCCTCTCTTCATCTACATGCACGCCGTCTACGAGTTCCTCCTGTAATTCATTCAAGGCGGCCTTCCCATGCATGAGTTTCATGATTCCTAATTTATCGTATACTCCTGCAAACTTATCGAACCAATCCTCGATACGTGGAAAAATGCCATTAGATGTCGCTTGTGTCGGCAAGCCAAAGAAAAGACCATCCAGTTGTTTCTCTGCCATCAACTCTTCTGCCGCCGTCAATGCTGCTTCAGTCTTGCCACATCCCATAGGTGCTTCCAGGATAAAAATGCCAGGATTCTCTGTATTGGCAATCGTATCAAAAACTTTCTGCTGAAACGGACGCGGAGGAAAATCAAAACGTTCACTATAGTATTCCTCCACATTAGGTATACTCATCACGTCCGTCGCCTCAACGGGATTCTTCTCTCTCCATGTCATCATGCCACACTGTAACCGATTTTCCATTGCTTCCGGCTCATTTTCTTCTAACGGGATTAAGGGAAAATACGCTTCGTTACTGGCAATCCAGTCGGCCATGATGACAAGCCCCGAAAGGAGGACCTGCCCGATTTCACTTATCTCCGGCAATGAATCTACCGTCGGATTCTCTTCGGAATCAATAAAGCCGGTCTTTTTCAGGTTCCTCTCCAGAATCTGCTTCTGCATCGCTAGCCACAATCTTTGACAAGGACCTTCTTTTTCATCCTGGAAGCAGTACCTCGGATAAAGTTTCAGCTTGGTTACTACCTCTTCTTTATCTATCGGCTTACCGTGGTGTGCCCCTATGACAGAAGCGATATCTTGCTGCACACCAAAATATTGCAACAGATATTCGCCCGTCACAGTATGATGTGAACGTTTTCTTGCAGCCATGTCCAAGTTCAATGACGAAATGCCTGTGAGTCCGGCCTGTTCCAAGCGATTCAGAAGCGCTATATCCAAATCTGGTGAATTTTGATAACCCTTTTGCGTCTGAAAAACGGGGGTACATTTGCCAAGGTCATGGATTCCTGCCAAAAAACACGCCAGTCGCTGTGCTGTATCCACTACTTCCTCACCGGTATCTGACAATGCATGGATAATGATTTCCTTTTGCCCCTCACTCACCCAATGGTGCCATAAGAAATCCATGACTCCCATTGTATCTTTTAAATGAAGGGTAAGAGGCAGCCAAAAAAATCGTCCATTCTGTTCTTTCTTTTTTGCCCAAAGGAAAGACATGCATGTATCTGTTTGACTCATAGTATGCTCCCTTCTGAATGCCAACTGAACCAACTCCGTTGGGAACTATTCCCATTTCCAATGCTCATTCCGTATCAACTAAATCAGAACCGCCTTCATGGCCATTTTCGTTCCGTAGTATATTAAATTTTTTTCTTAAGGTACCACAACAGCACTTTACAACTTTTACGCTGCCTCGGAAGTTGATGAAGCTAGTTTACAC
>ERZ841120.1085-NODE-1085-length-13162-cov-4.358587_pt1 | contig 13162 bp, 14 predicted proteins | sample MGYA00519572_ERZ841120 | MGnify/ENA primary metagenome ERZ841120 (study PRJEB31850, sample SAMEA3708890) | human gut metagenome | biome: human gut; feature: human-associated habitat; material: faeces | place: China | collected 2014 ... | reverse complement strand
CCGCCGTAAAGCCCGTGGCTAAACGTGCGGCCGCCGCAGCCCAACCCGCTGTGCGTGCCCGCAAGGCCGCCGCCCTGCGCCCGGCCAAAACCGGCCTTTTGCAAAATCTCTTTGGCCGTAACAAAAAGTAAGGAGAACCCAAAAGTATGAAAACCTGTGTAGTGACCGCCAATTACAGCTGCGACCCCAACAAGGTGTGGCTTTACCTGACCAAGCCCACCCTGAACCACTGGCGCAGCGATGTGAGTGAGTACGAGGAGAGTGACGACGGCCTGAAAGGCGTTGAGCATAACACCGACGGTGGCACGACCGAAATCGTTTTTACCCGCAAGGATAAGGCCCGCCACCTCAGCTGCAACTTCCGCAAAGGCAAGATCAACGGCACCTTTACCGCCATCCTGATGGGCGGCGGCGACTCTACCAGTTTGGAGTGCACGCTGGACGTGGACGGCCTTGGCCTGTTCACCAAGCCCCAGAAGCTGCTGGATGAGCGCCTGGAAATGCTGCGCAAAGCCCTGGGCGTATAATCTGTAAAACGTAAAACGGCGGCGAGAGTTTGTGCCTAACGCATGGACTCCCGCTGCTTTTGTATTGCTGCTCTATTTGGCTCCCCGCCTGCATACAATCTGGTAAAAGGAGGTGGGGACCATGTGGGAAAATGCCGCACCGCAAAGCGAAAGCCAGAAACCGCCGCCCCCGCGTCCAGCCTGTGAAAACGGGGGAGACACCCTGCTGTGGGGGCAGATGCTTTTTTGTACGGTGGTGCTGCTGGTGGCGCTGGCCGCGCGGATGATGGGCCTGCCGTTTTACCCGGAACTGCGCCGCACCTTTGCCCAGGCTATGCAGCCGGAGCAGGATTTTTTCCTGAGCACAGAGCGTTACTTCTCTAAATTTACAGAGAAAGCCGCCGCTGCCATCGCCCAGGCTCTGCCCGCAACGTCGGAAACAGCCCGCCAGCCCCGCCGCAAACCCCAGCCTCCCGCCAACGCGCGTGAGGAAAGTTACACGCCAAACTTCCCGCTGCTGTTCCCGCTGCCCGGCGGTTCCTGTACCCGTACCTCCGGTTACGGCTGGCGCACCGACCCCATGGGCGGTGGGGGAACGGACTTCCATTTGGGGCATGACCTGGCTGCTGCTACCGGCACGCCGGTGCTGGCCGCAGCAGACGGCGTAGTGCGTGTAGCGGGCAAGCATGCCAGCTATGGCAACTACCTGCGCATTTTGCACGCGGACGGTGACGAGACCCTTTACGCCCACATGCAGTATCTCTTCGTCAGCACTGGGGCGGTGGTCACGGCGGGGCAGGTGCTGGGCGTTGTGGGCGAGACCGGCAACGCCACCGGCCCGCACCTGCATTTTGAAATTTTGCACAAAGGGCTGCGCTATGATCCGGCACAGGCGTTGCAGGATGCGGCGTAAAACGCGCCTGCGGCTGCGCGCCCCGGCGGTAACATTGTTCCTGCTGGCCTGCCTGCTGTCGCTGGACGGTACCGGCGTGCTGCGCATAGGGCTGCTGTGCGCCATCCTGCACGAAAGTGCCCACGCCCTCGTGTACCGCAAACTCTGGCACCGCTGGCCGGATCTGACGCTGTCGCCCTTCGGCATCTGCTTACAACTTCGCGGCGTGCCGATGACACCCGAAGAAGAACTGCGGCTGGCCTCCGCCGGGCCGCTGGCAAACTTGCTGGCCTGCTGCACGGTGCTTTTGTACATGCAGACGGCGGGGCAGTACAGCTACAGCGGCTACTGGTTTGCCTGCACCAACCTGCTGGTGGGCGGGGCCAATCTGCTGCCGCTGCCGGGGTTGGACGGTGCGCACATTTTACATGGAATGTTTTACAGCCTTGACAAGCGGCACCGAATATGATAAAGTGAAATCTGTTAAATGCAATGAAGGGAACCAGTACGCAGCCTTTCCTGTTCCAGAGAAGCCCCGGTCGGTGCAAGGGGTCAACAGCAGGTATGCCGAATACATCCCGGAGCAGCAGGCTGAATCAACAGTAGGCCGTGCCGTGTACGCACGTTACAGCGTTTGGGTGTACGCAGCCCTTTGTCTGCCGCACCCGCGAAGGCTTGCCGCCGCGAGGGGCAGGCAAACAGAGGTGGTACCGCGAACTTTCGCCCTCTGCCAAATTTCACATTTGGCAGGGGCTTTATTTTTGCCCTTGCCGCAACAAACGGGAGGTAAATTCCATGACGATTTACGACGAACTGAAAGCCCGCGGCCTGATCGCACAGGTTACGGACGAAGAAGAAATCAAAGAGGTAATCAACAACGGCAAGGCTACGTTCTACATCGGCTTTGACTGCACGGCCGACAGCCTGACCGCTGGCCACTTTATGGCCCTGACCCTGATGAAACGCCTGCAGCAGGCAGGCAACCGTCCCATCGCTCTGATCGGCGGCGGCACCACCATGATCGGTGACCCCTCCGGGCGTACCGATATGCGCAAAATGCTGACCAAAGAGGACATCGACCATAACGCCGAGTGCTTCAAGCGCCAGATGGAGCGCTTCATCGAGTTTGGCGACGGCAAGGCTATGATGCTGAATAATGCTGACTGGCTCCTGAACCTCAACTACATCGAGCTTCTGCGCGAAGTCGGTCCCTGCTTCAGCGTGAACAACATGCTGCGTGCTGAGTGCTACAAGCAGCGCATGGAGAAAGGCCTGTCCTTCCTCGAATTCAACTACATGATCATGCAGAGCTACGACTTCTACCACCTGTTCCAGAATTACGGCTGCAACATGGAGTTCGGCGGTGACGACCAGTGGAGCAACATGCTGGGCGGCACCGAGCTGATTCGCCGTAAGCTGGGCAAGGACGCCTACGCCATGACCATCACCCTGCTGACCGACTCTCAGGGCAAGAAGATGGGCAAGACCGCCGGCAACGCTGTTTGGCTCGATCCCAACAAGACCAGCCCGTTTGAGTTCTACCAGTACTGGCGCAATGTCGGCGATGCAGATGTCCTCAAGTGCATCCGCATGCTGACCTTCCTGCCGCTGGAGCAGATCGATGAGATGGATCACTGGGAAGGTGAGCAGCTCAACAAGGCCAAGGAGATCCTGGCCTACGAGCTGACCAAGATGGTCCACGGCGAGGAAGAAGCCGAGAAGGCCCAGGCCACTGCCCGCGGCCTGTTCAGTGGTGATGCTGACCACGAGAACATGCCCGCCACCCAGCTGGATGCCGCCCTCGTTAAGGACGGCACCATCGGTCTGCTGGCTGCCATGGTCGCCGCTGGCCTGTGCGGCTCGAACCGTGAGGCCCGCCAGCTGGTCCAGCAGGGTGGTGTTCTGGTGGATGGCGAGAAAGTCACCGACCCGAAGGCTGCCCTGACCGTCGAAGCGTTGAACAAGGGTGTTGTCATTAAAAAGGGTAAAAAGGTCTACCACAAAGTGACCCTATAATACGCAATAAAGCAGGCCGCTGCCGCCGGAGACACCGTAAGTTCCCGGGGCGGCGGCCCTTTTTACAGGAATTACACAGATTACTTGCCCCCATTGCAGATTTGGGATATAATAAGGGCAGTCGTTGAATTTGTAGCCGGAGGAACCCCATGCCTAAAGATAAGCTGAAAACGATCTACGTCTGCAACCAGTGCGGCGAGACCAGCCCCCGGTGGATGGGCCGCTGCCCCTCCTGCGGGGCGTGGAATACGATGACCGAGGATGTAGTGGCGGAACCGACCAAAAGCAGTTCCCGCGCCGCAGCCCCCGTCCGCGTGACCGGTCAGACGAGCCTGACGCCCCAAAAGCTGAAAAACATCAGCACCACCGAGGAAAAAAGCCGCATCGTCACCGGCATCAGTGAGCTGGACCGCGTACTGGGCGGCGGCATCGTCATCGGCAGCGTTACGCTCATCGGCGGCGAGCCGGGCATCGGCAAATCCACGATTTTGCTGCAGCTTTGCGGCGAGGTCAGCAAAACCAAAAACGTGCTCTATGTCACGGGCGAGGAATCGGTGCGGCAGATCAAACTCCGCGCTGTGCGTCTGAACGTGCCCGAGGACAACATCTCGCTGGTGGCAGAAAGCGACGTGGACGAGATCTGCGGTCTGATCGAATCTATGAAGCCGGACCTCGTGGTCATCGACTCCATCCAGACGATGCGCTGCACCGATATTTCCTCTTCGGCTGGCACGGTCAGCCAGGTCAAGGAAAGCTCGGCCCGCTTTTTAAATGTAGCCAAAACGCTGGAAATTCCCGCCTTCATCGTGGGCCACGTCAACAAGGATGGCGCCATCGCAGGCCCCAAAGTCATGGAGCATATCGTGGATACGGTGCTGTACTTTGAGGGCGACAAGACCCTGCCGTACCGCGTACTGCGCGCGGTCAAAAACCGCTATGGCTCCACCAACGAAATCGGTATGTTCGATATGACCGGCCGCGGCCTTGCCCAGATCGAGAACCCCTCCCAGGTCATGCTGGAGGGCCGTCCTCTGGGAATCAGCGGTACCTGCGTGGCCTGCGTGATGGAAGGCACCCGCCCGGTGCTCAGTGAAGTACAGGCGTTGGCCACCAAGACCAGTTTTCCCAGCCCCCGGCGGACGGCCAGCGGCTTTGACTATAACCGCATGTACCTGCTGCTGGCGGTGCTGGAAAAGCGCGCGGGGTATAACTTCTCCAGCCAGGACGTGTATGTTAACATCATTGGAGGCCTGAAGCTGGACGAGACCGCCTGCGACCTGCCGGTCTGTATTGCGATGGCATCCAGCTTTTTGGATCTGCCGGTGGGTGAAAAGACCATCGCTATCGGCGAAGTGGGCCTGGGCGGGGAAGTGCGCAGCGTGACGCACCTGGAGACCCGCCTGCGGGAAGCCCAGCGCGTGGGCTTTGATACAGCCATCGTACCCAAGCACAATTTAAAAATGATCGATCCGGCCCAGTTCCCGGGCCTCAAGCTGGTGGGCGTCTCCTACCTGCGTGAAGCGATCAACACGATAAAATTAAAGTGAGGAGAAAACCATGCCTGACCAGAATCAACCCAAAGCACCGGCGTTCAACCCGAAGCTGAAAGATGCCATCGTAGCGCTGAAAGCCGAAAACAACCCCAAAAACCTCAATGCCGTTCTCAACGAGCTGGTGCGCTCTCCGCTGCTGGCACCGGCCAACTTTGACCTGCAGGGTCAGTCTGCCCCTACGCCCGGCCCGGATGGCCGCGTGCAGCTGCCCCCCAACACCAAAATCAACCTCATCATGGTCAACAGCCCCGAGGGCAAACACTACTATCTGGGCTTCAGTGATTGGGACGCTGTACATGCATGGCAGAAGAACCCGGAGCAGGGCCGCCAGGTTATCATGCTGCGCTTTGATGATTTCGCCAATATGGTCTCGAAGAACCCAGATGCCTCCGGTATAGTCATCAACCCCGGCGAGAACAGCCTGCGCCTGGAGAAGCCACTGATCGAGTCCGTCAAAAAGCAGAGGGACGAAATCGCCAAGGCCTTGGCCCAGCAGCGCGCCGCTGTCACCCAGATCAAGCCGGGCGACAAGGTTACCATCGTGGAACCCAGCGTCCTGCCGGACGAGCTGGCCGACCCTATCTGCGAAGTGCTGGCTCAGGCTCCCGGCGTCGGCTCTGCCTACCTGCAGATCATGATCATCAACGATGAGGCCAAGAGCTACCTGCTGGTGCTGGACGGCCCCAAGGATGACAAGTTGTTTTCCGCCGTTGCCAAGGCAGCCCGCCCCTATCTGATGGGCCGCGAGAAGAAGATCGACCTGAACATTACCACGTCCATCTCTCCGCTGGGTCAGCAGGGCATGCGCGGCAGTGAGCCGTTCTACCGCAAGGGCATCGGTCGCATCATGGACGAGGACGACGACGAATAATCCTGTTTGTACATAGCAATGAAAACTGCACACCCGTAAAGCGTGAAAACTCTGCGGACGTGCAGTTTTTTATTCGGATTTTCTTGCATCTTGGCTGTAAAAATAGTACAATATACAATATATGTGTTTGTGCATCTGGCACAGGAATCCGAAGGTATGAGGTGTAGGATATGGTTTTGAGTATGACAGGCTACGGCCGCGCCGGCGCACTGCTGCACGGGCGTGACATCAAGGTGGAACTGCGCAGCGTCAATGCGCGTTTCTTTGAGTATTCTTCCCGATTGCCGCGCTCCTGCGCGTTTCTGGAAGACAAGCTGAAAAAGCTGGTAGCTTCCAGGGTCAGCCGTGGCAAGGTGGAATTAAGCCTTTCCATCCAGACGGTCCCCGCCGCCGATACCGTGGTGTCGGTCAACTGGCAGCTGGCCGAGGGCTACCGCGCCGCCCTGAACGAGATGGTGGAGCGGATGGACCTGAAAAACGATGTCTCCGTTGGTATGCTTTCGCGTTTCCCCGATGTGCTGACCCAGACTGCTGCCCCCACCAACGAGGAAGAACTCTGGCAAGATGTGCAGTCGGTGGCTGAAAAGGCCGTGGATACCTTTGTGGCTATGCGCGCCGTCGAGGGCGAAAAGCTGAAAGAGGATGTGGCGGGCCGCCTCGATACCATCGAGACGCTGGTCGGCCAGATCGAGGAAAACAGCGCAGGCCGTGTGCAGGCTTACAGCGATAAGCTCTACGCCCGCCTGCAGGAACTGCTGGGCGACCGCAACATCGACGAAAGCCGCCTTGTTACTGAGGCTGCCATCTTTGCCGATAAGACCGCTATCGATGAGGAGACCGTCCGCCTGCACAGCCATGTGGCCCAGTACCGCGAGATCTTGGCCCTGGATGAGCCCATCGGCCGTAAGCTGGACTTTTTGACCCAGGAGTTGAACCGTGAGTCTAACACCATCGGCTCCAAGTGCCAGGATGTAGCCATCACCCGCCTGGTGGTGGAGCTGAAATCCGAGATTGAGAAGATTCGCGAACAGATCCAGAACATTGAGTAAGCGGGGACATCCATGAAACTGATCAATATCGGCTTTGGCAATATGGTCAATGCAGACCGCGTCATTGGCATCGTCAGCCCGGATTCGGCACCTATCAAGCGCCTGGTGCAGGATGCCCGCGAGAAGGGCGCTTTGATCGATGCTTCCTACGGCCGCAGGACTCAGGCGGTGCTTATCATGGACTCGGATCACATAATTTTGTCCGGCATCCCGCTGGAAAGTATTACCGGCCGCTTTGCCCAGGAAGAAGAAAGCTGAAAGGGAGTATAGAGTATGAAAGGTGAAAAGTATCTATTTGTTGTCTCTGGCCCGTCCGGCACCGGCAAGGACACCGTCGTGGCAAGCCTGCTGAAAAAACACCCGGAGATCCAGCACACCGTCTCCGCCACCACCCGCACCCCGCGTGAGGGCGAGAAGGACGGCATCAACTACCATTTCATGACGGTAGCTGATTTCGAGGATCATCTGGCCCATGACCAGATTGTCGAGCACACCAAATACTGCGAAAATTACTACGGTACCCTGCGCAGCGAGATTGAGGGCCGCATGGCACTGGGCATCCCGGTGATTCTGGTCATCGAGGTCGAAGGCGCAGGCAACATCAAAAAGATGTACCCCGGTGCCACCACGATCTTTGTGCTGCCCCCGGATATGGAAGAACTGGAGCGCCGCCTGCGCAACCGCGGCACGGAAAATGGGGAGACCATCCAGCGCCGCTTAAAGCGTGCCGAGACCGAGATTGCCAACTCCGTCAACTACGACGAGCATGTGGTCAATGTCGAGGTCGACAGCTGCGCTGAGAGCATCTACTCCATCATCCAGTTCAAGCTTAAGCACGGCACTGCCGAATGAGTTTGCAGATTGCCCAGGCGGCGGTAGATGATGCGACGATCCACTTTGATAAACTGTATTCCTACTGCATCCCGCCGCGGTTAAACGATAAAGTCTGGCCCGGCAGCATGGTGTTAGTGCCCTTTGGCCGGGGAAATAAGCCCCGGATGGCGGTGGTGCTCTCGGTAGCGGCGCTGCCGGAGGATGTCGACACCCAAAAGCTGAAAACGCTGTATGATGCCGCCCCGGCGGAAGCTCGGCTGACGCCGGACCTGCTGGAACTGGTGCAATTTTTGAAAGATCGCACCTTCTGTACCTGGTTCGAGGCCGTCAAGGCGGTTATCCCATACGGTGCCCAGTACCGTGCTGCCGTGGAAAACGGTCGCCCCGTGATGCAGAACCGGCTGTCCCGCTCGACCGAGCGACTTTACACGCTGGCAGGGGAGCTGCCCGCCAAGCCGAAGCCCGGTCCGCGTCAGCTGGCGGCGATGGAAGCGCTGAGCACCGGCCCCAAGACAGCCCGCCAGCTGGATGAGGCGGGTATCTCCAAGGCAACGCTGGACACCCTTTGCAAAAAGGGCGTGCTCACGGTGACCGAGCAGGATAAGTCGCTGGATCTTTTCGCGGACATTCCGTTCGACCCGCAGCCACTGACCCTCTCCGAAGAACAGCAGAAAGCCTTTGCGACGCTGTTGCCGGACTTGGAGGACGGCAAGCCCCACGCAGCGCTGCTGCACGGCGTGACCGGCAGCGGTAAAACGGTGGTATTTTTAAAGCTCATCGAACGCACGCTGGAACTGGGCCGCCGCGCCCTGGTGTTGGTGCCGGAGATCAGCTTAACACCGCAGATGATCCGCCGCTTAAAATCCACCTTTGGCAGCCGTCTGGCGGTACAGCACTCGGCACTCAACAACACCGAGCGGCTGCTCCAGTGGCGGATGATCCAGCAGGGGAATGCAGACATCGTGGTCGGCACCCGTAGCGCGGTCTTCTCGCCGCTGCATAATTTAGGGCTTATCATCGTGGATGAGGAGCAGGAACACACCTACCAAAGTGAATCTGCCCCCCGCTACGATGCCCACGACATCGCCAAAAAGCGCGCTGTCATGGAAAACGCCCTGCTGGTCTTCGCCTCGGCCACACCGTTGACCGAGACCTACCACGCCGCCCAAAGCGGCAAACTGAAACTTGTTACCCTCACCCAGCGCTACGGCGGCTGCCCGCTGCCCAGCGTGGATTTCATCGATATGCGCGCCGAGCTGACGGCAGGCAACCCCCGGGAGGTCAGCCGCCGCCTGGCACGCGAGCTGCAGGAGAATCTCGATAATGGGGAACAGAGCATCCTGCTCTTAAATCGCCGGGGCTACCGCACCATCGGCATGTGCACCGATTGCGGCCACGTGCTGAAATGCCCCAACTGCAGTGTACCACTGGTCTACCACAAACCCCAGCAGGCGCTGATGTGCCACCACTGCGGCCAAACGGTGCATCCGCTGCCGACGCTCTGCCCCGAGTGCGGCGGCAAGATCCACTACAGCGGCTTCGGCACCCAGCGTGTTGAGGAAGAACTGGCGGAACTTCTGCCCAGCGCCCGCATTTTGCGGATGGACCAGGACTCTACCGGCAAAAAAAACGCCCACGAAACGATGCTGGCCCAGTTTGCCCGGCACGAGTACGACATCCTGCTTGGCACCCAGATGGTGGCCAAGGGGCTGGACTTTGAAAAAGTTACACTCGTCGGTGTGCTGGGCATCGACTCGCTGCTGTTCGGGCAGGGCTTCCGTGCCTACGAGAGCGTGTTCAGCCTGGTCACGCAGGTCATCGGCCGCGGCGGCCGCGCTGCACTGCCCGGCCGCGCGCTGATACAAACAACCGTGCCGGACCACCCCGTTTTACAGCTGGCCGCCGCCCAGGATTACGAGGCTTACTACCGCGAGGAAATCACCTTCCGTAAGTTTGGCCTGTATCCGCCGTTCTGCGCGTTTTGCGTTATTGGCTTTGTGGGGGCGCAGGAGGGGGCCGTACTCATCGCGGCCCAGCGTTTCGGCTCGCTGTTGGCGGAACGTGCCGCCCAGCGCCCCGGCCTGCCGCTGCGCATCTTAGGCCCGGCCCCCATGAACATTACGATGCTGAACGGAAAATTCCGTTATAAGCTGACGTTGAAATGCCGCAACGATACCGCGTTCCGCACCCTTTTGCGTGAGACGTTGGATGCTTATGCCAAAGAAAAAATGCCGCAGAAAGCATCCGTGATCGTGGATTTCAACTCCGACGGTGATTTATAAAATAGAACGTATTGAAAACAATTTTGGAGGTATTACCCATGGCACTTCGCACCATTGTACAGGACGGAGACCCGATTCTGAAAAAAGTCTGCCGCCCCGTCACGAAATTTGATGACCGCCTCGGCACCCTGCTGGACGATATGAAAGAGACCCTGATCGCCGCCAACGGCCTGGGGCTGGCTGGCCCGCAGGTGGGCATGATGCGCCGCCTGTTCATCTGCCTGGATGACCGTGACCTGCCCGAGGAGGTCCCCGCTAACTACGAGTACAAGTTCATCGAGTTCATCAACCCAGAGATCCTTGAGCTGAGCGATGAGCAGGTGGAACTGTACGAGGGATGCCTGTCTTTCCCCGGCCATAACGGCGCTATCAAGCGCTCCAAGCATGTCAAGGTAAAGGCCCAGGACCGCCACGGTGAGTGGTTTGAGATGGAGGCTGACGATATGCTGGCCCGCTGCATCCAGCACGAGAACAACCATCTGGACGGCATCACCATCATGGACCTGGCCGAGCATTTCTACGAAGACGATTACCCCGAAGAAAACGAGGACTGATATCATGCGTATCCTGTTCATGGGCACCCCGGATATTGCCGCTGCCAGCCTGCAAGCCCTGCTGGACGCCGGGCACGAGGTCTGCGCGGTATTTACCCGCCGCGATAAGCCGGTGGGCCGCAAGCAGATCCTGACGGCCCCGCCGGTCAAACAGCTGGCGGTGGAGCGTGGAATCCCGGTCTATCAGCCCTGCACTTTGCGGGACGGTTCTTCGGATGACATCATCCAGGAGCTGGCCCCGGAGATCATCGTGGTGGTGGCCTACGGCTGCATCATCCCGCCGCAGCTGTTGTATGTAGCCAAGTACGGCTGCATCAACCTGCATGTGTCGCTGCTACCCAAATACCGTGGCTCGGCACCTATCCAGTGGGCGGTGCTCAACGGTGACTCCGGGACCGGCGTTTCCATCATGCAGCTGGACGAAGGTCTGGACACCGGTGACGTGCTGATGGTCGAGCCGGTTGACATCGACCCCGAGGAGACCAGCGGTGAGCTGTTTGACCGCGTCAGCGCTGTCGGTGCCAAAACACTGGTCACAGCGCTGGAAAAGATCCCCGCCGGCGAGCTGAAACTCCAAAAGCAGGATGACGCCCAGGCCACGCTGGCCCCGCCGCTGACCAAGGAGATGGCACAGTTCCATTTCACCGAAGACGCAGCCCACATCCACAACTGGGTGCGTGGTATGAACCCCTGGCCGGTGGCTTGGTTTGCGCATGAGGGCAAGCGCATCAAGGTACAGGAGAGCCGCCTGGCGGAGAACCCGCAGAATGCGGCCCCCGGCACCGTGCTGGCCCTTAAGCCCTTGACCATTGCCGCCGCAAACGGCGCAGTGGCTCTGCTGACCGTTACGCCTGAGGGCGGCAAGCCGATGGCTGGCACCGCCTGGGCCGCCGGTAGGCGCTTAAAAGCGGGGGACCGCCTGTGACGCCCCGCCGCCTGGCCGTGAAGGCATTGATCCACCAGGAACAGGCCGGTTACGCCAACTTGGTGCTGGATGCCGAACTAAAAAAGTGTGACCCGCCCATGAACACCCGCGACGCCGCCTTTGCGGCCCGCATCTTTTACACCACGCTGGAGCGCCTGCCGCTGCTGGACTATACAATCGACCGCTACACCAAAAAGCCGGTCGCCAAACTGGACGCCCCGGTGCGTGCCGTGCTACGCAGCGGGTTGGCCCAGGCCAAGTATATGCAGGTGCCCATGTCGGCGGCGGTGAATGAATCCGTCCGACTGACGAAAGCCCTCGGCAAAAGCAGCGCCGCCGGTATGGTCAATGCCGTACTGCGCAAGGCCGTTGTAACCGAGGTACACGAGGACGATTTTGCCAACCCACTGCAGCGCTTGGGCACCTATTACTGCCTGTCACCCGCGGTGGCAAAGCTGCTGTATAACCAGTACGGTGAAGAAGCCTTCGCCATGGCCGGCGTATTTTATGAGCGCCCGGCTACGGCCATCCGCGTCAACACCCTGCGCACCACCGACGAAGAGCTGACCGATTTGCTGCACACCGAGGGCCACAGTGTCCGGCCCGGCCCATGGCCCCATGCGCTGCTGGTGGAGTTCAACCCGCCGCAAGCCGGGCCTTTGCCAGGGGGCTTTTCCACGTGCAGGGCTTGGCCAGCCAGTTTGCTGCCCTCTGTGTGGGGGCACAGCCTGGCCAGAAAGTAGCGGACCTTTGTGCCGCGCCCGGAGGCAAAAGCCTGACGCTGGCCGAGTGCATGCAGAATCAAGGGAAACTAATCAGTGGCGAGTATGTGGAATCCCGCGTGCCGCTGCTGCGCAAAGCCTTTGCCCGCTGCGGTGTCACCTGTGCCGAAGCCGTGCAGAACGACGCTGCCCAGCTCCGCAGCGATTGGGGCAAATTCGACCGCATCCTGTGCGATGTGCCGTGTTCGGGTTTGGGCGTCATAGCCAAAAAGCCGGACATTCGCTATAAAGATTTGGACGGGATAGAGAATTTGCTGCTAAGCCAGCAGAAGATCCTGCAAAATGGCGCAGATTTACTTGCCGAAAACGGCCGATTGGTGTATTCTACCTGTACAGTCAATCGTGACGAAAACGAGGAACAGGTGAAAACTTTCCTCGAAAATAACCCGCGTTTCCACGTGGCTGTCCCCGCCTTGCAGCTGCCTGGCATGCAGCAGGGCGAATATGGCACACTGTTTTTGCCGCATAAAACGGCCACTGACGGATTTTTTGCCGCTATTTTGGAAACAGAAAGTACACAATGATCGTTTATAATAGTAAAGAAGGGAGGAACGCAGCATGAGCGAAGCAACGAAGATTTGCTTATCCGATTTTACGCTGGACGCGCTGACCGCGTATCTTGTCAGCCTGGGCCAGCCGAAATTCCGCGCCAAGCAGATTTTTAAATGGCTGCACCAGAAGCTTGTGACGGATTTTTCCCAGATGACCGACCAGCCCAAGACCCTGCTGGCACAACTTGCGGAAAATTGCACCATCGCAGCGCCCACCATCCGCCGCCGCCAGCAATCCAAGGACGGTACGGTCAAATATCTGCTGCAATTGGCCGACGGCAACTGCATCGAGACGGTTTTGATGCGCTACAAGTATGGCAACACGGTCTGCGTGTCCACCCAGGTGG
>ERZ841120.1074-NODE-1074-length-13235-cov-15.149014_pt1 | contig 13235 bp, 9 predicted proteins | sample MGYA00519572_ERZ841120 | MGnify/ENA primary metagenome ERZ841120 (study PRJEB31850, sample SAMEA3708890) | human gut metagenome | biome: human gut; feature: human-associated habitat; material: faeces | place: China | collected 2014 ... | reverse complement strand
GACAGGCGTCATCCGCTTTGAAACGGACGCGGACGCGCAGACGGCGGCCCCGGAGCCGGCCCAGACGTCCGGACCGGAAGCGCCGCGGCACGCCCGCATCCGCCGTGCCCGGCCCGTGGAGCCGCCTGCCCCGGCGGACGAAGCACCTCTGCTCGACGTTCCGCAGGGCCGTGCCCCCGCACCGTCGGTGCTGGATGATGACATCCCCGACTTCTCCGCGGATCTTGACCCCGCCGCCATCGCCGCCGCGCAGGCTGCCGATGACGCCGCCGAGGCCGCGGGCAAGAGCGCCAGCGTTGAGGACTTTACCCGCGCTGCGACCCAGCTGTTTGACGCCAGCGCCGTTGAGGAGGCCGCCGCAGAAAAGGCCACGCGGAAAACCGACAAAAAGCGCCGCCGCAAGGCCGAAAAGCCCGAGAGCGGGCCGGTGCAGCCCAGCATCAAGAACCGCAGCCTTGAGATCATTGAAAAGAGCGAGCGCCGCCGCAGACGCACCGTTATTCTGGGGCTTGTCGTGCTGACGCTGGTGCTTGTGCTGGGCGGCGGGGCGCTGTGGCTGTTCCTGCGCTGTGATCTGGGCGCACGCCCCGCGGCCAAAAGCTACGGCACGGCGCTCTACGATACGACCGCCGAGAGCTATCTGGGCAAGGCGCTGGAGCGCCGCCCCGGCGTCGTGGGCTATCTGGGCTGGCCCGGGCTGAACGGCGCGCTGGTTTACGCCGCCGACACGCCCGACCCAGAAACGCCCGAGAGCGGCGAGGCACCGTCCATCGTCCGCTTTGCCACGCCCAGCGCACTGGACGCCTCCACCCCCGGCAACACCGTGGTGGAATGCACGGGCAGCGACTACAAGGCGCTGGCCGACGAGGATACGCTCAAGCAGAACAGCGGCTTCACGCTGTACACGGCGGGCGGTGTCTACCGCTTCAAGGCCATTGCGGTCTACTATTTTGACCCGTCCGAGCAGGGCGCGGGCGCATTTGACCTGTACGGCAGCACCGACCTGTCGAGCTATTACGACTACCTGACCTTCGTCGCGGGCATTCAGGCCCGCAGCCTGTTTGACACCGGCGTTGACGTGGGTGACGACTCCCGCTTCCTGACCGTGACGACCCACAGTGACGAGAGCGGCGTGCTGCTCTGCATCACGGGGCGGCTGATCCGCGAGGGAGAGGCAGAGCTTTTAAACACCTCGGCCATCGCGGCAGCGGAGGAGCCGCTGCTGACGGCGGCCCAGTATGAGCGCAAGGGCCAGCCGATGCCGACGGTCAGCACGCTGGTGCAGGCCAGTGTGGACCGCTACGCCCAGCAGAGCACCGCCGCCCAGGCCGCCCGCAAGAACGGCGGCACGGGCAGCGACACCGCCGCGGACACGGCGGACCTGGCCCAGCGCGCGGACGACCTGCAGGCCATCACGGACAGCCTGCTGGCCAGCACCGACAAGCTGCTGGCGGGCCTGACAGATGTGGCCGGCTCGACCTCCGCCGCGGAGGCCGACCTGAACAAGGGTGCCGAGGGCAGTCTGCCCGAGCAGACCGTGACGGTGGATCAGATCAAGACCAGCGCCACGCCGGAACCGACGGCCACGTCTGCGCCCACCGAGCCTCCGGCGGATTCCGCCGCCGGTGAGACGACGACCGAGCCGACAGCCGCCCCCACCGAGGCTCCTCAGCCCGACAACAGCGGCACAGGGGAGACCATCAACGTGACGATGAACGGCACGGCCCAGACGATGGATCTGGTGCAGTGCCTGGCCATGGTGGCCCAGAACGAGCTGGGCCCCAACGCACCCGCCGAAGCCTACAAGGCTCAGTGCGTGGCGACCCACTGCTGGATCATCAGCCAGTCGGGCTACCCGTCGGTGCTGGGGGCCGAGCCGGGCGCTGCCGCGCTGGCCGCCGCGCAGGAGGTCGCCCATGTGCTGGTTACCTACAACGGGCAGGTCTGCTTCACGCCGTACTTTGCGTCGGCCAGCACCGGCACGGCCTCCGCTGCCGAGGTCTGGGGCAATGACCGCGCCTGGCTGCAGGCCGTGGACAGCCCGTATGACCAGAGCGTGTCCAGCCACTGGAACACGAACGGCAATTCCAGCGGCACGGCCCGCTTCTCCCGCCAGACGCTGCAGGACCGCATCCGCGATGTGATGGACATTGACCTGTCCGGCGTGGACCCCAACAGCTGGTTCACGATCCAGTCCGCCAACCAGTACGGCTGGGTCGCCAAGATCCAGGTCGGCCCGGACGCGGGCGTCGGCACCGTCAGCGGGCGCTGGTTCCGCGAGAATCTGCTGGCCCGCCAGAGCGTTGACGGGCGCAGCCTGCGCAGCCAGTGCTTCACGGTCAGCTACAACGCCGATCTGGACTGCTTTATCTTTGATGTCTACGGCTACGGCCACGGCTGCGGCATGAGCCAGTGGGGTGCCATCGGCTACGCCCGCAACGGCTGGGGCTATCAGGATATTCTGACGCATTATTTCGTTGGGACGACGATCACGACGTATTGAGACATAAGAAAAGAGCGTGTGCACAGAAAAGCACACGCTCTTTTTTTGCCGCACGGTAGGGGCCGGGAGTTGTAGGGGTCGGCGTCCCCGACGACCCGCGGGGGCGTTTGCCATAGTAGCAGGTATACCATCTGCCTGTAGGGCGGCATGCCCTCATGCCGCCGCTGCCCGTTTATCACAGCGCCAAGCTTACCCCATCCAGCACCGCCTTTACCAGCACATCCCCGTCATAGGTCAGCTCTAAATGGAAAAACGGTGCGTCCTCCGCCAGCAACTTGAAAAATATCTTGTCCCCCTGCCAGATCGGAAGATCCTGCACGGCGGCCTTGTCCACCCACTCTAAGCACCCCTCGTCGCAGTCGGTCATCACGCCGGAAAAATCCGTGCAGGTGTACAGGTGCATCCGCTCGGCGGGCCATGGGTCACAGAAAAAATCCACGATGCCGCGGTAAACCGGCGCGTGCATCGTCAGGCCTGTCTCCTCGCGCACCTCGCGCAGGGCGCAGGCCGGCGCGTCCTCACCCGGTTCAAACTTGCCGCCGACGCCGACCCACTTGTCGTGGTTGACGTCGTTTTTCTTTTTGACGCGGTGCAGCATCAGGTACGCACCGTCCTTTTCGAGATAGCAAAGCGTTGTCTGCAATAGTTCCATAACCAAACTCCTTACATATTTATAGGCATCCCCGCAGATACTACCAGAAAAAACCAGGGGGGATTTTGTATGAGAGAAACCGGAATCGTGCGCCGTATCGACGAATTGGGCCGGGTGGTCATCCCGAAGGAGATTCGGAAAACGCAGCGCATCCGCACCGGAGACTCACTCGAAATTTACACGGACGGCAACGGCGGGGTCATATTTAAAAAGTATTCGCCGCTGGCCGAGCTTGGCGAGCCTGCCGCCGTCTATGCGGACGTGCTGGCCCGGCGGCTGCGCTGCGCCGTGGCCGTCTGTGACCGGGAGCATATCGTCGCCGCCGCCGGAGCGGGCAAGGGCGAGCTGCTCGGCGCACCGCTCCCGCCCGAGATCGAGCCGCTGCTGACCCGGCGCAAGCTCTACACGGCCCCGGCGTCCGCCGCGGAGCGGGAGCCGCTGGGCAGCCGGTACCTGCTGTGCGCCGCGCCGATCCTGGTACACGGTGACATCGAAGGCGGCGTGCTGCTGCACGGCACCCTGCGCGAGGCCGCGCCCAACGCCGAGACCGTCCGCGCCGCCGCCACCGCCGCAGAGTTTCTGGCGCGGTGGATGGAGGAGTGAAAAGCATAGCAGCGTAGAAGCCGGGCATGCCCGGCCCCTACATATATAATAATAGGGAAACTGCCCAATCCGATTGTGACGAAACTGTTAAACTTACAAAAAATTCGGAAAAACCCTTGACAGTTTGCAAAACGGGGATATAATAAACTTAGCACTCGGAGATAAAGAGTGCTAAACAAACCAACAAAAGCAAACCAAAGGAGATGAGCAGCATGGCCATGGATGCGCGCAAGCAGCGTATACTGGAAGCTATTGTTGCCCTGTATGCCAACGACGGTGAGCCTGTCGGCTCGGGTCTTTTGGCAAACTACTTTGACATGGCACTGTCCAGCGCGACGCTGCGCAATGAGATGGCTGCCCTGACCAAGCTGGGTCTGCTGGAACAGCCCCACACCAGCGCGGGCCGCGTGCCCAGCGCCCAGGGCTACCGCTACTACCTCGATCATCTGATCGACGCGCCAAAGTCCGGCACCCTGCCGGAGAAGGACCGCCGCCGCATTGACGATTTGTTCGCCGCCATGGATGCCGAGCCGGAAAAGCTCGTGCCCGCCGCGACCCGCTGCCTGGCCGATATGACAGGCTGCGCGGCTGCCGCTACCACACCGCAGGCACCGGATCTCTGCATTGCCCATTTTGAGGTCGTGCAGGTGGGCCGCTACAGCGCCGCAGTGCTGGCCGTGACCAGCGCAGGCGGCGTGCGGACCCGCGTGGCCCGCGTTGACACCGGTCTGACCCGGGACGATGCCGCCAACCTGGCACAGCTGCTCAACCGCGGGCTGACTTTCGTCGCCCCGCAGGATTTAAGCCCGATGCTCATGGCCAGCATGGTTCTGGCAGCAGGACAGCGGCTGGCCCCCGTCATCATGGCGGCACAGGCGCTCGTCACCACCGGCCCGCAGGCCTGTCTGGAGGGCGCGCAGTATCTGGCAAAGATGGCGGACGTCCGCCAGAACCTCGGCACGCTGTTGGAGATCTTCTCCGACAATGAGGCCGCGACGGAGCTCATCCGCCCCGAAGGCAACAAGATCACCGCAACGCTGGGCTGCGACCTTGACCCTGCGATGCCGGGTGCCTGCATCGTCAGCAAGCGGTACTTAGCCGGCGGCGGGCTGACAGGCTCCGTCGCACTGATCGGCTCCACCCGCATGGAGTACGAGCGGTTGCTGCCGATCCTGGACTACTTTGCCGCCAGAATGGGGCAGAGCATGGCCGGGCAGGGCCAATAAACGAAGAAGGAGAGACCCGCAATGAGCCAAGAAGAAAAGAAACAGACCGCCCCGGAGACGGAAGCGGCTGCTGAAAAGCCCGAGACCCTCGCACAGGAGGCCCCTGAAAAAGAGGCCCCCCAGGCCGAGGAAAAGCACGAGGGCAAGCACGACTGCAAGCATCACCACCACGAGACCGCGGCCCTGCAGGCCAAGCTGGAGGCGGAGGAAAAGAAAAACGCCGACCTTAAGAACCAGCTGCTCCGCACCGCTGCCGAGTATGACAACTACCGCAAGCGCTCCCAGCGCGAGGCTGACCAGAAGTTCAACGACGGTGTGTCCCACGCCGTGACCCAGATCCTGGGCATCCTGGACACGCTGGACATGGCCGCCAACGCCGCCTGCGCGGACGAGAACTACAAGAAGGGCGTCACGATGACGCTGGACAAGGCCGCCAAGGCTCTGGAAACGCTGCACATCACCGAGATCGAGGCGTTGAACCAGCCGTTTGACCCCAACTTTATGAACGCCGTCCAGCAGGTCCCCGCCGCCGAAGGGCAGGAGAGCGGCAGCGTCGTGCAGGTTTTCCAGAAGGGCTACAAGATCGGTGACAAGATCATCCGCCACGCGATGGTCGTCGTCGCAGAATAACGTCGAACCGAATCAAACGATTCGTTTCCATATAAATTGACATTCACTGCATTCAAAGCAAATTTGAAGGGAGTTTTATTTATGAGCAAGATCATCGGTATTGACTTAGGTACTACCAACAGCTGCGTCGCCGTTATGGAAGGCGGCGAGCCCGTCGTCATCGCGAACGCCGAAGGCGCCCGCACCACCCCGTCTGTCGTCGGCTTCACCAAGACCGGCGAGCGTCTGGTCGGCCAGGTCGCAAAGCGCCAGGCCATCACCAACCCCGAAAACACGATTTCTTCCATCAAGCGTAAGATGGGCACCGCTGAAAAGGTCCATGCCGGCGGCAAGGACTACACCCCCGAGGAGATCAGCGCTATGATCCTCTCCAAGCTGAAGGCTGACGCCGAGGCTTATCTGGGCGAGCCTGTCACCGAGGCCGTCATCACCGTCCCCGCCTACTTCAACGACAGCCAGCGTCAGGCCACCAAGAACGCCGGTACCATCGCCGGTCTGAACGTCAAGCGTATCATCAACGAGCCTACGGCTGCTTCTCTGGCTTACGGCATCGATAAGGAAGCTGACCAGAAGATCATGGTCTACGACCTCGGCGGCGGTACGTTTGATGTCTCCATCATCGAGATGGGCGACGGCGTTACCGAAGTTCTGGCTACCAACGGTGATACCCACCTGGGCGGCGATGACTTCGACCAGCGCATCATCGACTGGATGGCCGAGGACTTCCAGCGCGAGAACAACATCGACCTGCGCAAGGACAAGATGGCTGCCCAGCGCCTGAAGGAGGCTGCCGAGAAGGCCAAGATCGAGCTGTCCAGCGCGACCACGACCAACATCAACCTGCCCTTCATCACCGCGGACGCCAACGGCCCCAAGCATCTGGATATGACGCTGACCCGCGCTAAGTTCAATGAGCTGACCGCTGATCTGGTCGAGCGCACCATGACCCCCGTCCGCAAGGCTCTGGCCGATGCCGGCCTGAAGGCTTCCGACCTGGCCAAGGTCCTGATGGTCGGCGGCTCCACCCGTATCCCCGCCGTTTACGACGCTGTCAAGAAGGAGCTGGGCTGCGAGCCGTTCAAGGGCATCAACCCCGATGAGTGCGTTGCTGTCGGCGCTGCCATTCAGGGCGGCGTTCTGCAGGGCGACGTCAAGGGTCTGCTGCTGCTCGACGTTACCCCGCTGAGCCTGGGCATTGAGACTCTGGGCGGCGTCTGCACCAAGATCATTGACCGCAACACCACCATCCCCACCAAGAAGAGCCAGATCTTCTCCACTGCGGCTGATAACCAGCCCAGCGTTGAGGTCAACGTCCTGCAGGGCGAGCGTGAGTTTGCCCGCGACAACAAGAGCCTCGGAACCTTCCATCTGGACGGCATCGCTCCGGCTCCCCGCGGCGTGCCGCAGATCGAGGTCACCTTCGATATTGATGCCAACGGTATCGTTCACGTCAGCGCGAAGGATCTGGGCACCGGCAAGGAGCAGAGCATTACGATCACTGCTTCCACCAACATGAGCAAGGACGACATCGACAAGGCTGTCAAGGACGCCGAGCAGTATGCCGCCGAGGATAAGAAGCGCCGCGAGGAAGTCGATGTGCGCAACAACGCCGACCAGATGGTGTTCCAGACTGAGAAGGCGCTGGGCGAGTTCGGCGACAAGGTTTCCGCCGAGGAAAAGAGCGAGGTCGAGACCAAGCTGTCTGCCCTGAAGGAAGCCCTGAAGTCCGGCAGCGTTGATGACATCAAGGCAAAGCAGGATGACCTGCAGAAGGCCTTCTACGCCATCAGCGAGAAGGTCTACCAGCAGGCCGCCCAGGCACAGGGCCAGCAGCCCGGTGCACAGCCCGGCCCCGATGCCGGTGCGCAGCCGAAGGACGACGGCGCCGTTGACGCCGACTTCCACGAGGTCTAAGCTGTAACAAACCCATAATAAGGCCGCCGCTGGGCAAACCCGGCGGCGGCCCTTGGGGGTTATAGAGAAAGTTAAAATAAAGCCTTCCCCCCGCGGGGAAGGTGGCCGTGCGAAGCAAGGCCGGATGAGGGCCAAGCTGCCGGGATTGCCTGTTTGCGGGCAATATCCGGCAGGTCTCACCTCATCAGTCCGCTCCGCGGACAGCTTCCCCGCAAGGGGAAGCCTTTTCACAACCCATAAATAGAGGGGATAGATTCTATGGCAGAAAAACGTGATTACTACGAGGTGCTGGGGATCGGCAAAAACGCCACCGATGCCGAGATCAAAAGCGCCTACCGCAAGCTGGCCAAAAAGTACCACCCCGACCTGAACCCCGGCGACAAGGACGCCGAGGAAAAGTTCAAGGAGGTCAATGAGGCCAACGATGTTCTTTCCGACCCGGCCAAGCGCAAGCGCTATGACCAGTTCGGATTCGCTGGGGTCGATCCCAACTATGGGGCCGGCCAGCCCGGCGGCGGCTACGGTGGCGGCTTTGGCGGCTTCGGCGGCACCGGCGGCGTCGATCTGGGCGACATCTTCGGCGATATTTTCGGCGGCGGCTTTGGCGGCTTCGGCGGCTCGACCCGCTCCAACCCCAATGCGCCGCGCAAGGGCCATGACATTCAGGCCAATGTGATCCTGACCTTTGAGGAGGCCGCCCACGGCTGCGCCAAAAAGGTCACGCTGAACCGTCAGCAGACCTGCCCGGACTGCGGCGGCAACGGCTGTGCGCCCGGCTCCAGCCCCGAGACCTGTACCGAGTGCGGTGGCCGCGGCTATGTCGTGACCCAGCAGCGCACGCCGTTTGGTGTGATGCAGAGCCAGCAGCCCTGCCCGCACTGCGGCGGACGCGGCACCATCATCAAGAACCCCTGCAAGAGCTGCCGCGGCACCGGCAAGACCAGTGCCCGCAAGACGCTGGAGGTCAAGATCCCCGCGGGTATCGACGACGACCAGAATATTGCGCTGCGCGGCCAGGGCGACGCCGGTACGAACGGTGGCCCCGCGGGCGACGTGATCGTCCATGTGACGGTCAAGCCCGACGCCGTGTTTGAGCGCGACGGCTACGATGTGTATGTCCGCGTGCCCATTACCTACTCCCAGGCTGTGCTGGGCGCTGAAATTGAGGTCCCCACCGTGGACGGCAAGGTCGCCCAGAAGATCCCCGAGGGCACCCAGAGCGGCACGAAGTTCCGCCTGCGCGGCCAGGGCATCCAGTACCTGAACGGGCGCGGACGCGGTGACCAGTACGTCATTGTGGACGTGGAGATCCCCAAGAAGCTGAACCGCACCCAGCGCGAAGCCCTGAAGGCCTTTGAGGACAGCCTGAAGGACGAGAACTACGAGAAGCGCAAGAGCTTCTTCAAGAACCTGAAGGATCGGTTCATGCCCTAAAGTTTTAAACAACCCAGCCCCCGCAATGTGGAAAACATTGCGGGGGCTGGGTTTTGTTTATGCTAACGGAAACGGCCACGGCGGACAGTCCTCTGGCCGCTGCAGCCGCGCCCACCGTTGTAGGGGTCGGCGCTCCCGACAACACGGGAGCGTTGCGGCGGCGGGAAGATGTCCGGCGGCATGCCGCCCTACGGCCTACCGTACCGTGACTTGTAGGGCGGGGTGCCCTCACCCCGCCGCAGGAGGCAACCCTTTATCCGACAAATTCCATTTCGGAATACTCGGTACTGCCGCTCAAAAATGCGTCAGCATCAATAGTAGCGTATCGGGTCATGTAGTCGTGATCGAGATCGTAGCCGATGTTTAGCAGCAACCGACCATCGTCCAGCATGGAAACAGGATAGTAAGACGATACCCCGGCAGGCGGGTTTACCTTCGCAATCTCTGTACCTTGCAGGTCGTATACCGTGATGATGCCCGGATTGCTGCTCATTGCGAAAAGCCACTGAATCTCTCCGTTTTGGCGCAATTCGCGAAGCGACACATGGATCATAAGCCCTAAATCTTCCTGCGTGCCGTCGCTGCCCACACGGAGCACAGACATTTTAATGCCCTCCTCAGACGACCGGGAGTGTTCGCCGGTGAAGTAGAAATCGCCTCTGGATTTCCCAAGGTAGGTGTAATAGACATAGCCGCTGCCGTCGTCCGCACCTTTATACGGAAACTCTGCAATTTTCGTGGCGGGCTTTCCGGTGGTGACGTCCGTCAGGTCGTACTCGAGCATAGAGTTCTGCAAAAGGGCATCGGAAATTTCCGGGTCGCTCGTGAAGGGAACAGGGTGGTCTGAAATGAGCCGCGCGGTCACGGCAAAATCACCGGCGGCGTCCTGTGCGCCAGTTGTCTCGGCGGGCAAGTCCCAGGGTGTTGTCTCGCCGGTCTGCAAGTCAAGGCGGAACCCGCTTGCGGTATCATAGGGGGCATGACCGTCCATGCAATAAAAATAACGGTCGCTGTATAAGACAATGATCGAGGCGTATGGGTCAAAGGAAATCTCGTGGGTTTTGGTGCCGTCACGGGACAGGGCAATAATTTTGTTGTCGCGGTCTCTGTTGTAGGTGAGCAGGTACACCGCGTCGCTCGTCACATAGGGGTCGGCGATGCAGCAGTCGTCGCAACTGTAAAACAGCGAAACCTGCCCGGCGTTCAGGTCGTTTTTGTAAACGTTCGTTCCGATGTGGTCCAACTGGTCATTAAAGGCAGGCATGACATCATAGACAACATCCTGCGCATAGCGGTGGCTGTAAGTATAGAGTGGGCCGGTCTCCGCCGCAGCGGGCTTGCTTGTCGGTTCGGTGGTGGTTTCGGGTGTGGTGGCGGGTTCTGCGGCAGTTGCAGTTTCCGCCGCCGAAGTGCAGCCAGTCAGGGCGAACAGCGCGGCAGCAAGGACAAAGGCTAGTCGTTTCATAACACAGGCTCCTTTCAATTTTTCATTTGTGACCAGCTTACACCCCGGTTGTGTCCGAGTTGTTACACGGGAAGAAGATTTGAAATAAATATTTTTGTTTTTGCATTTTTCGGGTCGTTGCAGGGCTCGGCGTCCCCCGACGACCCGTGCCCGCTTCCGGCCGGTAAAAACCGCCTGGGCAATGACACTCACCCCACAAACTCCATCTCCGTATACTCCGTACTCCCGTTCAAAAATGCGTCGGCGGGGATGGTGGCGTAATTGGCAGCATAATTATGCGCGGGGTCGCCCCCGAGGGTCAGCACAACGCGGCCATCGTCCAAAAGATATTCCATAATAAGGGCCACGTCAACGCCCGCGGGGGCGGCGTTGTGTCCGATTTCATTGCCCTGTAAGTCGTAGAACGTGTAAGTGCGGGGAGTGTCGTCGTTCGGAACCATAAACCACCGCAGCGCTTCGTTTTGGTGCATCGGGCGAATAAACTTTTGCGCCGTCATAATGCCCAAATCTTCCTGCGTGCCGTCACTGTGGATGCAAAGGACGGAGGAGCCGGTCCAGTAAGACGGTGTCATGTGGTCGGCGATAAAATAGAAATCGCTTCCGTTTTTGCCCGCGTAGGTGTAGGTGATATAGCCGTCCCCCTCGGGTGTGCCGTCGCAGGGATACTCAAAAATCTTTTGGATAGGCCGCCCCGTGGCAGGGTCCGTCAGGTCGAACTCATAGGTGGAATTTTGCAGGATGGCACTGAGCATTTCGGCGTCGGACGGGAGTGGGATAGGATAGTCCGAAACGATGCGGCTTGTGACAATGCCGCCGTCGGCCACGCCGAGTACATCGTAGGTTTCGATGGGAATGTCCCATTTCTCGCTTGCCCCGGTTTTCAGGTCAAGGCGCATCCCACAGGTGGGAGAGGTCGGCGCTTGGCTGTAAGACATACAGTAGACATAGCGGTCATCGTACAGCTTGGTACCCCATGTGTTGGGGCCAAGCGGAATTTCCCAAACCTCGCCGCCATCCAACGGCACGGCAAGCAGCTTGGTGTCGCTGTCATCGCGGTACATGACGACGTACAGCGTGTCGTTTGCCAGAAATTGGCATAACGGACTATACGTGTTATCGTTGTATTGGTAGAGCGCGGTTGTCTGTCTGGCGTCAGGGTCTGTTTTGTAAATGACGGTTCCAGTAAAGTTGCCCTCATCGTCAAGGGCGGGACGGGTCTGACAAATCACATTGCCGAATCTGTTCTGCCCAGTTTCGGCAAGGGCGTGCAGCTCCCCCACCGGTTCAGGTGCCGCCGTCGGTTCCGGTGTGGCGGCGGCAGTCTCCGCCGCCGCGGCTACGGTTGCGGAATCCGCCGCCGACGCACAGGCGGACAGCGCCAGCGCCGCGGTGAGGATGAGGGGAATGCGCTTTTTCGTTTTCATGGGTACACGTCCTTTCCGGTGATTGAAAAACTCTGCGGCAGCGGGCACGGCCCACCGTGCCGTTCCCTGTAGGGTCGGCCCGTTCACTCCGCAAACGTCATCTCGCGGTATGCCGACCCGCCGTTCAGAAATTCGTCGGCGTCCATCACGGCGTACCGGGCCGCGCTGTCGTGCTCCCAGTCGTAGCCGACGACCATCAGCAGGCGTCCGTCGTCCAGCATACAAAGCGGGAAGAAGGCCTCCAGCCCGGCGGGCCGCTCGTTGCGGCCAATCTCATGGCCTTGCGTGTCGTAGATCAGATAGATGCCGTCGGTGCCGCGGGTCAGGAGCCAGCGCACCTCATCGCCCTGCAAAACCGCAGAGTAATCCAGGTAATCCGGCGTTTTGGTAATGCCAAGGTCGGTCCGGGTGCCGTCCGTGCCGATGCGCAGCACGGACTGGGAAACAAAAGCGTACTCATCGTCGCACTGGTCTGCGCGGAAATAGAAGTCACTGCCGCACTTGCCAAGGTAGGTGTAGATTGTAAGGCTCCCCGGCTGCGGTATGTCATAGGGGAGGGTAAAGCAGGTCTGCCGCACCGCGCCCGTCGCGGGGTCGGCCAGGGTGTATTCCAGCGTGGTGTTCTGCAAAAGCGCCTGGGACATCTCGTCGTCGTCCGGGTAGGGCACCGGATAATCCGAGACAACGCGGCAGAGCAGCAGCGCGTCCCCGACGACATCGGGAATGTACATTGTCTCCACCGGGATATTCCACGGCGCGGTCTCCCCGTTTTCCAAGTTAAACCGCATACCGTCGGTACGGCAGAACGGCGCGGCGCTGACGCTCCGGCAGTAGAGGTAGTGACCTGCGTAAAAAACAGGCATCCAGTCGTCGTAGGAGAACGGCAGCACGCGCGCCTCACCGCCCGTCGTCGGCAGGGCCAGCATACCGCCGTCGTAGCAGATGAAATACAGCGTGTCGTCTATGATCAGCGGCGCGGACGCAAGCTGGGAGCCGGTGCGGTACATCTCATAGGTCTGCCCGGTGGTAAGGTCGGTTTTGTAGACGGTGCTGTGATCAAAGCTGCCGAGACTGTCCTCGCTGCTTGAAAAATGGGTGACCGCCGCATAGACGCAGTTGCCGCTGACTGCGCAGGCGCTATAGGCCGAGAGGGGGTGCGGCTCACCCGGCAACGCCGCTTCTGTGCTGTCCTCCGCCGCGGCGCTCTCCGCCGTACTCTCCGCCGGTGCGGCCTCCGAAGCCGCCGCGGTATCGCCCGCAGACGCGCATCCGGCCAGCGCCAGCATGGCTGCCGCCAATAATAAAGCTACTTTTTTCATCCTCAAAGCTCCTCGTATTATAAAGTAGTAGTTATTAAAGTTCCTCTCCAAGGACAAAATGCTAC
>ERZ841120.1069-NODE-1069-length-13254-cov-13.243428_pt1 | contig 13254 bp, 10 predicted proteins | sample MGYA00519572_ERZ841120 | MGnify/ENA primary metagenome ERZ841120 (study PRJEB31850, sample SAMEA3708890) | human gut metagenome | biome: human gut; feature: human-associated habitat; material: faeces | place: China | collected 2014 ... | reverse complement strand
AGCAGCTGCCGTCGGACAGCGAGATAAAGCCGATATTTTTAGAATCGCGCACAGTTTTGGCCCAGCCGCAGACAGTGACCTTGGTACCATCGGCAGGGGTAGCGGTGTACAGCGATGCAAGTTCCGTTCTCTGCATGGAAATTCCTCTCCTCTATAACAATAATTATATTTATTATAACTAGTGTTGCAGGAAAAGTAAAGAACTGATTTTTACGGCTGCTGCCCGCCCAGCAGCTCCGCCAACGCCAGCGCGGCGAATTCCCCGGCCCGGAGGGCCTCCTCCAGCGTATTTCCGTGGCCGCCGATCTCGATCAGCAAACTGCCGGTGGTCAAATCCTGGTTGTAAAACCGGTAGCCGCACAACACCGGCCGCGTCAGGCCGGGAAAGCGGCTCTCCATGGCTTCCTCCCAGGCGGCGGCAAAGCGCAGGTTCAGCCGCCAGTTGGGCAGGCTGATGGTGCTGCCGTTGTCGCACCCGGCAATGATCATCACCTGGGCGGTGCTTGCGCCGTCGATGGTGCACACCGGCTTGACCAGCGTGCCGTCGGCATCCTCGATGGCATCCCGGTGGACGTCCAGCACCACTTTGATCGACGGATACTGCCGCAGATACTCCTGGGCCGTGGCGCGGCTGCGGTCGTAACTCTCGGTGTAGCTGGGGGAATCGTGCAGCGTTTCGTCGTGCAGCGTGTGGATGCCCGCCGCGTTCAGCACCTCGGCCATGCGGGCACCCACGGCGCACATATTCAGCGCGGTGTTGCGGGTGCGGGCGGCAGCACTGCGGTCGTATAGTAAATCGGGCCAGGTCTGGTAGGTCTCGGTGGCGTGGGTGTGCAGGATCAAAACCTGCGGCTCATCGCTGTTTAGTTCCACGGCAAAAGGCAGGTTGGCGGTGGTCACCGCCGCCCGCAGGTCGGCGTCGGCGCAGGCGGTGCTGTTGCGGATGCTGCCCGCCGAAAGTGAGATGCTGCCCTCTCCCCTGCCGTGGCGGAACTGCTCGGCCCGGATAAGCCCGGCGTCCTCGATTTGCGGTGCGGTGCTGGGCTGCGGCGTAGGGCTTGGTTCCGGCGTCGGCGAAGCTGTGGGCGTTGGCGCCGGGGCCGGCGCAGGCGTAGGCTGTACCGGTGCCGTTGTGGGGATGGGCTGCGGCCCGGGGCGCGGCAGGGCGCAGGCCACTGCGGCCGCCGGGGACTGCATGGCCAGCAAGGCATGCTGCAAAATAGCCCGCTCCGGCAGGCAGGCCGCTGCCGCCAGCACCGAGGCGCAGGACGCGGCAAACACCACCCCGCCCGCCAGCCAGGCGGCGGCACGGTGCATAAAATCCATGCAGGCACCCCCTTTCCCAACCAATTTATGCGAAAAATCCGATTTTCATGAAGTTTTTTTTGAAAAACACTTGCAAGACCGAAAAAAATGTGGTAGGATAACTTGTACTGTTATGGGGAACCAAGGAGGTGGAACGAATGCCTAATATTAAATCTCAGAAGGATCGTGTTGTTCAGGCCAAGAAAGAGGCTCTGCACAATAAGGTCGTCAAGTCCAACCTGAAAACAGTGGTCAAGAAGGCAAACGCTGCCATCGACAGCAATGCTGCTGACAAGGAGACCGTCGTTAAGGTTGCTGTCTCTGCCATCGACTCTGCTAAGAGCAAGGGTGTTATCCATAAGAACACCGCTGCCCGCAAGATCAGCCGCATGGCTAAGCGCGCCAACAAGGCTGCTGCTCAGTAATTGATCGCATGAACAATGCCCGCCGTGGAAACACGGCGGGCATTTTCATTTATATTTTGCGGAAAAGGCTTCTTCCCTGGGGGAGAAGCTGTCCGCGAAGCGGACTGATGTGGGGAGAGTGTGCCCTGACAGCCCGTTACCGGGCGGCAGTGGCAAGGTCTGCCCTCATCCGTCTGCGGGCGGGGCCGCAGACACCTTCCCCCGAGGGGGAAGGCTCCCATTTTATAGCTCCTGCTCCATCAGCAGCTTCTTCAGCGGCAATAGCGCCGCGGGCTCGGCGCTGAAGGTGCGGATGCCGAGCTTTAAATAGGCCGGCATGGCATCCACGGCGGCCACGGTGATGCCGCAGAGGTAGACCTGTGCGCCGTGCTCCTGTGCCTGCTCCAGAATGCCGCTGACAAGGCGCAGCACGGCGGGGTTCGTCAGCTGGTTCACGGCGGCGGTGGGGTTCTGCACAAGGCCCAGCGTGTAGCGGGTCAGGTCCTCAATATCCACAGCCATCAGCTGCGCGCCGTGCTCCATCATATCCCCGGCCATGACCGCGGCGGACGGCATGTCCACAACGCAGCCCAGCATCATCGGGCCTGTCTCGCGGCCCTCGGCCAGCAGCTCGTCGCGGCAGGTGTTGACCTCCTTCACGCAGCGATCCCAGTCGACCACATCTTTTATCATCGGGAACACGACCCGCAGGTCGCCGTCCGTGGCGGCGCGCAGCAGCGCCCGGATCTGCGGCTTGAACAGCCGGTTGCCGCGCAGGCGGTCCTGCGTCTCCCCGGCCCAGGGGGCATCGTCGTCGGCGCGGGTATCGCAGGTGCGCAGCAGCACGGGCACGCCCTCGGCGCTTTTCAGCAGCTCGCGCAGACGGGTGGTCTGCACCTCGTCGCGCTGGTCGTACAGAATCGCGGTCTCGGTGCGCACAAGGCCGATGCCCGCCGCGCCGCGCGTATGGGGCACGTCGCTGTCGCTGATGTTGCAGGTCGGCATCAGGCGGAAGGCCGTGCCGTCCTTCGTCAGGCAGGGCAGGGCGGCCACGGGGTCGGGTTTCTGGCCGTGCAGGCGGCTCAATGCAATTTTACAGTCCGCCTGGGCGATCTGCGCACCGTCCGGCTCCACAATAAGCGTGCCGTTGTCGGCGTCAAGGATCGCACGGTGGCCCACGGCCATGGCCGCAGTGCCGCCGCCCAGCTGTACCACCGCCGGGATGCCCATGCTGCGGGCCATGATGGCGGCATGGCTGACCGTGCTGTCCTGGTCGCTGGCCAGGCCCAGCACCATGCGGCGGTCCAGACTGAATAGGTCACTGGGGAAGAAGCGGTCCGCCACCAGGATGCTGGGGCGCTTCAGATGCAGGCGGCGGCGCGGGCGTCCGTCCAGAATATCCACCACGCGGCGGCAGACGTCGCAGACATCGACGCTGCGCTCCCGGATGTACTCATCATCGACGTTTTTCAGGCGGCCCGCAAAAATCTGCTCGGCGCGCTCGACGGCGGCAGCCCCGCCCGCACCGGCGGCGATATAGTCACCGATCTCGTTCGTGAAGGACTCGTCCTCCAGCAGAGCGATCTGGAACAGCAGAATATCCGCGTCCGGCCCCTTGGCGCGCTGGCTCAAACGGCGCAGCTCATCCTTGGCCAGCACGACGGCGACGTCGTAGAGGGCACGCTCCCGGAACGGGTCGCAGACGATGCGGTGCAGGCCGGTGGTGCCGTGGTCGATCTGCTCAACCGGGCCGACCACAATGCCGGTGGACGCCGGTACGCCGGTATAGGTGTGCATAGGATGCCTCCTTTTTTCTTCTTGGCCCCCTCCGGGAGGGTGCTCCCGCAGGGTCGGATGAGGGGCGGGTTCGCCGCAGACACCCGTTAAAGGCTTACCGCCCGGTAGGGGCCGCACATGTGCGGCCCGCAGCTTTACGGCGGGCGCTCCTCTGCCATACACGCGCGGGCCGGGCATGCCCGGCCCCTACAACGCGATACTTTGGCAAACGCTGGCGGGGCCCCAAGGGGGAAGCCTTTTTACAAAATCGGCAGCTCGCCCAGGGTCTTACTGACCAGGGCGGTCACGAATTCCTCGGGCACGGCGGCGGCGATGGCACGTTCGGTCACGAGGGTGTTGTCTCTGCCGTCCAGCAGGGCGGGGAAGCGGTCTGCCGGGTCCTTGTCAAAGCTGCCCATGAAGGTCGCGGCCAGCAGCTTCGGCGTGTAGGGCATGTCCTCGGGCACGCCGACGTGCTCGGCGGCCAGCTCCAGCGGGGCCAGTGCGCCGCGGGTGGGCGCACTCGGGTTCGGTGCGTAGGGTGCCGGGTAGTTTGCGCGCAGCCGCGCGTTTTTCTCCACAAGGTCAATTTCCGGTGCGCGGGCGCAGACCTCGGCCAGCAGTTTTTGGTATTGCTCGGCAAAGCGAGCCAGAAATTCCTCATTGTCGGGCAGCATGGCGTAGGCCGTGCCGCCGCAGCGGCCAAACAGCCGCAGCGTGTCAAAGTAGCCCAGCGCGATGTTGCGCCCGGCGCGGGCGGGGTCAAAGTCCAGCGTCGGACCTAAATCCCAGTGGCTGCGCACGATGCGCGTCGGCAGGCCGGTGGTGTTGGGGCGTACAATGCCGATGCCGTCCACATCGACGCCGAGCAGCTCCGCTGCACCCATTTTTGCGGCCAGATCCAGCGGCATATTGTCGCGCCAGCCGCCGTCAATGTACTTTACACCGTCAATTTCCCGCGGGCGCAGGGCCGGGAAGCAGGCACTGGACGCCAGCATATAGTCCTTTAACTGCCCTTCGGGGATGTCCTCGATGGGACACTGCACGCTGCGCAGGCTGCCCAGCTCGGTCATGACAAGGCCGAAGTGGATAGGCGATGTGCGCACGGCGTCCTCGTCGATCAGACGGTCGATCATCTCGGCCAGCGGTTCAACGTTCAGTCCGCCGCTGCGGATGATGTCAAGGAAGAACGTGCGCAGCTCCTCGGGCTTGAGCGTTGCGGGGACTTCGAGAACATCGTGAATTTCCAGGCTGCGCCACAGGTCCTCGGCCTCCTGGATCTTGCCCATCGTGAACAGGCAGCCGTTCAGCGTGCCGACGCTTGCGCCCGTGATGATGTCAGGCGTCCAGTCCAGCTCCTGCAGAGCGCGCCAGACGCCGATCTGATAGCTGCCCTTGGCCCCGCCGCCAGCCAGCACCAGCGCACGTTTTCCGGTATGTTCCATCGGAAAAAGCCCTCCTGTTTTGTAGTTTTATTCATTATAGCATTTTCTGTTTTAAGTTGCCATAGCAAACCGGGTCACAATCTGCGGAAATTGCGCAGTTTTTTCAAATTTTATAAGGTGCTTGCAAGTGGCAGAAAAAAAGAGTAAGATAAAAATCAATGTGGCGACGCCCGGTAGGGGCCGCATATATGCGGCCCGCAGCTTTACGGCGGGCGTTCGTCTGCCATACACGCGCGGGCCGGGCATGCCCGGCCCCTACAGCGCAGTCAGTCTTAGAAGAAGGAGCAAAAGCCTATGTCTACCAAACCGATCCTCGTTGTCATGGCCGCCGGTATGGGCAGCCGCTACGGCGGACTCAAACAGATCGACCCCGTCGGCCCGTCCGGCGAGGCCATCCTCGACTACAGCCTGTACGATGCCCGCCGCGCCGGGTTCAAGACCGTCGTCTTTATCATCAAGCACGAGATCGAGCAGGCGTTTAAAGAGGCCGTCGGTGCCCGTGCCGTGCGCGCCGGGTTCGAGGTCCGCTACGCCTACCAGCAGCTGGAAAAGCTGCCCGAGGGCTTCACCGTGCCGGAGGGCCGCGTCAAGCCCTGGGGCACCGCCCATGCCATTCTCGTGGCCGAGGAGGCCATCGGCGACGCACCGTTTGCGGTCATCAACGCCGACGACTACTACGGCCCGCAGGGCTTCAAGCTCATCTACGACTACCTGAGCACCCACGCCGACGGGGACCGCTACGCCTGGGCCATGGTCGGCTTCCTGCTGGGCAACACGGTCAGCGCCAACGGCAGTGTCAGCCGCGGCGTCTGCGTGACCGACGAGAGCCGCAACCTCGTCAGCGTGACCGAGCGCACCTGCATCGAGCCCTACGCCGACGGCATCCATTACAGTGAGGACGGCGGCAAGAGCTGGGCCGACCTGCCCGCCGACTGTGTTGTCTCGATGAACCTGTGGGGCTTCACCCCCGCCTACGTGCAGGAGGCCAAGGCCGGTTTTGCCGCGTTCCTGCAGGCCAGCCTGCCCGTCAACCCGATGAAGTGCGAATATTACCTGCCCACCGTCGTGACGAACGCACTGGAGGCCGGCAAGGCGGACGTCCATGTGCTGACCAGTGCCGACAAATGGCACGGCATCACCTACCGCGAGGACAAGCCCGAGCTGGTCGAAGCCCTGAAAAAGATGAGTGAGGATGGGCTGTACCCGGTGGATAGGCTGTTCTGAAAATCGTATAAAAATGCGGCCTCCTGCGCGGAGACCGCATTTTTGTTTTGCGTAGGGGAGGGATTTATCCCTCCCGTGGAGTGGATGGCAGCCGCACACTTCCCCGGAGCGGTCAAGACCGCTCCCTACAAAGCACCCGTGAACGGCACACCGTAGGGAGGGGTCTTGACCCCTCCGTGAGGGTTTCCGGCCACGCAAACATTCCGGGAGGGATAAATCCCTCCCCTGCAACCTTCCCATATACCTCATGCCGCCCTTGGCTCAAATGTACCCTTTGTCCTGCAGCAATCCGCGTAAAAACAGCAAAAAAATACCTTTAATATTTTACAAATGTTCGGGTTGTAATTGCCCTCTGCGTCGGGTATAATAAGGTTAGCGTTATTGCTTTGTATGCACGCCCGCTGCGGCGTTTTTCACGAAAGCTGCGTTGCAGCGCAGCATTTGCAAAAGGAGAACTACTATGATGAAGAAAACCACCTTCGGTGCCGTTCTGGCGTTCCTGTTTGCCGCTGCCGGTGCCCTGACCGCCGCCGCACTCTATCTCTACCACCGTGAAAAGGAACTGGACGAGTACGAGCGCCTGCTGTTCAGCGACGACTACGAGGATGACGATTACGACGACGAGGATTCCACCACCTACGAGAACATCCCCTCCGCCCCCGCAGAGGAGAAGGAGTAAATGATCCTCAAGGCTTCCCCCGCGGGGGAAGCTTTTCTGCCGCCACAACCCGGCTGGGCACCGACCTGACGGCGTCCGGCTTTTTGGCAATGCCATACTGCCACGGAGAAAACACAATATGCGTAAACTGCTGCTTTGGCTTGTGATGGTCGCCGTTATGATTGCCGCCATCCTGGGCGGAACGGCGGCTTTTCTTTACAGCCGCACCGGGACGGACGCCCTGCCGCAGGAGGCCGTCACCTTCGGTGAGCAGACCCTCGAGCCCAACGGCTGGAGCTGGGTCATCCCGGTGCTGGGCGATAAGGTCAACAAGACCTACGAAAGCCCGACGAACCTGACCGTGCAGAAGCTGGGCACCTTCACCGATACCGTGCCGCAGCTCGTCCTGCCCGACTGGGTCACCGCTGCCGAGCTTCAGATCACCGCGCCCGACGGCACGGTCTGGACCGGCGCACTGGCCGACTGCAATACCTATACCTATACACAAAACGGGGACTATCAGATCATCGTGACCGCGCACCACAGCAGTGCGGACAACCCCGGCGACCCCGTGGGCTGGTACGCCTACCGCGCCGGCTACACGATGGCGATGAACCCCAAGGTCACCCTGAGCACCGAGCGCGCGCCGCAGGGCAGCATCGTGGCTGTGCAGCTGTCCGGCATTCTGGACGGCGAGCCGAGCCTGGAGACCGATCTGGGCACCGTCTGGTTCCGCAGGACCGCCAGCGGCTACATGGGCTATATTCCCGTGACCTACAACGCCGAGGGCGGCGACCATACGCTGCACCTGACCTGCGGGAGCCTGGAAAAGGACATCACCCTGACCGTCACCCGCACCATGTATGATACGGTCACCGTCCCTGCCGAGGAGGACACCGGCGGCGGGGAGGAGTTCCGCAACGCCATATGGCCGCTGTACACAGCGGGCAGCTCCGCCAAGCTCTGGAATGGCCGCTTTGAGGCCCCCAGCGCGGGCGCTGTCGCCATGGAGTACGGTGTCACCCAGATGGTGGACGGCCAGCGCAGCGGCCAGGCCACCGGCCTGACCTATGCCGCCGCGGACGGCGAGACCGTCACCGCCCCGCAGGCAGGCAACGTTGTCTTTGCGGGCACGCTGACCCTGACCGGCGGCACGGTGGTCATCGACCACGGCTGCGGCGTAAAGAGCTACCTGTACGGGCTGGAGACTGTCGGCGTGGAGCGCGGGCAGAGTGTGTCCGTCGGCGACCCGCTGGGCACCGCCGGGACGGCCCACAACCTGATCTACGAGCTGCGCATCGGCAGCAAATCCACTGACCCGCAGACCGCGCTGGACGGAAACAGTGGTCTGCAATTCCGCGAGACTGAATAAAATAGCTGCACACGGCACACCCGGCCTGCCGTGCCGCTGCCGTTTTGCCGGGCATCCATAAAGGTCCCTAAAAGAGTGAGTGTGAGTATGGAAGAAGATAAGAAATCCACTGCGGTACAGCCGGAGGAGGCCCCCAAGCCGAAGCCCCGGCGCCGCAAGGCAGCCAGCCCCCAGCCTGCCGCCGACACGCCCCCTGCGCCGACGGACAGCGCCGAGCCGCCCGCCGCAGACGGGCAGAGCACAAAAAAGCCTGCCGCGTCCCCCAAGAAGCCGCGGGCCAAAAAAAATACAAAGACAACAAAAACCGCAAAGTCCAAGACGCCGAAGGCTGCTAAGACGACGAAAAAAGCCCCGGCTGACGAGACCCCGGAGCGCAAGGCTCCCGCACAGGAGAGCCCCGTTCCCGCCGCGCCGGAGCTTGCCGAGCCCAAATCCGAAAGCAAGCCCGAACCGCCGGAGACCCCCGCCCGGGAGGACGCTGCCGCACCCACCGTGCCCGACGTCCCGAGTGCCCCGGAACTGCCCGAGCCTGCGGAAAGGGCCGAGTCCGCCGGGACGGAGCCCGAACCGACGGCGGACGCCCCTGCCGCCGACAATACGCCTGCGGCAGAAGCGCCCCCCGAGGCCGCCGCGGCAGACACAGCCGTCACCGACACGCCCGAGCAAACCGGGGACGTCCCCGCGGAGGACGCTGCCGAGCCGTCCGGCCTTGTTTTCAGCGATGACCTTGCCAACGATAAAGCCCTTGCCGCTGAGGCCGCCCGCATGGCGAATATCTCCCGCACGGCACAGCTTTCGATTGCGCAGATCATGGCCGGGCTGGAGGAGAACCCCAAGCCGTCTGCCGGGTCTGCCCCGGCGCCCGAGGCACCGCAGCATGACAGCGCCGCCGACGACGAGGACGACGAGCCTCAGGATACGATCCCGCAGGCCCTCGGGCGCGGTGTGTTCGGTATGTTCAAGTGGCTGCTCCTCGTTGTGCTGTTCGTGCTCATCATCGCAGGCGGCGGCGTGGCATGGCTTTACCGCAGCGCCACGCCTGACATGCTGCCCGAAGTCAAGGTCACCTTTGACGGCCAGGAGCTTGCTCCCACGGCCTACAAGTGGCACGTGCCGGTGGTCGGCAGCTTTTTCAGGCGCACCTACGCCGAAACGCTCAATTCCTCTCCCGTTGTGCTCGAGGATGCCATATCCGACGCATCGCCGGATATTATCGTGACGCCGTCCGACTACAGCACCCAGCTGACCATCACCGACGCCGACAAGGAGACCGTGTACGAGGGCAGCGCCACCGCCTTCCGCAGCTATCTGTTTGCGGAGAACGGCACGTTTGACGCCAAACTCGTCGTCACCGCGTCTGACAGCGCCGCCGAGGACCGCTCCAGCGTCACCGGCACCGAGACCTGGCAGTTCCGCTTCACCGTCAGCATCAAACCGTCCATCACGCTCTGCACACCGACGGTGCAGCAGGGCAGCGTGGCCGCCGTGCGTGTCGGCAGCACCATGAGCCGGACCGAACCGACGCTGACGGGCCCGCTGGAAAGCACGGGCTTCGTCAGGGCCGCCAACGGCTGGATCTGCTACCTGCCCATCCCGTGGAACGCCGAGACCGGAAACACCGAGCTGACCGTGACTGCCGACGGCTATACCGAAACGCTGACGCTGTCGGTCCGCGCGGCATCCTACTCCTACAAGGATTACAGCGCCAAGTCCCAGCTGACGTCGCCCTACATCGGCGCGGACGACGCCCCCGATGCCGTCCGCAGGCTGCTGACGACTGACGGCGGCGAGATCCAGTGGGCCGTGGGCGGCTTTGTGCAGCCGTTCCTGGACAGCTTTGACACGCCGCTGCTCTACGGCATGACCGAGTACGTGGGCCGTTCCTACAGCGAGCGCAGCACGAACTACGGCTACGGCGGGCGCACCTCGACAAATGTCGTCATCAAGCCGAAGAAGTCGAAGGATTCTATGATCGTGCCCGCCAGCGGCCATGTGCTGCTGGCCGAGGACCTTGGCGGCAGCTACGGCTACACCGTCGTCATCGACCACGGCGCGGGCCTCAGGAGCATCTTCTACGGCCTGACCGCACTGGACGTCAAGGCCGGGGACGATGTCAAGCAGGGCCAGCTGCTGGGCACCAGCGGCAGGACCGTTGTGGCCGAGCTGCGCATCGGCACCGTGCCCATCAACCCGCTCCTCGTCTGGCGCGGCCAGTGCGACGGGCTGAAATATTTTTGAGTAAAAAGGCATCCATCTTTTAGGAAAAGGTGGGTGCCTTTTTTGCGTGCCGTGACTTCCCCCTCGGGGGAAGCTGTCGCTGAAAGCGACTGATGAGGGCAGAGCCGCCGCAATTGCCCGTGAATTGGCAATAGGGCACACTCTGCCCTCATCCGGCCCTGCGGGCCGCCTTCCCCCGATGGGGAAGGCAGAAGGCACAGGTACACGTGCCCCGGCATAGTATGGCGCAAATCAAACCGAGGTGAGCGCCTATGCCGAAAACATTTTGCGTGGTCGGGCACGATGCCCGCCAGCAGGCGGCGGCGCGCGTGCTGCGCCGTGCGGGTTACGGCGTGACCGCCGCCGACAATGCCGCCGCAGCCGATTACATTTTGCTGCCCATGTCCCAGGGCCGCGTCAGTGACGAGGTCGCCCGCGCACTGCAGGGTGCGGGGCAAGGGACGCTGATCTTAGCGGGCCGCCCCGGGATGCCGGTGCGGATGGCCGCGCGGGAGGCCGGGCTGCCGCTGATCGATTATTTTCTGCGGCCCGAGCTGGAATGCCTGAACGCCGTGCCCACCGCCGAGGGCTGTCTTGAGCTGCTGCTCCGCCTGCGGGAGCGCACGATCTGGGAGAGCGGCTTTCTCGTGCTGGGCTATGGCCGCGTCGGGCGCGCCGTGGCACGGCGGCTGGTGCTGCTGGGTGGGCGCGTCACCGTGGCCGCCCGCAGCCCCGAGCAGCGCGCCAATGCCCGCTGTGCCGGGTGCCGCGCCGCGCCCCTGACGGCCCTGCCCACACTGCTGCCCGGCTTTGACGCCGTCATCAACACGGTCCCCGCGCCGGTGCTGCCCCGGGCCCTTCTGCAGCAGCTGCCGGGCGGGGCGCTCATCATTGACCTGGCCAGTCTGCCCGGCGGCACCGACTTTGCCGCCGCCGAGGAACTGGGTCTGCACGCCGAGCACGCCCTGGCCCTGCCGGGCCGCTGCGCACCGCAGACAGCCGGGGCGCTGATTGCACAGACCGTGCTGGCGATCCTGGAAGAACGCGATCCCGACGAAAGGAGCACCGCCCCATGACCACCCAATCCAAACGCACCGTCGCCTTTGCGCTGTGCGGCAGCTTTTGCAGCTTTGCTGCGGTGCTGCCTCAGCTGCGTGTCCTGACTGCCCGCGGGTGGGACGTCCTGCCCATTTTAAGTGCCAGCGCCGCCGGGCTGGATACCCGCTTCGGCACCGCGTCGGCCCTGCGGCAGACCTTATATGAAGTGACCGGCCACAGACCGCTGACGACCCTGCAGGCCGTTGAGCCGCTCGGCCCGCAGCGGCTTGCCGAGGCTCTCATCATCGCCCCGGCCACCGGCACCACGATGGCGCTGCTGGCCGCAGGCATCAGCTCGACTCCCGTGACGCTGGCTGCAAAAAGCCTTTTGCGCGGCGGACGGCCCATTATTATCGCGCCGTCCACGAACGATGGGCTTTCGGGCAGTGCCCCGGCGCTGGGCCAGCTTTTGCAGCGGCGCAGCTACTATTTTGTGCCCTTCGGCCAGGACGACAGCTACAAAAAGCCGTGCAGCCTGAAAAGCGATTTCACGCTCCTGCCCGACACATTAGAGGCTGCGCTGCGCGGCGTGCAGATCCAGCCGCTGCTGCTGTAATAAGCGGGAGGGAACGCGGCATATAACGGGGTAGAGATACCCCTTGCCTTCCCCCTTGGGGGAAGGTCGCCCCGCAGGGCCGGATGAGGGGAGAGTATGCGGCGGCGGCCCATTGACTGACAATGCCGCCCGGTGGGGGCCGGGTATGCCCGGCCCGCGCGTGTAAGGCAGCCGGCTGTCTGCCGGAAGGCTGCGGGCCGCATATATGCGGCCCCTACCGCGCATCCTCCCGCTTTCTGGCAATATCATAGGTTTAGGAGGCCCCGCTCATGCAGACGATCACCATCCACGGCAGACGCACCCTGCACGGCAGCATCCGGCCTGCCGCCGCCAAAAACAGCACCCTGCCGCTGCTGGCGGCGACGCTGCTCTGCGACGGCCCCTGCCGCCTGCGGGACGTCCCGCGTCTGGCCGACGTGGACACCAGCCTGGCGCTGCTGGACGCTGTCGGGGCCCGGGTGCGGCGCTGCGGGGCGGACCTCTGCACCCGTCCCGCGGACCGTCTCTGCGGCGACATCCCGGAGCATCTGGCCGGGGCCATGCGCAGCTCGGTATTTTATCTCGCGCCGCTGCTCTGCCGCGTCGGCTATGTGCGCCTGCCGCTGCCCGGGGGCTGCCGCCTCGGCCCGCGGCCCGTGGACATCCACCTGGCCGGGCTGGCCGCCATGGGGGCCGAGGTAGAATTGGAGGGCATCGCCGTCACGCTGCGGCGCACGGGGCCGCTGCATGGGGTGGATTTTACACTGCGGCTGCCCAGCGTCGGGGCCACAATGACCCTGCTGATGGCCGCCTGCTGCGCCGCGGGGCAGACCGTGCTGCGCGGCGCTGCGCAGGAGCCGGAGATCGGCGACATGATCGCGTTTCTGTCTGCCTGCGGGGCGGATATTCAGGGCGCGGGCACGCCGGTGCTGACCGTGCAGGGCGGCAGACCGCTGGGCGGAGCCTTTCACCGCCCGCTGCCGGACCGCATCGCCGCCGCGACCTACGCCGCCGCACTGGCGTGCGCGGGCGGACAGATCGAAATTGCGGGCTGCGACCCGGCCAGCTATGACTCGTTTCTGCACTTTCTGGCCGGGACCGGCGTGCAGGTCAGCCGGGCCGGAGACTGCGTGCGGCTGGCCCGTGACCCCGCCGTGCCGCTGCGGGGCGGGGCGCACCTGCGGGCCGACGCCTGGCCCGCCTTTGCCACCGACACTGCG
>ERZ841120.1068-NODE-1068-length-13259-cov-3.932369_pt1 | contig 13259 bp, 9 predicted proteins | sample MGYA00519572_ERZ841120 | MGnify/ENA primary metagenome ERZ841120 (study PRJEB31850, sample SAMEA3708890) | human gut metagenome | biome: human gut; feature: human-associated habitat; material: faeces | place: China | collected 2014 ... | reverse complement strand
TCTACCCCAGGCTCCAAATTCGCCTCGTGCGGCTCCGAAAGTAGAACAAATTCTCTAAAAATTTAAAAAATGTTCTACCGCAGGCTCCGAATCCGGTCCGCGCGGCTCCGAAAGTAGAACAAAATCTCTAAAAATTGAAAAAATGTTCTACCCCAGGCTCCAAATCCGGTCCGCGCGGTCCCGAAAGTAGAACAAATTCTCTAAAAATTGAATAAATGTTCTACCCCAGACTCTAAATCCGGTCCGCGTGGCTCCGAAAGTAGAACAAAATCCCTAAAAATTGAAAAAATGTTCTACCGCCGACTCCCAATTCGCCTCGTGCGGCTCCGAAAGTAGAACAAAATCCCTAAAAATTGCAAAAATGTTCTACCCCAGGCTCCAAATCCGGTCCGCGCGGCTCCGAAAGTAGAACAAAATCCCTAAAAATTGAAAAAATGTTCTACCGCTTCCCGTCCGCAATATCCCCATATACCCAACCCACAACATCCGCGCCCCCCATTCAAACGGCAAAAAAACCGCAGCACCAAACGGCACTGCGGTTCTTCAATAAATTTTCAGATTTCGGTGCTTTCCCAAGCACCAAACTTCTTCCTGGCAAAAGCCTGACACAGCTTGGCGCCAAGTCCAGCCTCGTCATGGAAGCTTTGCAATTGATCCGGGTTAAATTCTGCTTCGCAATCGGACGCATTGACAATGTACGCGACCGCTTCATCGCCCAAAAAGCGACCGATGCCCAAAAACGTTCCGCTAACGAACAAGGACAGCTCGCCGCGACTCAGCACCTGCGACGCCCGGCGCTTTGAAATTAAGCGTTTCATGAATTGCAGCATCTCTTGATTCTCGTGCCCCCATGGGAAGAAACGGCGGTTGTCCGGATCGGAATCACCGACAAGACCAGCTTCATCCCCGTAGTAGACGCAAGGAATCCCAGGGAACATGAACAATAGCTCCCATGCAGTTCTGACAAGCTGCATCTTTCCCGAACACGCCGTAATGATACGCTTGGTGTCATGCGTATCCAAATTGTTCAGCGAATTGAAGAAGAAATCTCGCGGATAGTTTTCGCGAAGCTGCATCAGTTCGTGCGCAATTTCAAGCGGAGATCTGGAGCTTAACACCAGATCAATGATGCACTTTCTCAGCGGATAGTTCATGACGCCGTAAAGACCGTTGCCATAAACGTAGCGGCGCCGCTTGGAGTAGGCAACCTTGTTTGAAGCATCCTCCCAGACTTCGCCGATCAAGACGCGCTTCTTATAATCATCCAAAGTTTTGCGGATGTTTTCAATAAAGTCGTCCGTCAATTCGTCCGCAACGTCAAGCCGCCAGCCGTCAACGCCAAAGCTCGTCCACTTGCTGATGACGCTGTCTTTTTTGCCGTAGATAAACTGCTGATAGTCCGGATTTTCCTTATCAACGGTCGGCAAGTCGGACACGCCCCACCACGAATCATAGGAATCGGGATAGTGAATGAAGTGAAACCACGAATAATACTTGCTTTCCTTGTTGCGAAAAGCGCCTTCGTCATCGCCGTAAAGTCCGCCCGCATTGAAATAGCGGCTGTTTTTGCCGACGTGATTGAACACGCCGTCCAAAATCACGTGAATCCCGTTTGCATGCAGCTTTTGCAAAAGCTCTGCAAAATCATCTTCTGTTCCGAGCATCGGATCGATTTTCATGTAATCGTTGGTATCGTAGCGATGGTTGCTGGTCGCCTCAAAAACGGGATTCAGGTAGATCATCGTGATGCCAAGCTCCTTTAAATAAGGAATCTTTTCGATGATGCCACGAATGTTACCGCCGTAAAAATCCCAGCGATCAATGCCGCCGTCCTTGTTTCTGATGTACATCGGCAGATCCGAATCCGTCCCGTAAATGAAACTGTTCTGCTTGCGACCGTCGATTCTGCCATCGGGATTCCCGTTTGCGAACCGATCCGGAAAAATCTGGTAGCAAACCGCATCCTGATACCAATCGGGGGCTTCGACCTCGCGCTCATACACCGTCAACTGGTAGGAATGCTCGGAAAGTTCGCCCTCATTCTGCGTGACGCCAAGTCCCAAACAGTAATAATAGGTCTGCTCAGAATTATTTTCGTACAAAACGAGCTTGAAGTAATAAAACAAAAGTCCCGCCGAATCAGCCGTGTACGTGCAGCGATAGCGTCCGTCATGCTGATCTTCCATCTGCAAAATGCAGGGCGTTGATTCACCGTCACGATAGATTTCCAGCTCAACGCTTTTAACGTACGCGTCATAGACTTCAATCATGAAATCTGATGCCTGACCTGCTTTGATTGCGCCAAAGGGTCGCTTGTACACTTCGCTCCAAGGATTAAAGCGGATACTGGCCATTTGCTCCACGATCCTTTCCGTCTAACGGGTCAGAAGGGGCAACGTGCCAAATTTCGTCAGCATACTTCTGAATCGTATAATCAGATGAGAAGTAGCCGGCATTTGCAATGTTGACGAGACACTTCTTGTTCCAAAGCGACGGATTGCGATACGTCTTTTCGACCTCGCCTTGTGCTCTCAGATAATCTTCAAAGTCGCGCAAAACAAAGTATTCGTCATTGGCATGCACGAGCGAATTGAAAATTTCCGCACCTTCTGCGCCGATCGAAGGAATCGTTCCGTCGACAAACGCATCAAGCACGCGATGCAAAATCGGATCGTTTGCGTAATAGTCGCTTGACTGATAGCTGTGATCGGCTTCGTATTGCAAAACTTCTTCTTTCTTCAGACCGAAGATGAAAATGTTGTCCTCGCCCACGTAATCCTTGATTTCAATGTTGGCACCGTCAAGCGTTGCAACGGTCAAGGCTCCGTCGAGCATGAACTTCATGTTGGACGTGCCGGATGCTTCCTTTGTGGCCGTTGAAATCTGCTCGCTGACGTCCGCAGCCGGAATGATTCTTTCCGCAAGCGACACTCCGTAGTCTTCCAAGAAGACGACCTTGAGCTTGTCCTTGATCGTTTTGTCGTTGTTGATCAGGTTGCCGACCTCATTGATGCATTTGATGATCGATTTTGCATAATGATAGCTCGGAGCAGCCTTGGCACCAAAGATGAAGACGCGCGGCACGACGTCTTTTTTCGGATCATCCTTCAGATCAAGGTAATATTTCACGATTTTCAGCAAGTTGAGCAATTGACGCTTGTATGCGTGAAGACGCTTGACCTGAACGTCAAAGATCGCATCCGGCGAAACGACGATTCCCGTCGTCTGTTTGATATATTTTGCAAGATCGACCTTGTTTTGATGCTTTGCCTTGCCGATATCGGCAAGCAGGCGCCGATCGTTGAGATGCGTTGCGAGATTGTGCAGCTCTTTCGGATTGCTGCGCCACTTCGTTCCGATTGCCTTGTCGATAATCTTGGCAAGGCGCGGATCGGCGATTTGAAGCCAGCGTCTGATCGTGATCCCGTTCGTCTTATTATTGAAACGTTCCGGATAAAGATGGTAGAAATCCTTCAAAACGTCTTGTTCCAAAAGATCCGTATGCAATTTAGCCACACCGTTCGTGCTGTGCGACCCGATGATTGCAAGGTGTGCCATATGCACGATGCCGTTGTTCACGATGCGCGTGCCGGAAATTAGGGCGGTCTCTGCTCTTTCGGCAAGTTCAAGCGCATAGCGCCGGTCAATTTCCGCAATGATCTGCATGATGCGCGGCTGCACGCGTTCAATCAAAGAAACCGGCCATTTTTCAAGCGCTTCCGACATGATTGTGTGGTTCGTGTAGCTCATCGTCTTGACGGTCTGATCAAAGGCCTCGTCCCAGCCCATCTTTTCATCGTCAAGCAGAATGCGCATAAATTCAGCGACGCACATTGCGGGATGAGTATCATTGATGTGCACGGAAATATGATCTGAAATTTCGCTCATCGGCTTGCCGTACTTCTTGTAATGGCGCACGATACTTTGAAGCCCGGCCGAAACGAAGAAGTATTCCTGGCGGAGTCTCAACAAACGTCCTTCTTCGTTTGAATCGTCCGGGTAAAGAACTGAGGTCAGATCTTCGACTTTTCTTCTCGATTCAATGGTCGGAAACTTGACTTCTTCTGAAGCAGGAATCTGCGCATCCCACAATCTCATCGTGTTGACGTGATTGTTTTTGTAGCCGACGATCCCCGTGTCGTAAGGAACAGCCCGGATGATATAAGGATCTTTGTAAACCGGCTGAAGAACGCCGTCAACTTCTTCCAAATAGACCTGTCCGCCGAATTTGACGTCAACGGCCTTGCTTTCACGCGCAACTTCCCAGACGTTGCCTTGATTGAGCCATTCGTTCGGAAGCTCGACCTGATAGCCGTCAACGAACTTTTGCTTGAACAGGCCGTACTTGTAGCGAATCCCGTTGCCGTTGACCGGAAGTCCGTCGGATGCGCTCGAATCCATGAAGGCGCTCGCCAAACGACCGAGGCCACCGTTTCCCAAAGCCATGTCGCGTTCTGCTTCGGCAATCTCATCCAGACTGAGTCCCATCTCTTTAAAGGCCGAATCAACCAGTTCGTACCAGCCCATGTTCAAAAGGTTGCTCTTGAGCAGCCGCCCTGGCAAAAACTCGATTGAAAAATAATAGACCTGCTTTTGGTCTTCTTTGATGTAATTCTTCCACGTCTTGCGCCAAATGTCGGAATAACCGGACTTGACGACTGCCGCCAATGTCTGATACAGCTCTTCCGGCGTCGCATCCTTGACGTCCAAAGCGTATTCATCGGTCAAACGCCGCTTGAATTCCTTGATAAACTGTTCCTTAGTGATTCCCATCGCTTACCCTCCTTGAAAAACGTAAACTAACGTAAAATTTGTCCATACAAATCAAGATAATTCTGACTTGCACTGTCCCAACTGAAATCAGAAGTCATCGCCGTCTTCATCATGCTTGCCCAAACTTTTGGCTGATTGTTGTAGACGTTTAGTGCCTGCTTGATTTCTTCCATCATCCAAAACGACCCGAATTCTTCGAAGCCAAATCCAGTGCCGACTCCTTCAATCGGATTATATGCCCATACCGAATCTCTGAGTCCGCCGATCTGATGGACGATCGGCAGCGTGCCGTAACGCATCGAAATCATTTGCGAAAGCCCGCACGGTTCAAACGCGGACGGCATCAGGAACATGTCGCAGCCGGCATAGATCTGCTGCGCAAGCTCAACGTCAAAGTCGATGCAGGCGCTGCATTTTTCAGGATAGCGCCCTGAAAAATAGCGAAAATCATGCTCAAAGTTGTCATAACCGGTTCCAAGCACGACGAGCTGAACGTTGAACTGCATCAGATTCGACATTTCCTGAGAAACGAGCTGGAATCCCTTTTGATAGGTCAGGCGACTGACGATTCCGATCAAAGGCACGTCAGGCTTGACCGGAAGGCCGAATTTCTTTTGCAGAGCCTCTTTGTCCTTTTTCTTGCCGGCAAGATTCTTGACGGAAAAATTATAAGGAATTGTCGGATCTTTTTCCGGATCGTTCGTTTCATAATCAATCCCGTTCAAAATTCCCGACAGCTTGAAACTGCACATTCTCAAAATGTCGTCAAGACCGCAGCCGAATTCTTTCGTTTGAATCTCTGCCGCATAAGACGGGCTGACGGTATTGATGCGATCGGCATAAAAGATGCCCGCTTTCATAAAGTTGACGGCGTCTCCCATCTGAATCGTGCCGTCATCATAGCGATCGGCGCTCATCCCGAACAATTCCGACATGACTTCTCTGCCGTATTGCCCCTGGAACTCCAGATTGTGAATCGTCAAAACGGTTGCAACGTGATTGAAGGCTTCGATCCAACCGTACTTTTCGCGCAGCAAAAACGGGATGAATGCCGTGTGATAATCGTTGCAGTGCAAAATATCCGGAATGTAGCTGATGCGCTGCATCAACTCGATCACCGCCTGCTGGAAGAAAGCAAAACGTTCGCCGTCATCATAATACCCGTAGATTCCCGGCCGGTCAAAATAGTACTTGTTGTCCAGAAAATAATATTGAACGCCATCCATCTTCAGCGTTTTGACGCCGCAATACTGCATGCGCCAACCGACGCTGACGTAAAAGTTGAACAGATCGGTCAGTTTGGACTGATATTTTTCAGGCATCGTCGTATAAAACGGCAAAACGACGCGGACTTCGTTGCCTTTCTTGGCGAGAGCTTTCGGCAAGGCTCCAGCAACATCGCCCAATCCGCCCGTCTTAAAGAACGGAGCGCATTCAGCAGCCGTAAACAGAATTTTCATTTATTTCACCCCCCGATAACGTCAGCGCAAACATGCTCATGCTTCTTGATGACGACCGGATTTTCAGGCGTGCCTTCGATTCTGACGCCCGGTTCGACCGTCACGCACTTATCCAAAATCGCATATTTGACGCTTGCGCCTTGCTTGATATTGGCGTTTGCCATCACGATCGAGCCGACGACTTCCGCATCTTTTTCAACCGTCGTGCACCGCGAAATCAAACTGTGATCGATTTTTCCGTCAATGATGCATCCCGTTGCCAGCTGACTTGCGCTGACCTTTGAACCCTTTGAAAAATACGTCGCAACTTCATTTTTCGTCCTCGTGATCACCTTTTGACTTGAAAACAGCAGCGAATTGAAGTTTTCAGGATCAAGCATGTCCATGTTCGCATCGTAATAGCTCTTCATGTTGTAGATGTTGCTGAGATACCCGCTGTACTCATAAGCATAAGTATCGACCCTGCCGAGCTGCTCAATCAAAAATTCCTCGATGCTTGCCGGCATCCCGATGCTTTCGCCTTCCTTCAAGGCTTCTATCAGCCAATCCGTCTTGACCATGAAGATGCTCATCGACAGATTGTACAAATCCTGGTTTTTTTCAACGTTGCCGAATCTGGTGTGGCCCGTCACGCGATTGTCGGAACTCAGATCGAGAATCTGGTCGTCGTTTGCGATCTTTTCGCGAGGAACGCGCTTGAAAACTGCCGTCATCGTGGCATCCTGTGACTGATGAACGTTGAGCACGGTTCGAAGATCGATGTTGCACAGCATTTTATTGCCGATAAATACAGTGTATGCGGACTTCGACTTGCTCAAGAAATCAATGATGTTGCAGTAATAATCTTTGCCTTCGGCCTTTTTGCGCAAAATGTCCTGATAAAAGCTCAGGTACTGATAGCTCCCGATGCTGTCAAGTCCCCATTCGCGACCACCGCCCAGGTGATCAAACACGGATTTCACGCGACCTTCGTTCAAAATAATGTAAACCGTGCGAATATTAGCATTGGCGGCACTTGAGATCGCAAAATCCATAATTCTGTATTTGCAATCAAAATAAAGCGTTGAAAGCGGACGATTTTCCGTCAACGGCATCAAGCCGCTGTATTCGTGTTCGTTGCCCAAAATGGCACACATCTTGTTAGCCTTCATCTACGGTCACCCCTATCACTTCTGAATTCCCTACGACTGCAACCTCATCTGTTCCGTCAATGACCGCACCGTCACCGATGACTGCATTTTCACCGATAATCGCCCGGTTGATCCTGACGTTTTTGCCGATTGAAGCACCGGTCATGACGACCGAATCCTTGATTGAAGCACCCTCTTTGACCTGAACGTTGGCCGCCAGGATGCTGTGCTTGACTTCCCCTGAAATGAAGCATCCGTCAACGATCATCGAATTTTCGACGTCAGCTTTTTCGGTAACGAACTGCGGCGGCGCAATCGGATTTTTAGAATAGATGCGCCAGTTCTTGTCGCGAATGTCAAGTCCGCCTTCGTCATCGATGAACTCCATGTTTGCGCGCCACAAGGAATCAATCGTGCCGACGTCTTTCCAATAGCCCGAAAAATGATAGGCGTAAACGTTGTCACCGCTCTTGATGTAAAACGGAATGACGTTTTTTCCGAAGTCGTACATGTCGACGTCCTTTTGGAAGCTGTTCATCAAAACGTTTCTGAGTCGCGCCCAAGTGAAAATGTAGATCCCCATCGAAGCGTGGTTGCTCTTCGGTTCGGCCGGCTTTTCTTCAAATTCAGTAATCCGATCGTTCTCATCGGTGTTCATGATGCCAAAGCGGCTCGCTTCATCCCATGGCACGTCGATCACGGCAACGGTCAAAGCCGCATTGTTTTCCTTATGCTGATTGAGCATGTCCTCATAGTCCATCTTATAGATGTGATCGCCTGATAAAACAAGCAGGTATTCCGGATCCATCATGTCGATATAATCGATGTTCTGGTAAATGGCATGTGCCGTTCCCTCGAACCACTTGCTTCCTTCATTGTTCGAATAAGGCTGAAGAATCGTGACGCCGGAATCAAGCCGATCAAGTCCCCAGCTTGCGCCATTGCCGATGTGATCGTTCAAGACAAGCGGCTGATACTGCGTGATGACGCCGATATTCTTAACCCCGGAATTTACGCAGTTGCTGAGCGTAAAATCAATGATGCGATACCTTCCGCCAAAAGGCACGGCCGGCTTTGCAATATTTTGCGTTAATTTTCCCAGGCGAGTCCCTTTACCCCCCGCCAGGATCATGGCAAGCATTTCGTTTTTCATTTTAGCAGATGGAAAAATTCCATCCTCCACCTTCTTTCCTGCTGTTATTTTTTGCTTGTGACCTTTTTAGTTTTTGATGATTCCGTTTTTACGGTAATCTTTGTTTTCTTCTTCCGCGGGCTTTTCTTTTTCTTTTTATCTTCCTTCTTTTCTTCATCAGTCATCCGATAGAGATGGTTGACGTAGCGCGTATTGACGTCGACCGGCTTTAAAATCAGCGTGCCAAACGCCGGCACGTTCGTTTTAATGCTCTGATCGTAATTTTTAAACGTTGCGTCGTTGGTCTTCCTTTGCGGATTGCGTCGCAAAAGCGTGCCGCCGAATTCCTTTGTTTCCGTGTTCAAAATTTCCTTGTACGTTCCGGGATAAGGAACCCCGATTGAAAAATCATTTTGCTCGACTGCCGTCAGGTTCATGATAATGATCAAGAAGTCGTTTTTCTTCTTGCCGTGGCGAACAAAACTCAAAATCGTCTGTTCGCGATTGTCGGCATCGATGACCTCGAGACTTTCAGGTTTGTTTTCGGTTTCCCAAAGAGACCTTTCTTCCCTGTACAGTTTATTCAGCGTTGCAGTAAAATGCTGCATTTTAGCATTCAATTCGTCTTCCAGATCTCCGAACGGAAGTCCTTCATAATATCTCCATTCAAGATACTGTCCCCATTCGCTTCCCATAAACAGGAGCTTTTTGCCCGGATGAGTCATCTGATAGGCATAAAGCGTGCGCAGCTGGGCCAGCTGGCGATAGCGATCGCCCCACATCTTGTTCATCAGGCTCTTCTTGCCGTGCACGACCTCGTCATGCGACAGCGGCAAAACGAAATTTTCGGACATCCGATACATCCAGGAAAAAGTCAGCATATCCAAATGATCGCCTCTAAAAAGAGGATCCATTTGGAAGAAGTTCAAAACGTCGTTCATCCAGCCCATGTTCCACTTGTAATCGAATCCGAGCGAATCTTCTTCAAGCATTCCCGTGACCTTGGTGCCCGCCGAGCTTTCTTCAGCAATCAGAATCGTCTTCGGATGGGCAAATTTGACGACCTTGTTGAACTTGCGCAAAAAGTGCCATCCTTCGAGGTTGCGATTTCCGCCGTATTTGTTCGGTTTCCAAGGCTTGTCGCCATAGTCCAGATAAATCATGTTCGACACCGCATCGATCCGAAGCCCGTCCAAGTGGAATTTTTCAATCCAAAAGAATGCGCTTGAAATCAAAAACGATTGCACCTGAGGCTTTCCCAAGTCAAAATTCAGGGCGCCCCATTCCGGATTCGATGCGCGATCATGGTCCTCGTACTCGTATGTTGCGGTTCCGTCAAAATAAGCCAAAGCGTCGTCATTGATGCAGTAATGTCCGGGAACCCAGTCAACAATCACGCCGATATTTTGATTGTGGCATTCATTGACGAAACGCTGAAACTGCTCCGGCTTCCCGTAAGCCTGACAAAATGCGAAATACCCGATCAATTGGTATCCCCATGAAGCATCAAGCGGATGCTCCATCAGCGGCATGAACTCAACGTGCGTATAGTTCATTTTCTTGAGATACGGCACGAGCTCTTCCGTCAGATCGTCAAAATCATACGGCCTGCCGTCGTCATGATTCTTCCAGGATCCGGCATGAACTTCATAAATGTTAAGCGGTCGTTCAAAGTAGTTGGAGCGTTTTTGGCGACCGCGCCAAAGTCCGTCGCTCCATTTGAATTCAGGGATCGTATGGATGATCGAAGCATCGTTTGGACGCTCCTCGAACCTCATCGCATACGGATCGATCTTGTAGACTATTCTCCCAGTGCTCTGCTTGACCTTAAACTTGTACAGCTGCCCCTCTTTTGCATCGTTAGCCAAAACGCTCCACACGCCGTACTCGTCCCTTTCCATCGGAAGCGTGTCTTCCCACTCGTTAAAATCCCCGACGAGCCAAATCATTTGCGCATTCGGCGCCCAAACTCGAAAAAGATAACCTTCCTCAACTCTGTGCGGTCCAAACAGCTGCTCGGCATGATAGTTTTCACCGGCAGCAAAGGTTTTGAGCGCATTTTCGAGATTAAAATCCGCTTTTTCCATAAAAAGTCCCCCTTTGCAGAATTCGACCAGCAGTATCTGTTAATTACCTCTCTAATGACATCATATCACAGTTACATAAAAATTAGTTGATATTTTCTCATTTTTATTCAAAAACTTTGTTTGCGTTTACAGTTCCCGTATTAAGCCATTTTACCAACGATAAATCAACGATTTTTCAATGAATAATTTAAGAATTTTATTAATATAAAATGAGCTTCTGTATAGTCATTGCGACCAGATTGAAATTTCGCCAAAATATGTCATCTCATCTTTGACAAACTAGATGCAAAGTTCATTAACCCCTTGCTATTATTATGTTTTAACGAACTATACCTTTTTTCAAAGACAACATTGTTCTTTGATCAGTTAACAAAAAAGAGCCCCGTTTTCTCACAAGGCTCTTCTTCATTTTATTTTAATGTCAACCACCACCGACCAGCGCCATCAAAGCGCTCAAAGGCAGAAGCGCCTTTATTTTCTTGCGTCGACGCCCGGAAATTCGGCGGTCCCAATCCTGAAGCGGTCATTTACGGTCGCCTGGATACTACATGAGCACGTCAGGTAATATGAGCAAAGAAACAGTCGAGAAACATATAAACAATGAGATGAAAAAAGCTCCTTACAGAGCTTGACAGGGCCAATCCAGAGGCTTTGGAAAAACTCTGCCTCAAATTTAAAACCCGGATGATTTGCAATTAGTTGCAAATCTAATCCGGGTTTTTGCGTATACATGACAAGCTTCTGCTATGGCGGAAATAACCCAAACGAGGCTGTCGGCAAATTCTTGGTGCGATGTTTTGGCGGGAGCTGCATTTGGCGAAATCACTGTCGTTTACGGACACATCGATGAAAATTGGCGCTTTGTCCGTAAATGGCCTGCTCGAAAAATGGCGATTACGGACAAAATGGGCAAAAACAGCCTTTTGTCCGTAAGATTTCAGCCGTTTCGACCTCGTTTTTACGGACAAACGCTCCGAAAAGAGGCTTCTGTCCGTAAATCCTCATCATAATTGGCAAAAATTTACGGACAAATCATTGAAAATCCCCTGTCTGTCCGTAAAATGTGTTTTTCTTACGGACAAATCATCAAAAATGAAGCCTTTGTCCGTAAATTTGAATGAAATCTTGGCTAGATTAGTTGAGCAGCACCATATCTAAAAAAGAGCAGTTTCTTGCGTATAGAAAATTGAAGACATTACGGACAAAGACAATCGCGCCTCGACCGTCTTCATTCGGCATTTCATTTAATTCAAGCAGGAAACGGGACTTTTTTTGCAGCCGTCTTTTTAAACGCTGCCAAATATCGCTTTTTCAAACAGATTGCTGCCTTCTTAACCCATGTCGGCATCCGAACATTTTTATCTCCAGCGGTCCAAAATAAAGTTCGAATTTTTACGCAATATGATTTTCACGCAAAATATTCTCAACGATTTCCTCCATTTCGGGTGTTCGTTTCCATTCCTCAAAATGGTCAAAATCTTCTTTTGGCATCTCAAAATTTTCGTTGATGTAATTTTCGTATGCGATCACGTTTTTTGAACGCGGAATGTTCAGCTGCAAAATCCGCACGCTTTTGATAAAACCGCGAATTGCCGCAAGTTCCGCACGACCGTTTTGCGCAATGTCCGACACTTCGTAATACTTGCTGCCGTCATTTCGCGTAATTTCTTCAATCAGATTCAAAGTCTCGTTGCTCTTCATAATAATCACTCCCGGTTCAATTATATCTTAAAATCCGTTCCGACAAAACAAAAACCACCGTAATCACACAGGTTACAGTGGTTGGCATAAGAGAGAAAGAGAATTGATTAGAAGGTAAATTAATTAATACCTTACCTGTACATAATAACGCTTACAGAAAGCGTTGTCAACAATAAATAAGAAAAAATTTATGAAGCCGCAGGATAACGGTAATCCCCTCCTTATTTCCCTGTCGCTTTTCGTAAGTGATTGCACAATTTTTCCGTTGACCCGAGACTGGATTTTGCCATAAAAATTTCCGTGAAGCAATCAGAAACTGCATGTTTCAGTAATCAAATCATGATTTTAGCCAAAAATTGGCATATTTTCGCGATCCATACTATAATAGTCAAGTGAAATCAACGAATTGCGAGGCATTTTCATGATTAATAAAAAACAACTTGTTCTGAGTCTTTGCATTGGGGCTGGACTCATTTTAATCAAACTCGTCACATTGGCACTTGCTTCACCGAACAATACGCAGCTCCAGACCGTTTCCTCGCTGTTTTCCATGGGGATGTGGTACGTGCCTTTATTGTTTGTTCTTCTCTACTATTTCGTTTATGCCTCAATCTGCTATTTGGTTTTGCGCGTAATCACGTACACGTTGAATAACGTTTTGCATAAGTGATCAGCCTTTGTTTTGAAGGCTTTTTTTATTGCTTTTTTGAGATTGCTGCCGCACCTCCCTTTGCTAAATGCAGTGCTGCTGACCTCATTTACGGCCATGACCATGGCGTTGATCGCGCAGATACTAAAGTAGACAAAAAACGGACTGTTCTACCTAATTTTGTCTACTCCCGCACCCAAATCCAGCGCCTGCGGACTCAAAAGTAGACAAAAAACAGGCTTTTCTACCTAATTTTGTCTACTCCCGCATCCAAATCCGGCTCGCGCGGCTCCGAAAGTAGAACAAAATCTCCAAAATTTGAAAAAA
>ERZ841120.1057-NODE-1057-length-13433-cov-12.653760_pt1 | contig 13433 bp, 9 predicted proteins | sample MGYA00519572_ERZ841120 | MGnify/ENA primary metagenome ERZ841120 (study PRJEB31850, sample SAMEA3708890) | human gut metagenome | biome: human gut; feature: human-associated habitat; material: faeces | place: China | collected 2014 ... | reverse complement strand
CACACCCTGATGTTGAATTTCTATGCAAAGATAATAAAAAAAAGTAATATACAATATGAAAATATTTACTAGTGCTCAGATACATGAGCTGGATAAATACACCATTGAGCATGAGCCGATCACATCGCTCAACCTGATGGAAAGGGCGGCAAAGGCGCTCACCCGTGCCATCGAGCAGGAATGGTCTAATAGAACACCGGTCGTGGTCTTCGCCGGTCCGGGAAACAATGGGGGTGATGCACTTGCCGTGGCACGCCTCCTCAGCGAAGACGGCTATGGGGTGAGTGTATTCCTGTTCAATGTGCACAACAAGCTTTCTGCCGACTGTGCCACCAACAAGAAACGACTCATTGAGGGTAAGCGCGTCAAGCAGTTTACCGAGGTCACCGTCAACTTCGACCCTCCTCAGCTCGAGGCGGGAATGCTCGTGGTGGATGGCCTCTTCGGCAGCGGACTCAACAAGCCGCTGGCGGGCGGATTCGCTGCCATGGTGAAATACATCAACCAGAGTGCGGCACAGATCGTGAGCATCGACCTGCCTTCCGGTCTGATGAGCGAGGATAATTCCTACAACATCAGCGCCAACATCATCCGTGCCGACCTCACCCTCACCCTGCAGCAGAAGAAGCTGTCGATGATGATGGCAGACAACCAGCAGTACCTGGGCAGAATCAAGGTGCTTGATATCCGACTCTCTCCAGAGTTCATCCAGCGCACCGAGAGCCGTTGCAGCATCCTTGAGGAGAAGGACATCCGCCAGCTCCTGAAGCCTCGCGGCGACTTCGCCCACAAGGGCAGCATGGGCACGGCGCTCCTCATCGCAGGCAGCTACGGTATGTCGGGCGCTTCGGTCCTTGCCACCAGAGCCTGCCTCAGAACGGGTGTGGGAAAGGTGATTACCCATACGCCTAAGAGAAACTACGAGATCATGCAGATTTCCGTGCCCGAGGCGGTACTGCAGATGGATACGGAGGAAACCATCTTCAGCGAACCGGTAGATACGGAAGATTACCACGCCATGGGCATCGGTCCGGGACTGGGAACCAGCGAGGCTACAGCCATCGCCCTGATTGCCCAGCTCAGAAGATGCACCTGTCCGGTAGTGGTGGATGCCGATGCACTCAACATCCTTGCCAGTCACCGTGCCTGGATGCAGCAGTTGCCTAAGAACCTCATCTTCACTCCACATCCTAGGGAGCTTGACCGTCTGGCTGGCATCACCAGCAGCAACTGCACCGAGCGCCTCTTCAAGGCATGCGAGCTTGCCGACCGTCTGCACGGCTACATCCTACTGAAGGGACATTTCTCTGCCCTCTGTCATCCGGATGGTAAGGTGGAGTTCTGCTCTACGGGCAACAGCGGTATGGCTACGGCGGGCAGTGGCGATGTGCTTACAGGCATCATCACCGCTCTTCTGGCTCGCGGCTACAAGCAGGCAGATGCTGCCCGCATCGGTATGTATCTTCATGGTCTTGCCGGCGACCTCGCCATCAAGGACCTGGGCAAGGAAAGCCTCATCGCCAGCGATCTCATCGATTACCTGCCGAAGGCATTCCTCAGATTGGAAGAGTAAGATTGGAAAAGTATAAGAATGCAGAAAGGGTGTGCTCGTGTGAGCACACCCTTTCTGCATTCTTATGTTTATACTAGGCTTCCAATGAATTTCTGGCTTCATAGAAGCGCTTTTCCAGCTCGCGTCGCAGATCGTCCTTGCGGTCCATATTCAGCTTCTTGCGGATATGGCTGCGCTGGCTGGTGATGTTCGATTCACTCTTGTTCAGTTCGATGCAGATTTCCTTCAGCATCTTGCCTTCCAGTACCATCTGGCAGATTACTCGCTCACTGTTGGTGAGGTCAGCACATACCAGATCCCATGCCTTCTTGCTCAGTTCGCTGGTCTTCAACTGTTCTGCGGCACGTTGCAGGATATTCTGCTGCTGCTCCGGGCGCAGGCGGCTCAGCAGGTTCACCGCCATATCCTTCTCTTCATCCTTCAGGTCGGCAAGCATATGCAGTGCCTTCTTCTCTTCTTCCCTCATCTGCTTGGGCTGTCTGAGTTCCTTGATGATGAGAGGTTCCCAGTTATAGAGCCAGACATACAGAATCATCAGGAAACCAACCAGAACAGCCTTGATGCTGAAGAGCAGCACGGAAATCTGCGTATGCGAGAGGGCTACCGCTACTACTGGCAGCAGAGCGACGGCAAAGCCGAGAGTGGTTCGGTTGAGCTGCTGGCTCTGGGCGGTAATGGCGAGTATAAACATAATAAAGATATTGCTCATCACGCTCAGGTTGTCCCGATCGCCTTGATAGTGCAGACAAAGCATACTGTCTATCGCCAGCTTGACGAATACGAGGATATAGAGCAGGGAGATGCCAGTCTTGAATACCACCTTGCGCTTCAGCACCACATACGTCAGCAGCGCCAGTGCGAGGGTATGGACTATATTATAGAACATGCCCCCCCCATGCTTTCATCATGTAAAACAAAAGGAAGTGATAGGGAATAATAAGTATCTCTACCAAAGTCAAAAAGACGAAGGCGATCACCCTCCGGCGATCCACCACTCCACAATAGTCAGGGCATAAATGATGTTCCAAGCGCAAACACCAATCCCAAAGTTTGTTCTTAGCTTTCATTTCTTGCTTTCAATTTACTTATAATTTAAACAGTCGTTTATATTTATTATAATCAAAGTCTTGCCCGCTTGGGGCACTTTGCATATCTTTCAGGACCTCTGAGTCCTGAATTCATTGATATTTTACTAACTTATTCTTATCCGCTGCAAAATTACAACGAAAAATCGGAAAACACTAAGAAAGTAGGTTAAAAAGAGGTGGAAAAAGCAAAAAATAGATGAGAAAAAGCATTTTTCAGGGTTTTTCAGTGTTTCATTTATGCGGTTTTTATTCGGTATCAGCATTTTTAGGCGCATTTTTCTTGGCAGCAATCGAAAAAGACGCTATCTTTGCAATCGTAAAAACAAAGTTCGCGGTTTCAAGCCCGAGCTTCCAATCAAACCCCAAAGTTGCCAACAGGCATCTAAGAACAGAGGAGTAGATGATAAAGATGATGATGAGTAGAAGAAGAGTAAATGATAGACTTACTATTCTTTAATAAATAAAGTCTAGTTTCAAGCCTATTGAATGGAAGGAAAAGGAAATTAAGAAAAAGTATAAGTATAAGTATAAGTAAAAGATGATGATGCGTTTCTCTAGAGAGACCATTTGTCATTCTTAAATCATTAAAAGATTTTAAGTATGAACAGAAGGATTTTAATTGCGCTACTGGCTGTTGGTAGCTTCATCTGCCCAGCCGTCGCTCAGAAGGTGGCCTTGAAGACGAACCTCCTTTATGATGCTACAAGCACCATGAATCTCGGCTTCGAATTTGGCCTTTCCCCAAAATGGACCTTGGATGTATCCGGCAACTACAACCCGTGGACATTTTCCAAGAACAAGAAGTGGCAGCACTGGCTTGTTCAACCAGAAGCTAGATACTGGTTCTGCAATAAGATGATGGGCTCCTTCATCGGCTTCCACGCCCTCGGAGGTTCTCATAACATAGGTAACGTAGATCTTGACTTCAAGTTCCTCGGTACCGACTTCTCCAAATTGAAAGATTACAGATACGAAGGTTGGTTCGTAGGTGCAGGTGTTGCATACGGTTATACCTGGGCTCTCTCCAAGCATTGGAACTTCGAGGCAGAACTCGGAGTGGGATACGTTTATTCGAAATCGGATAAATATGAATGCCCACAGTGTGGTGAGAAACTCGAGAAAGACAAGGCGCATCACTACGTAGGACCTACCAAGGCGGCACTCAATCTGGTGTATGTCTTCTAATTCATGATACATTATTATATGAATAAGTAAAAACTGAAGATTATGAATACATATAAGATTTTAAACAAGACACTTGGAGCCGTCGCCCTCAGCATTCTGTTTAGCACTAACGCTATCGCTCAGGAACAGGCTGCCAAGGATATGAAAGTCCTCAACAAGGAAATCAAGAAGAAAGGCAATAAGGTGAACGTCTATATGGACCTCAACCTGGATGACGTGAAACTGGCAAGCAACAAGGGTCTCATCCTTACACCTATTTTATATAAGGGTGAAGATACGCTCAAGCTCCCGGCTGTGGAGGTGATGGGTAACAAGAGATACATCTACTACCAGCGTACCAAGAAGACCGCTACCCAGAACCCGCTCATCGTTGCCAAGCGTGAAAACAAGGAGCCACAGACGCTCCGATACGCTTACTCTACTCCTTACCAGGACTGGATGAAGAATTCCAACTTCGCCATCAGCAATGATGCATGCGGGTGTAACCAGAAACTGCTGGCAGAAAACCTGCTCACCAACAATGGCGAGGCGCTCGTTACTCCTCAGCAGCTCTACCAGGCTTATCAGCAGCCAAAGGCGGAGGCAGTGAAGATCAGACAGGAAAACGGTTCGGCTAGACTCAACTTCCGCATCAACAAGTGGGATATCGTGAAGGATCTCGGTAACAATACCAATGAGTTGGCTACCATCAAGCAGACGCTCGATCTTGTGAAGAACGACCCTGATGTAACCATCACTTCCATTACCCTCCACGGATATGCTTCTCCAGACGGCAGCTATGCCAACAACAACAAGCTGTCTCGCAACCGTACCCAGGCTCTCTACAACTATCTGTTGAAGACCTACCCTATCGACAAGAAGCTCTTCAAGGTAGAATCTACAGCTGAGGATTGGGAAGGAACACTGGAGTACATCAAGAGTCACAACATCCCTCAGAAGGAAGCTGCTCTCAAGATCATCAACAGCGATATGACTCCTGACCAGAAGGAACAGACGCTCGCAGCCAAGGCTGGTGAGGCATTCCGATTCCTCGTTGACAAGGTTTGGCCAGGCTTGCGCCGCACAGATTACACCATCGAGTACGACGTGAAGGCATTCAACCTCGAAGAGGCTCGCAGAGTGATCAACACCCGTCCGCAGAAGCTCTCTCTCCAGGAGATGTACATGGTGGCAAACAGTTATCCGAAGGGAAGCGAAGAGTACAACAATGTATTCGACACAGCCGTGAAGATGTTCCCAGAAGATAAGCTCGCCAATCTGAATGCAGCCCTTGCAGCCATCGACAGAGGTGACAAGGTAAGCGCAGAGAAGTACCTGAAGAAGGCTGGCACCGGAGCCGAAGTAGATAATGCCCGTGGTTGCCTCGCCGTTCTCAATGAGGATTACGAAGCTGCCAAGCAGTACTTCCAGAAGGCTGTAGCCGGAGGCTTGAAGGGTGCTCAGGAGAATCTCAACAAGCTGAACAAGATTGTGGAGTAAGACACAGGCAAGATTGCAGCGTAAAGCACAGGCACAAAAGCACTTAGGCGCCAAACGCCCTGAAAGGGCAACAGCTCCTAGCCCAGGGCAACGCCCTGGGTAAACAAGTCGCAAGCAAAGCGCCCTGAAAGGGCAAAAGCTTCATAAACGTTTGATGTAATTTATATATAAGTAAAAGAATAAACATAAACAATAATATAAACTAAAAAATTTAATTTAAGAACTGGAAAAGAAAGAATAGATTTGATTACCCCCGGGCGAAGACAGTGATGAGGTCTGAGAGACCCGTCCATTTCGCAACTCAAACTAAAAATTTTGTATAACACTTAATAAGTAAAAGATTATGAAGAAAATGAATTTGCTCGTTATGAGCTTGGTATCAGCAGCAGCGTTATCTTTCTCAAGCTGCAGTAACAATGATGATTTGACAGGTGGTGGAACTCAGTCACAGGCTGACGGTGTCTATATGACATTGAAGATTTCTGGTGCAACAAGTCATGGAACCAGAACAGGTGTAACAGCCGACAAAACTACCACAGAGAATGGTAACTCAGACGAGAGTACAATAACCCAAGGTATGTTGTATATCTATGATGGACAGACCTGTGTATTCCACAAGGTCATCACCGCAGAGATGTTCGATACAAAGCCAACTCAGACAACTGCAGGTGTTACAAAGCCTATCAAGGTTGCTGTAACTGGAGCTATTACGACTAACAAGCCGTACAATGTTTACTTCCTGGCAAACAATACAACTGTAACTGACCCATTAGCAGCAGGGAAAAGCTTTACAGCCTCAACTTCAGGTGGTGCAGATTATGCTACAGCTAACAACTTTGTTATGTTCAACCAGAATGATGGAACAAAGGAGGCTGCTCATAGCACCGTTACATTCACTGACGCAGCTAAGTCTGAAGCTACACCAGCCGCAGCTGGCGAGATTAAATTGGATCGTGTAGTTGCTCGTATCGATAACCCATCGTTTGCCGAGACAGTAACAACCGTAACTCCTGCAACCGATACAAAGACATCTATCAATGTTGCAGATGTTGTAGCAGGCATTACTTACAAGGGATATGCTGTTTCCAACTTGAACAACAACTCTTATGTCAAGCAGAACTGGGACAATAAGTTCGAAACTTTAACAGTGAAATGGGGAGAGCCTAAGTATTATCTGCCAAAGAGTGATTATGGTACATTATACAATGCTGCAGGTCTTGATAATTTTGGTACAGAGAGCTGGAAGTATGCATTCGAGAATACCACAACTGACGTAGACGAAGCTACAGCAGTTTACTTCAAAGTTAAGGTTACCTTGACTGAGACCGCAAATAACGCATCAGACTTCAAGGATGGTACATTCTATCGCTATGACGGAAGACTTTACACCAGCATCAAGGCTATTTACGATGATGCAGCAACAGGTGCAATTTCTAACCCATTCACCGAGACAAACAGCATTACTCCTGCAGACGTAGTGGCAAAGATCTCTGATACAGATGGCAAGCTTACCACAGACGAAGCTAAATTGGCTCAATTCCGTGAGACCTACAAGATTGAGGTTTACCGCCAGGGTGTAATGTACTACCGCTGGGCTATCTCTGACAATGCTTACAAGCCATTTATAGCAAGTGAGACAACTCATACATATTCTGTATTACGTAACAGCATCTATCGCTTGAATGTTACAAAGGTTAGCGAGATTGGTAAGGACGTTCCTAATGGACCAGAGCCAGACGATCCTATCAAGAATCCTAACTTCTACATGAATGTAACAGTTAGCATCAACCCTTGGGTTCTCAATGCACAGCCAATCGAGTTGAAGTAATCAGAACTTCAATAGGAAAGAAAAGATGAAAACGGGATGTACCCCATCCCCCGATCTCAAGATAATTCTTGAAACAACAATACTCTCAATCTCCCGGGGGCAACCCCGCCTCCGGGAGATTAAAAAAGAAAAAGATGATATTTGCCGCCAACAGATGGCGGGAACCCCTATCGTGCTGAATCAGCACCACTCAACAAGAAAAAAAAGATGCCGGAGGCTACCCCACTTCTTATGCCCTACGGCACACTAGATATAAGTATAAGTAAAAGAATCAATAAAATACAAACGATATGAAACATTTCATCATCAAAAACGGTTGCAAAGTGGTTTGTATCTCAGCCATCGCACTCTCTTCGCTTTCATCATGCATGAAAGACGATCTGACGAATTGTCCTGCACCCAAGGTGTCGCTCAAGTTCGATTATACATATAATGTTGAGAACGCTGATGCCTTCTCCCAGGAAGTGAAAAACCTCAACGTCTATGTTTTCGATAAAAACGGTAAATACTTCGATACCTATACGCAGTCAGCCGACAAATTCGAAACGGGTCACAGCATGGACATCACAGACTTACAGGAAGGTAAATACACCTTCGTCTGCCTGGCTCGTGACAAGAAACCTACAGGTAGCAGAGCCGACGGTGACGACGAGATGGAGTTCAGCTTCACCCAACTCACACCAGGTGTTTCTACCATCAACGACCTGCAGGAGGAAATGGGAAAGAAAGACGGAGAAGCTTCTGTCAACAACAAGAAGTTCACCGCTCTCTACACCGCCCAGACATCTCTCGACTTCAAGGGCAAAAAGGACACATCCGGCAAACTGAGTCTGATGAAATGTACCAAGACCTACCGCATCGTGATGCTTCCTTACGATAACGACCAGCAGGGATTCGTGGCAGAAAACTTCGACGTAAGAATCAAGGGTTCGGCTGCCCTCCTCGACTACAAGGGCGACAAGGTAAAGGATGCCAACGGAGTAGAACAGAACAAGCCGATTACCTACGTGCCTTACAACGAGAAACTGGTGGTTAACTCCAGCGGCAATACCCAGGTAGAAGGTGAAGAAATCGACAAGGCTCTGGTTTACGACCTGTCTTCTTCCAGAATGTTCGAGCGCAAGGACGATGTAAGCACCCGCAACACCGAAAGCACGGAGTACGATGACAAGCGAATCGTAATCACCGACAAGCGCACAGGCAAGGTAATCTTCAACCACTCACTGCCATGGTTCCTCGCTCTCTGCGGCGAGCGTACCGACAAGGGCTGGGAGGATCAGGAATACCTCGACCGCCAGGATCACTACACCCTCGTATTCTACGTTCCAAGTCCAGGTTCCGACTACCACATGGATGCTAGAATCAAGGTGAACGGATGGGTTCTCAATCTGCAGAATGCAGACCTCGGAGCCAAGTAAAGAAAACAGTGCTACCCACACTGTATAGAGAGAAAGAAAAGTATAAGTATAAGTAAAAGATTAAAAAGATGAAACGCTATAACTCAACTTTGACCAAGATGACACGCCGGCTAGGCATGGCTATCGCAGCCTTGCTCATGTTGAGCACAATGGCATCTTGTTCAGACCAAGATTCGCAGGTACCTGCAACTGGCGATGAAGCTTACCTCAACCTGAGTTTCTCTACCGCCAGCACCACGACTTCCAGAGCAAGCAGAGCTGAGAACATCGGAAACGACGAGACCCAGGCTAATCCTAACGCTGAGAGCGACATTCATAGCATCAAGGTATGGGTGTTTAAATCAGGAACAGGAGCAAGCGCCAATCCGATTGCTTACAAGGAAGATACTCCTACTGCTGTTGGCGGCGGAACCGTCAACAGCAAATACACGCTGAACTTGAGATTCTTGCGTAAGATCAACGGTGAAGAACTCAAAAACATTGACCTCTATATTCTGGCAAACTCAGAGAGTACCAATATGGCTGACAAGCTGAAGGGCAAGGATTTCCGCAGCATTACCCGAGCAGACCTGCAAGGTGTAACCTTCGATGATCCATTCGGCATTACAACAGAAGGCAAGGCTCAGACAACAGAGGTTCCAACCGGCAAGGGTCTCCCTATTTCCCGTGCCATTACCAATATAGAAATAGCCAAACACGTAGCTGATACTGAGATTGAGGCAAAGGACAAAGGCATTTCGATTCCTCTGGTTCGCGCCGTTTCCAAGCTTCACTTCTATTTCGCCCGCACGGCAGATGCTGATGCCTTGACAGAAAATGTGAAGGTAACAAGAATTGAAATAGATGGAAACACCTTCCCTACAGAAAGCTATGTCTTCCCTGATGAAGAGGATTATGCAACTGCTAAAACCAATAAGGATGCAACATACAAAAAGTACGAAAATCCTGATTATGTTGATACTCCCCTCAAACTTGCCGGTGTAGAGAATACCGGAATCAAGGCGGTAACTGATCCGCTTGCTTATAAGCGAGGAGAAACCGAAACTGCTCAGGCTTACATGGACCGCATGAATAAGGAAATCGGTGGACATAACTTGAGTTATCTTCGTGAAACCAACAAGCCTATCACAGGTAAGATTTACTATCTGTTGGCAGACGGAAGTATAGAAAAATCTCAGGGATTCACCATTCCATCCAGCGGCAACGCTATCCGCAACCGAGAGCTCGTAGTTTACGGCTACTTCCTCCAGGGTGGCGCCCTCTGTCTCGACTGGCAGGTAATGCCTTGGAACAAGGTAACTTCTGAAATCAGCTGGAGCAATGTAAAATGCGAGATGTATGCTTGGCAAACAGGAACAACCCTGAAAGCAACGGAAGGTGATGCAGAAGGTCTCTACTGTCTGGTTAACTATCCTAGATACCAGGATAAAGACCATGAGATATTGGAGGATAAGAAATCGGGAGCAGCCTACTACTTCAAGGTAGAAAGCCCTGCAGGACTGGTTTGGAAGGCACATCTCACAAACCCTGATGAGTTTGCTTTTAACTATGATGAATCTATTAAAGGAAGTACCAACTGCGTTTCTACAGGCATCGCCCGAAAAGATCCTTATCAGATCAAGGTGGAAGCCAAGAAGCCATGGACAAACGGTACTTCATGGACAGACTTGACAGACTGGGCAATAGGTAAGGGCAGCAATCCTGTATATACCGACCTCTACATAACCGTATCGCTGGATGGAATCCATGAATACGAAGTAGAAATCAATCCAGACAATAAAGGAGGTATGTATCAGAAAGGAAGAAAGTTCGCAGGAACCAATACCCGCATCCGCATCTTCCAGCTGCAGGCTACCAAGGGAACTGCCTACGATGAGCTTCAGAAAGCAAGTGGACATTATACTAATTATTTAAAATAAGGAGGGCAAACAATGAAAGCAATATCAAAATACTTTGCGATGTGTGCAATCGCCCTCTTAGGGCTTGCAAACACATCTTGCATGAGCGATGATATAGACGGCACACCGAGTTGCGACTACGATGTAGTGCTAGAATACAAAGTAGGTGGTTCTGCTACTGAAACCCGTGCAGCTGTTACCCGTGCTGCAGTAGAGGATGGATCAGAAGATCTCAATGAAAACAAGATTGAACGTCTCGACCTCTTCGTTTTCAATGCAACCGGAAATCTCGTCAAGAGGCTTCCTCTTACAGATGCTACCGTCCAGGGCAGTCCAACTACAGAATACAAGCACAAGAAGTTGGAAAGCAACCAGCTGAAGCGTTCGGAGATTACAGGAAACACCCTCTATCTGGTGGCAAACCTGGATAATATCAGCGGAATCTCAACATTGGATGGATTGAAAGCTGCCACCATCAACAAGGCAGCCACCTTCAATCACAAGGCAAAGCAGACTTCATTCGTGATGGATGCCAAGATGGAGGAGACGAAACAGATTGAGAACGGAATGATTCACATCCAGTTCCAACTGAAGAGAGCGCTTGCCAAGATCCGCCTCAACGTACAAGATGACAAGGGCAAAACAGTAGCTCCTACAGAGTATGCCTGTCAGTTGATACACTACGCAGCAAATGGTTCTATCCTCGCCGACGGCAACATCACCGACAATGCATTGAATAAAGATGCCGCTGCCAGCAGCAAGGTAACCGCTCCTGCCGTCACACAAGACAACAAGGCTGTATTCTACTCATACGCCAACAGTTGGATTAACACAAGCAAGGATCCAAAGGCAGAAGAGCCAATCGATGTCAGCAAGCAGACCTACATCCTGCTCAAGGCAAAATACAACGGCAAGGATTACTTCTACAAGGTGCCGGTTAACAAGCGCCTCTTCGAAGACAACGATGCAGCAACAATAGATTGGACCAAATACGAGCCTCTCTATCGCCTCGACCGCAACACCATCTACGACGTAACAGCCAAGGTGGACAGAGAAGGTGGAGGTACTCCTGAGAATCCGGCAACATTGTATGTGAATCCTATCGTAAGTGACTGGGATGACAACATCGCATGGGACTATACTGATAAGGTAAGCATCGAGATGGAACGAGAAGCAGGAGAATTTGGAGAAGCAGTGGAAGTTCACTACGGTATTGCCAATGGCGGTGGTCCAGCAATCAAACTGAATAACATTGATACAGGCAGCAAGAACTGGATCCTTCAGTGCGACAACCCAGACTTTGCGTTCTATGTGGATGGAAAGATCTATGATACAGTAAGTAAGAGCGACATCACTGGCAACTCATTTACATTCTATGTTGTGCCAAAGAGAAATAAAGACTTAGCAGTAGAAAGAAATTTCGATACCAAGGTATTTATCGTTCTTGCTCCTGACATGAGAAAGGTTCTGTTCAATGTAGGAACTGGAAAACTACCTGGAGATGACTTTAATATCAAGTTCACCCAGGGTGCTGATCGCTCAGGAATTTAAATGAGAATATGTGGTTTAAATAAACTAAAGGATTAAATCATCATGAAGAAGTTAAATAAATATAGAAAATCTGTACAAGGCTTGATGTTGTTGACCTTCGGTCTAACAATGGCAGGATGCTCCGCTCAGGATGATTTCTTCACCGAAACATCGTCAGAGAGCCTCAGCATCAAGCCTAGTGTAACAGAAGCAACTGTATCAAGAGCAGTTGCTTCTGACCAAGCCCTGCGTGAAGCTGCACTGGACAACCTGTACGTGAAGATTTTCGACAAGGAATATAAGGAGCAAAGTGTCAACAAGAAGTTTGACAGCAACTTGCAAAGCAACCAGAAAGAGATTCTTGGTCAGGGCAACTGGAAAGTTGACTTGAATCTGCAGGAGAACAAGGATTACTTCGTGTACTCAATTGCCAATGCAAAAGAGGACTTACAACAGGTAAACTCATTGGCCGACCTGGAAAAGCAGGTGCAGACTGATGAAGACATCTGGAAGCCTTACAGCAGCAACAAGAATGAAACCAAGAACTTCCTGATGACTGCCAACTCTCCTTGGACAGTCAGCAAGGAGCCTACTCAAACCATCGACAGTAAGCTGACAAGAGCTGCAGCCAAGATCGTTGTAAATCTCAAGATCAATATTGCTGGCTACGAGGTGGTAGGTACACCTACCTGGCAGTTGCTGAACTATAACACCCAGACAACTCTCTTTGGTGTAAATACAGCTAAGAGCATAGCTAGTATGAGCGAAACTGAGACAAATGAGACAATGGCTAAAACTACAGATGGCTATCAGTTGGTTACCTACAGTTACGCAACATTATGGGATGATAACGCAAGTGCACCTCAGGCAAAGATCAAGGTGATGCTGAAGAAGGGTGAAGAAAAGCCTGTGGATTACTATTACAGTATTCCTGTTCGAGACCCTAAAGCAACAAAGTCATTGGATCGTAACTACGTCTATACAGCCAACGCCACCGTAACAAGTCTGGGCAGCAGCTCTGACATTACTTATGGTGATGCTATGAATCTGGTATATGATGTACAGAAGTGGACCAAGGGCGAAGAGACAACAATCAATGCTGGTGACCAGAAGTACTTGTTGGTTTCTCCTACCTTTATGATCATGAAGAACCAGAGATTTGATGATTCTACCATCAAGTTCTATGGTTCTGGTGAATGTAAGGTGGAAACCGTGGAAATTTACTATTATGACAAAAATGGTGAGAAACAAACATGCTCTGGCAGTCAATACTTCAATGCTTCAGCAAAATATGCAGATGGTCATGGTGAGTTAAAGGATAAAGGAACTATTGTTATTGGTTCAAAAACCGCCAATGACTTCGTACCACTGTCTGTTAAACCTCAAATCCGCAACCGCCCTCATAAGATGACACAGAGGTCAAAAAGGTAGCGA
>ERZ841120.1054-NODE-1054-length-13517-cov-2.924083_pt1 | contig 13517 bp, 11 predicted proteins | sample MGYA00519572_ERZ841120 | MGnify/ENA primary metagenome ERZ841120 (study PRJEB31850, sample SAMEA3708890) | human gut metagenome | biome: human gut; feature: human-associated habitat; material: faeces | place: China | collected 2014 ... | reverse complement strand
TATATTTCCCGTTCAACTTTCTTATTGCAAGAAAATCAGGAATCAATGTCTTGTCAGCTTTTTGGTAAAAATAAGACCCGTCTTTTGTCAACCCACACCATTCAGGGCGCTCAATAACGGATATAAGCGGTTCTGTCCGCTTATATCCGTTATTGAGTTTCTGGGGAAGCAATAAAGAACCCATTGGTATATTCCGCTCATCACCAAAGACTTCATTGCAGACATTTTCCCAAATCAGATTGAATCTCGTTGTTCCAAACATGCTGAACGTTTCAGCAGCATCTGCAGTTATAGATTTGTTGCTGATATAGATGGCCATTGCCTGAAGGAGGGAATTTTTTCTGGTATTGAACTGTATATCAATTTCTCTATCAATGCGATAAAGAATATAATCGGCATCCCCCAGATCCTCCCGTTTTTCATCTGAATGAGGAAGCCCGGAAATATCAAAAAGGTTAATCAGCCCCGCTTCTTCCATTTCTTTTGAAACTTCACCTAATATACAGGCATGCAGCCGCCGGAAAAAATTTTCATCATCTGTTACATGATATCTGGTATACAAAGTTGAATAAAATGGTTCACCATCACTTATTATCGGGTAAACAGTATTGACAGTTTTATCCCAAAGGATTTCTCCTCTTCCATTTTCAGCAATGATATCCCTGACTTCTGAATACAAGCCATAATCATAGTAATCCTGTAGCAGAAAAATCATGATTGCAAGCCTGTTAACCGTCATTTTCTCACCGAGATCAGAATATAAGTCAAGCTGCTGACTTTGCCTGTCATATTTTTCAATGACTCTGAGAGCCTGCTTCAGTACAGGATTATAATCCGAAGTTTTTTTCAAGTATTTGGGACAACATTTCAATACTACATCTTTGACCGCCACAATCCCTACATATGTAAAAACATAAAAAACTTTATCCGGGGAATCATCGTAGCTTTCTTCTTCATTGGTAAGATCACTTAAATTGGCCTCTTCTGAAGTCTTCTTTACATTCTTTACGATACCATTTAGTTTCAGTTGCTTCAGTATTTCTTTGAGGTCACTACGGCTTCCCGCCAATAATTCTTCCAGTTCATCGAATGTATACCGCCGCTGTTCACGTATAAAAACGGATATCATCTTTCAACAACTCCGTCATTACCATTTTGCTGGTTAACAAATTGACTGCGAATTGAACTATGAAAAATAGCTACACCTTTTTCATCAAATTCTTTTACAATTTCAGAATATAACCGACTGTTAGTACATCCACCAAACAACAGGGAAGGATCCCTTCTGACAACATCTTCAAACAGGTACATCAGTACCTTATCTTTGAATACTTGTCTGAACTGCTCACCATTATCTTCAGAAATTGTCTGCAGTACATTCATTGAAATAAAGAAAGGACCCATAAGTTTATCTTCATTGATATGAACCTCCAGCAACTTATCGTTGATTGCCTTACGCAGCTTATTCCAGGATACAGAACGGGCATAATCACCTGTCCCGAGAACGACATTAATATCTGCAATTTCTTTTTCATTAGTATTAATACCAAAATACGTAAAATCCCACCGCCGTTTGAAAGCCGTGTCCATGGGAAATACCCCCTGGTCAGCACTGTTCATAGTCGCCCAGATAAACATATTATCCGGAATACGTACTTCATTATAATCATCTTCTTTTCCGCCCAGTTTTTCTGCCAGATATTTTTTCATATCTTCGGAAGCATGGATCGGGTATTCACTAATGTTATCAGCATTCCTGTCCAATAACTGGAAAACATCACCAAAAACAGCTGCCATGTTGGCACGGTTGATTTCTTCTACAATAAGGACATAGGGTTTTGCAGGTTCTGATGACATAGCATTCTTCAATGCGTCCACAAGGATCCGGGAAAAAGGGCCGGGAACATATTTATACGTAATGCCATCCATCCCATCGTCCCGTTTAAAAGGGACCGGTTTATAAGTGCCTACAAAATTCGCATAGGAATAATCAGGATGAAAGGTAACACGTTCATATCTTCCGCCATCTTTAACGAGCTGTTTTACATCGTGATTCAGTGCGTAACTTTTTCCTGTACCCGGGGCTCCGAACAAAATACGATTTCTGGAAAATGAGGATTTGAATCCTGTCTTGAAAGAGAAATAAATGCTACTCTTACCTCTATCATCATCTTTGGTTTCAATAATTTCATTAATTTTTACAGGAGTGCTTAAATTACTTTCAGTCAGTTTATAAAAATGATTATTTAATTCTTGAAGTTTATTACCTTCATCATCAGATTTTACTGTATATAAATCATAGACCAGTTGCTTTTTCCTCTTCAAAATGATCATATAATCACCAGAATGGACGATTTTTCGATACTTCACATATTCTGGTGAGTCAATTTTTTTCATTGACATTTGAATTTGATCTACAGCAGCATCACGTCTGGACCGAACAATACTTACATAGACAAGATCCTGTTCATTTTTTGCAAAGTCAGCATTTATGTTTAAATACTGTATATTCTCTTTATGAATATATACAGGAATTTGTGCTACAAAATATTGCTTCAGATTTTCATCTTTTTTATTGTATTCACAATTAAAATATCCTTCAGCTCTTATATATGGAAACATATCCATCTGAGGCCCAGTAATAGCAATATGGGATTGGTGCGTATTTCTATTTTCATCCAACGTATTTGAAGCCTTCAGCTCTTTTACAATAATACCATCATAAGTTTGTTTACTTATATCAGAACCAATACTTTTCAATACTTCCTGCACACGTTCCAAAGCCATCGAAAAATCCATAATTGTCCCCTTTACTTATTAATAACATTTGGAATCTCTTATAAGTTCCAGCCACATAAGATCATTTCAATCTTTTACACTTTATTATATATGCCTTTAGCACCGATGCGATGGCTCTCCCCAATAATGGTGGAACAGAATTACCAATCTGCATATACGTTTTTGTATATGCACCTCTGAAAAAGTAATCATCTGGATACGATTGTACTCTGGCAGCTTCTCTTGGAGTTAATCCCCTGGCTTGAAAAGGATGAATGTACATATTGCAGTCAAATTTCATATGTGCCGTAATAGTTTTACAAACCTTGTCTGGCTCCAGTTTGAAATATTTATCTTTAAAAATATCATTTCTTCTGGAATACGGCATTATATCAGCAATCTTAGGATCTGTTGATTTATCTCCAGGAAGGAGTCTGCTAAAAATTTCTATATCACGGTCATTATTATATCTTGCCTTATGGTTTAAAACAGCAGGATATTTTTTCCCCTGGTTTATATATTGGACGTAATAATTTTGCTTTTGAATATTGTCGTGATCAATAAGCCTGCCAGACTCTTCAGCATTTTTTATCCGCAGAGCTTTCAACTCCCTTAATCCAAACAATGCATCAGCCAAACACGTCTGGGGAATACTCCGGCTTGCTTCGATAATCTTAGAAAAAATTTCAGAATTATCTACACCGACTCTGTTCCCAATATAGATCAATCGCTCCCGATTTTGTGGTACTCCATAGTCCTTTGCATTTAAGATTTGTGCCTGTGTTGTATACCCTATAGACGCAAAATCTTCTATTACCTGCTCTTTCACGGACAACATGCCTTTGACATTTTCCATTACAAAAAAAGGCGGATGAACCTTTTGAACAATCTCCACAAAACTCTTATACAGTTTATTTCTGGGGTCATCAATCAGTCTCTGGCGATTAGCCATACTGAATCCCTGGCAAGGAGGTCCACCGACGATTATATCTATTTTTTTACCATTTAATAAGATATCAATATCATCAACTACCTGTTTTATATCTCCGAGAATAATGCGATTACGAGGAGTTTCAGGGTGGTTGTGAGCATAAGTATCCACACATACATCCTGGATGTCATTTGCCAGAGCAGTAACAAAACCTTCTTGTGTAAACCCTAAAGACAGACCGCCTGCCCCACAAAAAAGGTCCACCATCTGAAGAGAATTATCATTTACACGTTTTCTGGCTTCTGCTATAAAAGTGTTGCAGTACTTATTAACAGGGCATTCAGTACATTTTTTGTCAGTTTCATTACAAATGCTAGCCAGTTGCTCCAGACACTTTTTAGTTTCCGCATCAGAAGAATAAGAAGCTTTAATTTCTTCAGCCCTTTCTGTTAAAAATGGCTCATCAATAGGAGTTGTTAACCGGTTTATACAAATTTCTGTATTTTCAGCTTTTCCAGTGAGCTGGAAAGCCTTAATAAATTGTTGTATTTCAAAGATTTCCTTACTTCGTTTAATCATTATCAACCCACTCTCCGATTTCCATAAGTTTATCCCGAACGGATTCTGCAACGGCTCTTGCAACATTAACAGTAACAGCATTTCCAAATTGTTTATACGCTTGTGAATCTGATACTGGAATCTTAAAATCAGATGTATCCGGTTGATCAAATCCCTGTAATCGTGCGCATTCCCGTGGGGTTAACCGACGAAGCCTTTTTTTCTGCGTTACATAATTGTCTTGACTGGCTCTGTGCATTTTGGCCATAGTTGCACATAACGGTCTGGCAATACGCAAATCAGTTTCCGCTTTTGCCTGCCAACCTCCGCTTCCATTGGAGAGAACCGTCTTCTTGATTTTTTCAGACAAAAAATATTTATCCGGAACATGCGTTTCCAATAAATCCTGCACATAAAATTCCAGTTTTCTCTTCGCAGGTGCCTCGAATTCATGAACGTCAGAATTAGCAAAACAAACGATATATGTTCTATTACGAGTTTGAGGGACTCCATAATCAGCTGAGTTTAAGTTCATGTCAAATACTTTATACCCTAAATCATTTTTTAAAATTTCTTTGATTCTAGTGAAAGTATGCCCATTATCATGAGTCCGTAGCGCTCTGACATTTTCTAGTACCAGTGCTCGTGGTTTATGTTGACGGATTTTAATCTGATAATCAATTAACTCTGCAATTCTAAAAAAGAGTGTTCCACGGGTATCATCAAAGCCTAATTGCGAACCCATTATACTAAATGGCTGACAAGGAAAACCTCCGATTAAAATATCAAAGTCTGGTATTTTTTCAAAAGGATAAGTGGTAATGTCAGCCAAAGTTGCCGGGCATGAAAAATTTGCATTGTAGGTCTGTACCGCATATTTATCAAAGTCATTGGCCCATACAATTTTAAAACCGGCATCCAAAAAGCCTTTATCCAAACCCCCAATTCCACTAAACAAAGACACTACCTTCATCAGATTTCCTCCGCTTTATGTTGCTTAATATATTCTCTGATCCAATCACATATTTGTCCAGAAGCTGTCTTGCCATCATCGGAAAGTAAAGTCATAAACTCTTCTTTAATTGATGGTTCAATAGAAACTTCAATCTTTGAGATTTTCTTTCTTCCTCTCGGTCGTCCTGCTTTACATTTAATAGTCATATTTTCTCCATTTTAAATCATGTTTTTATCATGGTATAAATATTATATCAAACTACCTTTGTTTCAGCAAGAAAAGTAAGCATTCTATTTTAACCTAAAAAACAGCAGCCCAATCCAATCAAGCTGCTGGTCACCAGAATGAAAATCCAGTCAATATCACTCCCGGAGTTAGCAGAACCGTAGACTTGAAAGTTCCCACCCCATTTCACAAACTTTCTATCTTTCCCAACACTTTTTATACCACAGCGCTGCCTGCTTCCACGACTGGGAGACACCCCTGCCTTCTTCGTACAGTCTGGCAATGGCATTGCAGGCGCTGGGGCTGCCTCGTAACCAGGCTCTCCGATACCAGACCAGGGCCTGGGCAGGGTCTGCCTGGCCCAGGTATCCACTTTCCCAAAAGTATCCCATGATTTCACAGGCTCCGGGATGGCCCTGTCGGGCGGCTTTCTCATACCAGATTCCGGCCTGTTCCAGGTCATGGCAGCGCAGCCGGTATTCCTGGGCCAGGCGCACCTGGGCTTCTGCATGGCCTTTTGCAGCGGCTTTCTGATACCATGCCAGCCGTTTTTCCCGCCAGCTTTCATTTTTCTCCTCACTCACCAGCCGGAGAAAAGAACCCATGGCCAGCTGGGCCGCTGCAAAGCCCTGGGCAGCGGACTTCCCGAACCAGATCAGAGCTTCTTCATAGGATGGATCCACTCCTTCTCCGTAGGCGTACATGGTTCCCAGATAATACTGTGCCAGGAAGTCTCCTTCTGCTGCCCGGGCCCGGATTTTTTCTCTCTGCCGGACGAACACCTGGACGGATTCGCCCAGGCCGGGCAGGTCTTTCAATGCGCCAAAGGCAGGAGCCACCGGATCCCCGGCCCGGGAAGCCGCAGAAGCGTAAGACCGGGCCAGTCCCTCATCCAGGAAGAAGGTTCCATATCCCCCATCCAGGTACAGAGCCAGAAGAAAAAGAGCCCGGCCGCAGCCATCCCAGGCTTTCGCCTGGATTTGAGGATAAGCCTCCCCAGCTGGAAGATTCAAAAACAGTTGATTCAGTTCACAAGTTTCTTTCCCCAGCTGTTCCTTTGCATCTGCCTGCTTTACTTTTTCCCCTGCTTTGCTCTCCATAGTCTGAACCTCCTGCGATGCCCAGCTCTCTGTCGGCCTGCTCCGTATTCTTCACTCTTCACTCAAAATCCCATATGCTTTGCGGTATTTTTCCACCCGTTTCCGGTCCTTTTCCGTCACTTCCGGCAGCCGGGTCAGGTCCATATTGTTCCGCAGGTCCGCCTTTTTTACGGCGATGGCGTAGGGATTCCCGCTTTCTTTGATCTGCCGCACATAGTCCAGATAGGGCACCTTCTTGTCATGGGTCAGCAGGGCCACCGCATCTGCCACGGTTTTCCCAAACAGCTGTTCCAGGGTTCCCCGGTCCATGGACGTATCTTCCAGGGTATCATGGAGCATCCCCACCAGGGCATATTCTTCTCCCAGGGGAAGCACCTGATCCGATACGAACTTCACATGATAAATGTAGTCTTTCCCGGCCCGGTCCTTTTGTCCGGCGTGGAATTTCTTTGCCACTTCATAGGCCAATACCAGTTTATCCATTTTCACCACTCCTTATTCACATTTGGATTTCCCATTCTCTCCAGGAACCGTACATCCCAGTCTTCATATTTTTCCATCAGCTCATGGACATGCTGGGCCATGATGATGGCAGGCACTCCGGTATTCACCATGTACATGAATCGGAACTCCTGAAAGTGGAAGGGTTCCCCCAGGAGGCTGCTGTAAAACCGATCCAGCACCTGGGGTGTCAGCGGTCCCAGGGCTTTGCCCTTGCCTCCCTTTTGGGAAAATTCCCAGGCCTGGCCGTTTTCGTCGGCAAAAAGGTATCCTTTTTGTCCAAACCGCCGGCTCATGGCAGGGCCCAGCCGTTCCAACACCGGCCGGTACAGTACATTCATATGGACCAGTACCTGACAGCAGGGTTCCCGTCCGCCCCAGACCCATTCACAGCGAAAATCCACCAGACGCAGCCACCGCTTCAGAGCTTCCAGATTTTCGGGATCCACCCCCAGGAATACCCCACAGTGCCGGGGACCGAACTGATCCAGCAATTGGCTCTCCATACTCCATTCCTCCTATAGAAAATCTCTCTTTGGATCCTTGGTTCTCTTCTTTCTCTCTTCTTTCTCTCTTCTCATTATAAGACATCCAATGGGGAAAAAAGGGGACAGATATTTTTTAACAATCAAAGGAGACAGCCCACAGAACTGCACATGGAGGCCAAATGCCTGGCCATTTGGCCTTGCATGGAAAAACCGGCGGCCGGGACGGGCTCCCCTGCGGGCAGCCCCTACAACCTTGGTATCAATCGGTCCAACAAAAAATCCCAGAAACGGAATTGTCGAAAATTCCCTTTCTGGGATCATTTCATCCGACCCTGACGCCGTAGGGGCAGGCCACAGGCCCGCTCTTCACTCTTCACTCTGCACTCTTACTTGTTCCCAAAATGCTCCACCAGCAGGGTGATGGTTGCGGCGGTGCGGGGCAGTACGTCTTCGTTGAAATCAAAATCGCTCTGATGGTGGCCGGCGGCTTCTTTGGTGCCGTAGAGCATGTAGACGGCCTGGCCGCCGTGTTCCTGGACCCGGCTCATGAAGTAGCAGCAGTCTTCACTGCCGCTGACTTTCTGTTCCTTTACCACATGCTGGTACAGATTCTGGGATTTCACCAAATCATAGATTTCTTCTCCCATCTCCTTGGAGGAGTTGGAGGAAGTGGCGCTGCCCCGGGGGGTGATCTTTACGTCCACATCATAGAGCATGGCGGCGGCCCGGCACATCCGTCTGGCTTCTTTGGCCATGAAGTCGTTGATTTCAGCGGTTTCTCCCCGGGTCTCGAATTTGATCAGACCGTTGGCGGGCACCACGTTCCGGCCGGTGCCGGCTTCCAGGACCCCTACGTTGATCCGGGAAGAACCACCGCTGTGGCGGCTGATGGTATGGAGGGAAATGGCAGCCTGGGCAGCGGCCAAAAGGGCATTCTTCCCTTTTTCCGGTTCGGCGCCGGCATGGCTGGGCACCCCGGTGAATTCCGCATCCAGTTTGTCGGTGGCCAGGAACCCTTTGGTCATGCACACCAGGGATCCGTCGTTGAAATCCCCCAGGCCGATGTGACCGCTGAGGAAGTAGTCCACATCGTCCACAATGCCGCTCTGGACCATGCTCTTGGCTCCTACTACCCCTTCTTCCCCGGGCTGGAAGCAGATCTTCAGGGTACCGGCCATTTTGTCCTTATGAGCGGCCACCAGCCGGGCTACGGCCAGGCCGATGGTGGCATGGCCGTCATGGCCGCAGGCGTGCATAAGCCCGGGGTGTTTGGACTGGAACCCCAGGGCGCTGGGCCGGTGGCTGGGTGCCGGGTCCTCAGCCACGAACAGGGAGTCGATGTCGAACCGGAGAGCTACGGTCTTGCCGGGTTTGGCAAAGTGCATGATCCCCACGCAGCCGGTCATGCCCCCTTTCATCCGGTCCACCAGCACCGGATTGGCCCCTTCCTTGATGGCCCGCTGGGCGCATTTTTTCAGGGTATCTTCGTCGGGCACCAGCATCCGGGCACTGTCATCCAGCACGTCGGCGCCCATTTTCACTTCATATCCCAGTTTTTCCAGTTCTGTGGCGATGATGGACGTGGTGCGGAATTCTGTCCAGGCGGTTTCCGGATGGGCATGGAGATCCCGTCTCCGCTGGATCATTTCGTCTTTCATTGCCAAAGCTTCCTCATAATAGGTCATGGTTTTATCCTCCCTGAATGTATTTGAACAGTCTCTAGCTCTCTTCACTCTTCACTCTGCCCTCTTCACTGCCACTTCGAAGGTCCTGTGCCAGGGCAGGCTGTACCGGTACTGTTCCGGCCGCTTGCCCAGGAGGGGCGCTCCTTCTTTCAGCATTTTTTCGGTGACCAGGGTTTCCGCCTGGGCGGTCTGGGCATCGGTGAGCTTTCCGTCCGTCCACTGTCGGGGCCAGATCAGTTCCTGGCGCACCTGCTGCCGGACTTTGCTCTGGTAGAGCCAGTCGTCCAGGTACCGGACGGTCAAAAGGTCCTGCCGGTCCCGGTCGCTCAGATACGGCCGGAGCATCCCCTGGCCCAGGGCGTATCCCAGGCTGTTGCTGGCAGTGTTCCACCCGGCGTAGGACCCCAGCCGGTACCCCAGAGGCTCCTGCCCCGGTTCCCCGGTCAGCAGGCCCTTTACCAGGGCGGTGCTGCCTCCGTTTCCAAAGGCCACGTCGGCGATCCCCACATTCCGTCCCTGCCGGACGTACTTTTGGGCAGTGGCCAGGAACTGCTGGCCCTGTTCATCCAGATCCGGTCCGTTGGCGGCAGAATCCGCACCCAGGGTCACCCCGTCCCCCGGGGTATAGAGCCCCAGCACCAGGTCCGCCCGCTTGTCCGTCCGGGCCGGGTATCCTCCTGCAGCCAGCACATGCTGCCGGTAACTGGTGCCCATGAGGCTGTCCTCGTAACTGGCCACAGTGGCGGCTCCGGTGCCCCCATTGTACCATCCGTATACCAGAGGGGTCTCTCCCCGTGCCTTGTTCAGGGCCCGGTTCAGCAGCACCATCCCCAGTTCGTCCGCTCCGGAAAAACTCCGGAACTTGTACCGGAAGGCCGGGTCGGCGAAACTTTCCAGATCCGCCGCATCTTTGTGGGCTTCGGAATAGGGGGCGGAATCGTCCCGTCCGATGAGGAAATAGTCCATTTTCCCTGCTTCCAGGCCCCGGGTAAGCCCTTTCAGCACAAACAGGTTCTTTTCCCGGCGTTCCAGTACATCCCGGCGGATATCCAGGGGCAGAGCCTGTTCCACCTGGTTCAGTTCGTTTTTCTCCTTCCGGGTGAGGATCCCCAGCCGCTTTTTGTCCCGGAGCTGTCCCCACCGGAAGATTTGAGGCCCGTACTGGGCATAGTAAGCCGGTTCCGCCGGAGCGCTGCTCCACTTGGGGGAGCGCATCACCGTGGCAAAGCCGTAAAGGGGCACTCCCGGGTGCCGCTTTTTGAAGGCCAGTAGAGCATTGGCCCTTTGGGCCAGCACCGCCGGATCCAGTTCATGGGTCCGGGAAGGCACCAGGCCCCCGTAAATGAGACTGTCCGTGGACACCACCGCTCCTGCCGCTCCCCGGGCTTCCTGGTACAGCCATTGGGCCAGCTTGTCCGGGTCCCCGTTCTGCCGGTCGCTGGCCAGGAACTTCTCCGGCGGGGTCACCACCTGGACCCCTGCCTTCCGGAAGCTGTCCACCGTATAGGCCAGGGACACGGGTCGGTTGTCCAAGGGAATGAAAAGGATTTTCTCCGCTGCCGCCGGTGCACAAACACCCATCAGCAGCACAACAAAAGCACCAAAACGTTTACACCAGCCCAAGGCTGCACCTCTTTTCCTAATTCATCCACCTGGCCGCCAGATCCAGGATCTTGGCTATGGTCTGGAGCTGGCCCTGGTATTTGCTGATTTCCTGCTGGATGGCGGCATCTCCCTGGCCGTTCTGGGCAGCCTGGGCCAGCTGGTCCAGTTTGGCCAGGATCTCATCCTGGTGGTCCACCAGTGTCCTTACCACTTTGCCTACAAGGGGGCTGTTCAGGGCCTTCTGGAGGGCCTGACGCTGCTGTTCCAGGGTTTCCGGGCTGGTGGTTCCGGACCCCTGGACCGCAGGAGGCAGAACGGTGCCCTGGCTGCCGGCACTTTTCCGTCGGACGGCTCCCTGGCTTCCACGGTCTCCTGCTGGCTCATCACTGCCAGTGGCTTCCTGGACCTTGTCCCGGACTGCTTCATAGAGGGGAGCCAGGGGGGTGTCTTCCAGTCCCTGAGCCGCCTGGAGCACGGCTCCGGCCACTCCTGCCGCCTGCTTCGTCTGTTTGGTCCGGGGATTTTTCTGGAGGATCTTCCCGTAATACCCTTTCAGGTTGGTGATTTCCACCAGCTGCCAGTCCCCTTTTTCGTTTTTCTGCATGTGGAGCACCAGGGTATCCGTGCCCACCGCCGGATTATCCAGCTGGACGTTCACCAGGGCGTCCTGGGGATAGCTGGCCCCGGGCTGGATGTCCTTCACCTTCAGGGCATTCCAGTCCACTGGCAGCACCTTGTCCGGGTGGGTCTTCCGGTAGGAATCGGTCCAGTCCCCGGTCAGGACGGCATTGTGGATCAATTCCTCCAGGTGCCGGGTGATTTCGTCCTTTTCCCCTTCGGTGTAACCGTCCTCCACGTCATTTTCCCCCTGGGCGGCCAGCAGGGCATCATACCCCTTGTCCACCACTTTCGTCAGGTCCGTATGGTCCTGGAAGGTAACGATATCGTGCTTGTTCACTGATTCCCGGATCAGTTTCACCGCATACTGGGGGGTGCGGATATAATACAGGAAATACCAGCCGGAAACGGCCCCGATCAGCACCGCCAGGGCCGCCCCCAGGGCGATTTTTTTCTTTTTCCGGCGCCGGGCCTGTGCCTGCTCCTGTTCTGTTTGCCGGGGATCCGGCGAAGGATTCCCGGCGGTCTGCTGTTCTGTCATGATTTATCGGTCCTTCAAATACAGCTCCTCAAACAGCTTTTTCCCGGTCTCCGTCTTGTACAGCCGCTGATACAGGGCTTCGTCCTGCTGCCGGTTATCTCCGTCTTCGTAGGGGTTCACCAGCATATCCGCTTCCGCCAGGATCTGGGCGTCCGGGCCGTCGATGCTGGCATAGGTATGATGATGGCCGATAAGCCACTTGATCCGTTCTGCGTCTTCTCCGGTGATGCCGGTGTCTGCCAGGATGGGCTGGGCAATGTCCGGGCCCAGTTCTTCCTGGATCTTCCCGGTGCAGTGGCCGTACCGGCGTTCTCCTTCGTGGATGCCGATATCATGGAGATAGGCGGCGGCTTCCAGCCGGAACAGAGTCCGGGGATCCAGCCCCTCCCCCAGCCCGATCAGCCGGGCAAAAGCATGGACTTTCAAAAGATGATGGATCCGCCGGGGATCCCCTGCATCATAGGCAATGGCAGCCCGGGCGATTTTTTCCAATGGTTCCATAAATGATCACGACCTTTCTGATAGGGATATTATAGGGGAAGAAGGGGGAAAAAGAAAGGGGCTGTTGCCCGTGCAACAGCCCTTTTGCTTTTTCAATTATTTATGTTCCCAGATATCCACACGGCGGTTGTCGGCTTTGCCGGCTTCGGTGGCGTTGCTGGACGCAGGGTTGTTTTCGCCCTTGTAGTTCAGCTGCATACGGGAAGCAGCCACACCGTTGTCGTTGGCGTATTTGGCCACGTTCAGCACACGGCGTTTGGACAGGTCTTCGTTGTAGGCGTTGGAAGCATCGGAGTCGGTGTTCCCTACCAGTTTGAAGGTGGAATCCGGATGAGCCTTGGCTACGGCTACAAAGTTGGCCAGTTTGGCAGCTTCGGAAGCCTTCGGGGTATCCACATCAGAATCGAAGTGGATGCTGTCCAGATAGTAGTCATTGTACACATGAGCCGGAGCAACCGGTTCAGCCACCGTCGGTGCCACCGGTTCTTCCACAGGTGCCGGAGCCGCTTTCTTGTGGCCGCCGAACCGATAGGACAGGCCTACCAGGAAGCCCCGGTATTTGATGTTGTTGTCATCGTTCAGCTTGGTATCCACATACCGGTAGCCGGCATTCAGATCCCAGTTGTCAGCAAAGGTGTAAGCCAGGCCGGCATCCCACTGGCTGGTCTTCTTGGTGCCCAAGGCGCCTTCTGCATAGAAAGCCAGGTTCTTGGCCAGGTCGTATTTGGTCCGTACACCGAACTGAGCCACGTTGTTGATCACGCTGTCAGCGCTGCCGGTGTGTGCCCCATGGTAGCTGCCGTCAAAGTCGTTGTTGATCCGGTTCCAGCCGCCGAACAGAGCCCAGTTCTTGCCCAGGCTGTATACCAGGTTCACTTCGTTCTGGTCACCGTCGGTCTTGAAATCTCCGGCTTTGGTCTTCAGGCCCCGATAGTTGTATTCCAGAGCCCATTTATCGGAAATCCCATAGCCCAGGCCACCGTCAAAGTTCCATTTGGTGCTGGATTCATTCCCGTCGAATTTGGCTTTGG
>ERZ841120.1053-NODE-1053-length-13519-cov-2.645796_pt1 | contig 13519 bp, 12 predicted proteins | sample MGYA00519572_ERZ841120 | MGnify/ENA primary metagenome ERZ841120 (study PRJEB31850, sample SAMEA3708890) | human gut metagenome | biome: human gut; feature: human-associated habitat; material: faeces | place: China | collected 2014 ... | reverse complement strand
GTGACCATCTGCACCGCGTACTGAGTGGGGTAAAGGCAGAGCTGGACGAGTTGATCCATAATTATCAGGCAGATACCGTCCTGCGCGAAGGTGTGGACTGCGCCATTGTGGGCAGACCAAATGCGGGCAAATCCACACTGCTCAACCTGCTGGCCGGGTTCGACAGGGCCATCGTCACGCCGGTGGCTGGCACCACCCGTGACGTGGTGGAGCAGGCGGTACAGCTGGGGGATATCCAGCTGAATCTGTTCGATACCGCCGGTCTGCGCGAGACCGAAGATGCCATTGAAGCCGAGGGCATCCGCCGCAGCTGGAAAAAACTGGAGGAGGCAGGCCTGATTTTGGCTGTGTTCGATGGCTCTGAGCCGCCCACGCGGGAAGATCTGGAGCTTGCACAGCGTTGCACAGGCCGTCCAGCCATTGCACTTATCAACAAAGAGGATAAACCGACGCAATTTGACGCAGAGTTGATAGCGCCCTGCTTTGCCATGGTGCTGCCGGTGTGCTGTCAGGAGGAGGAGAGCCGCAAGGTGATCTCCGCTGCGGTGGCCCGCCTGCTGGGTACCAGCCAGATCGACCCCCATGCCGCCAGTCTGTCCGGCCAGCGTCAGCTTTCCGCCGCACTGCGTGCGCGGGACGCTGTGGCCGGTGCACTGGATGCTGCCGCAGGCGGCTTTGGGCTGGATGCCGTTTCCGTCTGTGTGGACGACGCACTGGCCGCCCTGTGCGACCTGACCGGTGAGAACGCCTCGGAAGCTGTGATCGAACAGGTGTTTGAACGTTTCTGCGTGGGAAAGTGATCCTGCGAAGGGGGGAGTTTGCTCACAGGCAAGCATCCTAGCCCTCTCAGGCGCTAACGCGCCAGATTCCCCCTTTTGTCGCTGCGCGACATCTTCCCCCGGCGCGGGGGAAGTCTTTCCTCAAAGGGAGAGCCTTTGGCAGTCCACGCAAACTTCATCTCTTTGCCAAGGCCTCTCCCTTTGGGAGAGGTGGATGCGAACGTAGTGAGCAGACGGAGAGGGCGAGGCTGCTTTCCTGCCGCGCTGCTGCTTCCGCAGGAAGCAGGCGCTGCAGATGCCGGTCGCCTTTACGACCCCACCCGTGAAAATGGCATACCGGAGCGTCCGCAGACGCTCCGGTATGCCGAAAATATAAATAATTCTTCCGCTGAAGACGGCCAGAGCAAAGCGGAGGCCATTTAGATCATTTCTTTTTCAGCTGTTCCGCCAGCCCATCCCGGGGCGTGACGTAGACCGTGGTGTACACCTCGTACAGCACCATGCCGGGTTTGGCACCGCTGGCTTTCCAGATGTTTTTCACCTCGGTGGTGTCCACCGCCACCTTGGCGCCGGCGCCCGCCTTGTAGGTGCTGGAGTAGATGACTGCCAGCTCCGCGGCCTCCTGCTTGGTGGTGTCCGGGATCTCCTCGCCCCGGCTCATGACCACAACGTGGCTGCCGGGGGCCTTCTGCACATGGAACCACAGGTCTTTGCCCCGGGCGGTGTACCAGGCACATTCCCCGGTGGATACGTCGGCGTAGGAAAGGCACAGGGTATCCTGATCCTGTTCCAGACAGGCCAGGTACTGGTTGTGGCTTTCTTCCAGCACCGCATCGCTGAGCACCGTGCCCGGGGTCAGGATCTTGGTCACCTGCCTCTTTACGATGCCCACGGCCTTTTTGGGGTCTTCCATCTGGTCGCAGATGGCGATTTTGTACCCTTTCCGGATCAGCTTGGCCAGGTACCCGTCCACCGAATGGAAGGGCACCCCGCACATGGGCATGGAACTGGAAGCCCCGGCTTTCCCCCCGGCCCTCTTGGTCAGGGTCAGGTTCAGTTCCCGGGAGGCGGTAAGGGCATCTTCATTGAACAGTTCGTAGAAATCTCCCAGACGGAAGAACAGCAGCTCATCTTTGTGCTGTTCCTTGATTTCCAGATACTGCTGAAGCATGGGAGTCAGGGCGGTCATAAGGCAGCACGACCTTTAAGGAGCCAGGTCTGGGCGGTTTCGATGGTCACCGGGACCACATCTCCCGGGTTGAAGAACCGCTCTCCCACCGGCCACAGCACCAGTTTGTTCCCATCGGTGCGGCCGCTCCACATTTTGCTGTTGTTGTGGCTGAGCCCTTCCACCATCACCGGCAGGGTGCGTCCCACCAGTTTCTGATTGTGTTTCAGACTGTGCCGGTTCTGGAGTTCCATAAGCCGGTTCAGCCGTTCCTTCTTCACCTTGTCCGGCACCTGATCTGCCATGGTGGCAGCCGGGGTCCCGGACCGTCTGGAATAGATGAAGGTATAGGCGGCGTCGTAGCTGACGGTATCGAACAGGCTCAGGGTCTCTGCAAAATCTTCTTCCGTTTCCCCGGGGAAGCCTACGATGATGTCAGTGGTAAGCACTGCCTCCGGCACATATTTCCGGATGGTGTCCACCAGGTGCAGGTAGGATTCCCGGGTGTAGCCCCGGTTCATGGCCTGCATGATCCGGGTGCTGCCGCTTTGGACAGGGATGTGGAAATGCTTGCACACATGTTTGCTTTCCGCCACAGTGCGGATCAGTTCCTCGCTCATGTCACGGGGATGGCTGGTCATGTACCGGACCCGTTCCACCCCAGGGATGGCGTCCACCTGGCGGAGGAGAGCGGCAAAGGCATCTTTTTCTCCCCGGTCCTTGCCGTAGGAGTTCACGTTCTGGCCCAGAAGGGTGAATTCCCGGTAGCCCTGGTCCACGGCCTGCTTGATTTCTTCACAGATGGCATCGGCGCTCCGGCTCCGTTCCCGGCCCCGGACATAGGGGACGATGCAGTAGGTGCAGAAATTGTTGCAGCCGTACATGATGGGTACCCAGGCGGCATAGCTGCTTTTCCGGACGAAATGCCCCTCAAATTCCCTGGGCATTACCGTCAGATCGTTGTACATCCCTGCCTTCCGGTCGTTCTGCTGGAGATAATCCTGCAAAATGGCGCTGAAGTTGTTTACATGGGCCGTGCCGATAAGCAGGTCCACCTGGGGATACTTTTTCAAAAAGTCCTCCCCGTCTTTTTGGGCCATGCAGCCGGTAACGCACAGGACCTTGGAAGGATCTTCCCGTTTGATCTGCTTCATCTCCCCGATTTTCCCCAGGATCTTCTTTTCCGCGCTTTCCCGGACGCAGCAGGTGTTGATGAGGATCACATCCGCATCGTGATAGTCTTCCGTATAATGGTACCCCAGGTCGGACAGCTGCCCGGCATAATGTTCCGAATCACTCTCGTTCATCTGACAGCCGTAATTCAGAATGGTGTAACTTTTGGTCATTGGTTTTCTGTTTCCCTTCTATATAGAGTAACTAATCAGTAGTAAAAAGTCTCAATAGTTTATTATATGATGAAATGAAAAAAAAAGGAAGAGGTGGTTCCCCCTTCCCTCTGCACTCTTCACTCTCCACTCATATCAAGGCATCCCCGGGAAACTGGTCACGTACTTGATCCGGATGTCCGGGAAACTGGTGACGAACTGGATGGTAAAGTCTTCGCCGTATTCCACGAACTGCCATTCCCCGATGGCGGACGGAAAATGATCCACCACTTTCACCTTCAGATCCGGAAAACTGGTGACCACCTGGACCCGTACATCCGGATTGTATTCCACCACCCGTACTTTGCCGGCCAGCCGGATACCGTTAAAGGTTCCGTCAGCACTGATGGGAGAAGAAGCCAGGGCTGCAGAAGCCCACAGCAGGCTCAGGAGCACCGTCAGGAGACCCACCAGGTTCCGTGTCATTTTTTTCATCCCAATCCCTCCTCTGGCTGAATATTCTGTATCCATTATACCATAAGAAGGGGCTGTTGCCCATGCAACAGCCCCTTTGTCAACGGTCAGCTTTGCTGCCCCCTACTTCTCCGGCCCTGCCTCGTGGACATGGGCGATGGGGATCCATTTCTTCTGAGGAAAGAATACGGACCAAACGGCCACCAGGGACAGGAAAATGCAGAAGAACCCTCCTGTAAGGATCCCGGGAAGCATTTTCTTCACCGGCAGATCCCCCGCTTTGATGGCACAGGTGCCCATAACAAGGCTCAGCACATAGAGCATGGTCCACCAAAGGATGTCCTTGCCGGCCAGAGGTGGAAGTCCATTCAAGGCCCGGTTGCCCACCCACAGTACATTGGTGAGGAAATAGAACCCGAACACCACGCACATGAGCATGGGGATGAAATTGTCGATGAGCCGGGCGTCCGGCCGGGTCCGGAAATGGGCCAGCCATTCCTTCCGGTACAACCGGGCAATCTGGTAGTTCCCGGTCATCCACCGGCGGAGCTGGCTCACCATGCCCCGGAGGGTCACCGGCTGTTCGTCATAGAACCGGGCTTTGTCCTGGTATTCAGAGAAGACACCCTTAAAATTCTGCTGCATGGAAAATTCCATGTCTTCCACAATGGTCCGGGTATGCCAGCCGTCCGGTTCCAGCAAAGAAGCATCGAACCCGAACCCGGTGCCGGAGATGATCCCGGGCAGATCCACATTGTACCGGGGTTTGCTGAACAGGTCCACACTGAGCCAGTACATGCTGTACCACTGGGAAATCAGGTTGTCGAAAGGATTCAGGGGCAGCCGGTTCCCCATCACCAGCCGGGCTCCCCGACGGAAACTCCAATCCAGGGCGGACAAAAATCCCCGGTCTGCCATATTGTCCGCATCGAAGATCACAATATGGCTGAATTCCCGTCCATACTGGTCCCGGATCCGGGGGATGCCCCAGCTGAGCACCGCCCCTTTTCCGGTCCGGGGTCCTTCCTGCCTTTCCAGCACGGTTACATGAGGGTACCGGCGTCCCACCTCCGCCGTGGAATCGTCACAGTGATCCGCCAGCAGGAACACCCGGTACAGCTCACCAGGGTAGTCCTGATCTTCCAGGCTCTGGAACAGTTTGCCCACCACATTGGCCTCGTTATGGGCACACACCAGCACGGCGAACCGGCTGGGTCCCGCCACCACCGGCCGTTTTTTCCGCCGGGACACAAGGCCCAGGAACACGGTGCTGCAGGTCCAGAGAAAGGTCAGCACCAGCAGCAGCTGGACAATGAAGGTCAGTACATACATCATGGAAAGTTCCTCACACAGCCGTCAGGATGAACAGGAGCGCCGCAAAGATCCCCATTACATATTCCACAATGATCAGTTCAAATTCATTGGGGAAGATAAAGGCCAGCCCCAGCCCCAGAAAGCCTCCGGTAAGGGTGATCCGGAGCATGGCCACCGCCATGCTCCGGGTGGTTCCTTTGCTGTCCCGGATCCGGTTCCACAGGGCTTCTCCCGCCCCCCGGAACATCCGGGGGGCCGCCTGGCTGTACACCAGAAAGCCCCCCACCACCGTGAACACCAGGGAAGCCAGGAAAATCCGGGGATAGGATGCCGGGAAGGGCACCACCTGGTACAGGTCCCCGCCCACCGCAGGGAACACTGCCATGGGTACCGCTCCGATCAGGCTCAGGATAAAGAACATGGTAGCCGTCCGCTGGTCTTCCACACACAGGTAGGGTTCCTGGGGAGACCGCATCCCCTGCCACACCCGGAAGGGCAGGTAGGCGGACAGCAGGGCCCCCAGGAATTCAATGGGGATGAAATTGGAGTTGCCCCCGGTGAGGGCCATCCCCGCTGCTGCCCCCAGAGCCGCTGCCACCGCCCCGGTCCTGCCGAAGATCAGCCCGTAGGGCACTGACAGCATGGCCTGGATCCGGAGCCCGCTGAGGCCCGGCACCACCTGGTAGAATTGAGAAACCGCAAACAGCACTGTATACAGAAGGAACAGGACACCGCCTGTCTTCACACGTTCACCCATCTTTATTCCCTGCTTTCGTTATTTGTCTGATTTTTGCCAGAGCTCCTGCCACAGTTCCCCGATGGTCCGGTGGAGGGCAGGATGGACTGCCTGGGGCGCAATGGCCGCCAGAGGCTCCAGCACAAAGCTTCGGTTGACCATGTCCGGATGGGGCAGCACCAGGTCATGGCTGTGGAGCTGCTGATCTCCGAAAAGGAGCAGATCCAGGTCGATATTCCGTTCTCCCCAATGGCGTTTCCGCTGCCGGCCCATTTCCAGCTCAATGGCCAGAAGGGTATGGAGGAGACTTTCCGCATCCCCCGGCCACTCTACTTCCGCCGCCCCGTTGAGGAATTCCGGCTGGTCCGTCACCCCGTAGGGTTCCGTAGTAATGAGAGGAGACACCTGGATCACCTGGATCCCATGGTGCTCCATCAGTTCCAGGGCCCGGCGGATATTCTGTTCTTTGTCCCCCAGGTTGCTGCCCAGGGCCACATAGGCTACTGACATGCCCGAATCGCCTCCAGCATCCGGATCAGCCGGACATTTTCCTTTACGTCGTGGACCCGAACCATCTGGGCTCCGGCATACAAGGCTGCTGCGGAAAGGGCCATGGTCCCTTCCAGCCGCTCTTCCGTGGGGATTCCCCCCAGCACCTTGCCGATGAATCCTTTCCGGGATCCGGCCAGGAGCACCGGGATCCCGTGGCCGGTCATTTCTCCCAGCCCATTGCACAGGGCCAGGTTCCCTTCCAGGTCCTTGGCAAAGCCCAGGCCCGGATCCAGGATCACCTTGTCCTTCCCCAGGCCCGCTTCCTTACAGGCTGCAGCCCGCTCCAGCAGGTACTGGGACACTTCTCCCGCCACATTGTGGTAGGTCTTCAGTTCGTCCCCCATCATGGTCTTGGGAGTCCCCCGCATGTGCATAAGCACCAGGGGAGCCTTGGCCCGGGCAGCCACATCCAGCATCCGGCCGTCCCCGGTGGCGGCGGTAACGTCGTTGATGATATCCGCCCCGGCTTCCAGGGCCGCTTCCGCCGTTTCCGCATGGTAGGTATCCACACTGAGGATGCTTTTGGGGAAATGCTTCCGCAAAGCAGCCAGAGCCCCACATACCCGGCGTTTTTCCTCTTCCGGAGTCACCGGATCCGCTCCCGGCCGGGTGGATTCTCCTCCGATATCCAGCAGGTCCGCCCCGTCCCGGAGCATGGTTTCCGCCTTGGCCAAAAGGGCCTGTTCTCCGCTGATCCGGGAACCGGCATAGAAGGAATCCGGGGTCACGTTCAAAATCCCCATGACCCGCATTTTCTCATAGGTCAGCTTCCGGCCGTCGGCCAGTACCGTCACCAGGGTCCCCGGTTCCAAAAACTCCCACAGATCGTCCATAATGGCCTGGATCCCGAACCAGTTGGCCATGGAGCCCAGTTTCTTCACCAGGTCCCGATACTGCCGCCGGTTTCCCAGAAGGATCACATCCACCCGGTCCAAGCTGCAGTTGATGGTGCCCTTGGGGTTCACACATTCCCCTCCCAGAGCCAGCATTTCCTGTTTCAGGATGTTGGCGGCGGGAGTGCGGATCTGGAGCAGTTTCAGGGGCAGCACGGAAGCCTTGGGTTCCATGAGCTGGATGCCCATGGGATGGACTTCGATTTTTTCCATTTCATAACGGATCCGTTCAGGAGGAATGGTCAGATACATGTCACACCTCTTTTTCTACCGTAGCAAAGGCATTGTGGTTGTGGATGCTCTCCTCGCTTTCCACGGTGACCGTATACCATTCGATCCGGGGATCGGCATTGAGCTGCAAAGCGATTTCCCGGACCGCGTCCTCCACGAACCGGGGATTCTCATAAGCCATTTCTGTGACGCATTTTTCGTCCGGCCGTTTCAAAAGAGAATACAGAGGAGTGGAAGCGCCTTTTTCCGCCATATCCACCAGTTCTTCAATCCACACCGGCCGGGAAGAACGGATGCGGATCCGGGCCCAGGCCCGCTGGTTGTGGGCCCCGTATTTGCTGATTTCCTTGGAACAGGGGCACAGGGTGTGGATGGGTACATCCACGCCCACTTCCAGGGAGAAGGTGTCCCCTTTTTCCGCCTTGAAATGGCAGTCCACGTCCAGATAGCTTTCGATGCCGCTGACAGGAGCCTTTTTGGTGATGAAATAGGGGCAGGAAAATTCCAGCAGGGCCTTCCGGGCTTCCAGTTTCTGCCGGAGCCCGTCCAGCACTTCTTCCAGTTCGTGGGGACGGATGGGGCCCACCTGCTTCAGGCATTCCACAAAACGGCTCATGTGGGTGCCCCGCTGTTCCTGGGGCAGATCCACTGCCAGGGCCACTTCCGCCACCGTATGCTGGCTGCCTTTTTCCCGGTCCGCCAGCACAATGGGCCACCGGAGGTTCCGGATGCCCACGTGTTTCAGTGCAATGTGACGCAGATCCTGCTGCGCCTGGACATCTTTCAGCATGATTCACCTCGGTACACAATGCCGCTGGTCTTGGTTTCCCAGACCTGGACTTCATAGAGGGTATAGTTGGCCCCGGTGAGCGGTTCCTTCAGTTTGTTCCACACCCAGACAGCAATGTTTTCCGCAGAGGGCTGGGGCAGGATGTCGTTGAGGCAGTGATGGTCCAGCTGGTCCACCACCAGATCCTTCACCGTGTGCTTGAACTGGACAAAATCCAGCACCATGCCTTCCTGGTCCGGATGGCCTTCCACTTTTACCACCAGCTTGTAGGTGTGGCCATGGAGATGCTCGCATTTGCCATGGTAATTGGGCAGGTAATGGGCTGCGTCAAACTCAAATTCCTTGATACAGATCATATGGTTCCCTCCTGAAGATCAAAATCGTTTTGCCGCAAAGCTTCGTAAAGGACAATGGAAACCGAATTGGCCAGGTTCAGGGACCGGGCTTCGGAAACCATGGGGATCCGCACACATTCCTCTTCATGGGCCAGCCGGAAGTCTTCCGGGAGGCCGGCGCTTTCCTTGCCGAAGATCAGCAGGGAATCAGGTCCGTAATGGACACGGCTGTAGGATTTGTGGGCGTGGGTGGTCAAGAGGAAGCGGGGGCTGTCCGGATAGGCGGCCAGCACTTCTTCCACGGAATCATAATAGTGGATGTCCACCAGGTGCCAGTAGTCCAGACCGGCCCGTTTCAGGTATTTGTCATCCACAGAAAAGCCCAGGGGCCGGACCAGATGGAGACTGGCTCCTGTGGCAGCGCAGAGCCGGGCGATGTTCCCGGTATTCCCGGGGATTTCCGGCTCCACCAGTACAACGTGCATCATTTCAATACGCCTCCATCCCAGTCATTGCCGGAAATGGCGATGATTTTTTTCATTTGTTCGTGGAGATTCAGGATCTTCTCCGCATAATAGCTGCCGGTGGCCCATTTGCCGTTGAGCTGGGACCAGCGGGTGTAGAACCCGTTCTGCACCTTGCCCTTGTACACCAGATAGTACCGGGGGTCGATCACCGGGGTGGCCGGCAGCCGGTCGGTGGTATAGGCCATAAGATGCTGGACATGGGCCCGGACCCCATCCCTGGGGGTGGGGAACCAGGCGCCCTGGACCGTAGCGCTGGTGGTCCCCAGACCGCAGAAGTTGTTCTGGGCCGGGACCACCGTGCCCCCGAACCGGAAGAATCCGGTTTCCAGCAGGGCCTGGCAGAACACAATGTCCCACCGGAGCCCTTCCCGGCTGGCTTCCTGGTAGTACAGATCCACGATCTGTTCCGGGGTGGCCTTGATGGGCAGTTTGGGATTGTACCGGCGGAGCAGCACCACCGCCTGGTCCCGGGTGGCTTCGCCGGGTCCGGCAATGGTCACTTCCTGGTAGTTGTCCGGCAGTTCCCAGATCTTCGCCCTGGTGGTCAGGTGGTTGATGATGATCTGCAGGCTGGGATCCGTGATCACCCGGTCCTGGTTTTCCAGCTTCAGCAGTTTGTCCGGGTCCGGCCACTGGGGCAGGGTAAGCCTTTCCCCCACTACAGCGATCATACCCTTCCGGATCACCAGGCTGTCCTGGTCCGCCGGCCCCAGATCCCGGATCACCGGAGTCCTGGGCCGTTCATTTTCTCTGTCCCGGCTTTTTTCCTTTTGGGGAGGTTCCGCCGGATGAGTCTTTTCTTCCCGGGCCGGTTTCTTCTCCTGCAGGTCCCGGGCTTTTTTCTGTTTCCGGTCCTTTTTGTCCTCTTCTTTCCGGTGCTCCCGGATCCGTTCCCGGAAGCTCAGGGGCTTTTTCTCCTGCTCCTCCTCTGTTTTCCGGACTTCTTCTTTTCTCTGGACTTTTTCTTTCTTGTCCTGTTTCTTTTTCTGGACATGGGACAGCGGTCCGTCAGTTTCGTCCAAAAGGACGGTTTCCGCCGGCTTCACACCCTGTTCCAGGGGAGAGGCCCAGGCGGTGCCGGTCCCCAAAAGGCCGGCCAGTACAAGGCCCAGGGCCAGCCGTTTCTGTTTCTTGTTCAATGGGTCATACCTCGTTACTCAATAGATTTTTGGGAGCCAGGCTCCCCTTCCCCACTGTCTTCCTTATTTTTCCCCAGTTTTTTGCCGGGGGAACACCCACAGGCTCACCAGCATCACCACAGCAGCCACAATGATCCCCAGGCTGGTGGAATTCAGGATGCCGATGCCCTTGCCTCCATTGAAAAACTTCAGCCCCAGCACCACAGCCACCCCCAGCACGGCGGAACAGAAGGCCCCCCGGGTGGAGGCTTTTTCCGTAAACAGGCCGAACAGGAAGGGAGCTGCCAGAGATACGGTCATCAGGGAATAGAAAATGGCCAAAGCGGTAATGATGTTGGCCATGTAGCAGGCAATGAAAATCCCGGCGATGCCGCAGAGCACCGTCAGTTTCCGGCTGACCTTCAGCAGTTCCTCATCGGAAATATCCGGACGGAAGAAGGTTTTGTACAAATCCTTGGATAAAGAAGTGGCCAGCATATACAGCACCGTATCACAGGTGCTCACTTCCGCGGCAAAAATGGCAGAAAGGGCCAGTGCGGATACCCCGAAAGGCATCATTTCCTTCATGGCCTTGGGCAGGGCCAGTTCCTGGTTCCCCAGATCCGGAAAGGCCGCATAGGCGCACATGCCGATGAGCATGGGCAGGAAAGCGAACGCCAGTTGGACGATGCCGTTCCACAGGGTCCCCACCCGGACGGCTTTTTCATCTTTGGCCGCATAGACTTTCCCGATGAGCCCCGGAGAGATGCAGAAAGCCGGGGTCAGCATGAGGAAATACCCCACAATGGCGGTGGTGCCCATGCCATCCCAGGCAAAATACTTCGCCGTCAGGGCCGGATCGGCCATATGGCTGGCCACAGCGGCCTGGAGTCCGCTCCATCCTCCCACATACTGGAGGGCAAAGGGCGTGGCAATGCAGAATCCCAAGAGGATCACGATCAGTTCGATGATATTCACAATGGCGGCACTTTTGATGCCCCCGGCGGAAAAGTACAGAGTCACAACCACCGCGGCGATGATGATGCCGTAGAGTTTTTCAATCCCCGCCACCACATTCAGGATCCAGGCAATGCCCAGCAGCTGGCCGGAAAAAAGAGCCAGGGTGCCGATGGCCATCATGGTGGAGGTGACTCCCCGGAAAGCGTGGGAATAGCGGAAATCCAGATAATCCCCCATGGTGTATAGATTGTACTTCCGGGCCACTTTCCACACAGCCGGTCCTACAATGTAGGCCAGAATCAGGGACCCCAGGCCGCTGCAGCCGATCCACCACCAGCTGGAAACCCCGAATTTGTACGCCAGTCCCGTTACCCCCACTGTGGAACCTGCTCCGAGGTTGGCTGCAATCAGGGTTGTGAACAAAAGCCCCGCATTGAAGGAGCGTCCGCCCACAAAGAAGTCCGCTGCACCTTTCACATGTTTCCCCACCAGATGACCCAGGAGGATCAGCAAAAGCGCATAACCTACAATGACCCCAAGATACAAATTCATGAAAATCACTCCAAGCAGTTTATAGTAAGGTGCGACTGGAACTCAACAATCATCATTGTACTTTACTTGAGGCGTATTGTAAAGGAGGGGGTGACGCAATGCGTCACCCCCTCTGGTTGTCACTGGTCACTGGCCGAGAGACCAGTGACCGGGGGTGTGAATTTTTTCACACCCCCCTTTTTTACAATTCCACCGTCTTCCCCGGTTCCACCACCAGCACTTTGCTCTGTGTGGTGGCTTCCACTTCCTTCTTAAAAGCTGCAGGATCCTGGGCGATGAGAGGCCAGGTGTTGTAGTGGATGGGGATCACCAGGGGCACATTCAGCAGTTCCGCCGCCAGACGGGCGTCTTTGGGGCCCATGGTGAAGTTGTCCCCGATGGGCAGAAGAGCCACATCGATGGTTTCCAGCCGGGGCAGCAGGGCCATATCCCCGAAGACACTGGTGTCCCCGGCAAAATACACGGTCTTTCCCCCGAATTCCACCATGAACCCGCAGGCGTGGCCGCCTGCAATACCGCTGCCGTGGAAGGCGGGGGTCACCCGCACCCGGCCGAAGGGGAACTGATGGGTGCCCCCCAGATGCATGGCATGGGACCGGAGCCCGTGTTGGGCTGCATCATTGGCGATTTCTGCCGTGGAAATAATCAGGGCATCCTGTTTTTTGGCGATTTCGTAGGCAGAACCCAGATGGTCCCCGTGATAATGGGAAATGAAGATCACGTCCGCTGCCACATCCTCCGGATTCAGGCCTTCCGGATTCCCCTCCAGATAGGGGTCGAACAACAGGGTGGTCTTCCCGTCAGACAGGGTGAAACAGGCATGATGGATATAATGGAACTGCAGCATGGTGATTCCTCCTTATTGGATATCGATGACTCTGGCTCCCTCCGGATCAATGTCCAGCACATGGAGAGCCGTTTCAATGTTCCGTTTCCGGAAGGGCGCCGCCATGGCTTCTCCCACCTTCCGGGCATCTCCCTCCGCCGGCACATAAGCCAAAAGGGTGGAACCGGCGCCGGAAATGATTCCATTGTAGGCTCCCGCCTGCCGGGCCCCTTCCAGGGCTTCTTCCGCTCCCGGGATCAGGGGCAGACGATAGGGCTGGTGGAGCCGGTCTTCCAGGGCCGTCCGCAGGAAGTGATAGTCCCCGGTCAAAAGAGACCCTACCAGGAGAGCCGCCCGGCTTACATTGTACACCGCATCTTTGTGGGACACATCCTGAGGCAGAGCCGCCCGGGCCTTGGAAGTGGGCAGGGGGATGGAGGGCACCAGCACCACCAGCTGAAGGGGTCTGGCCAGGGCAAGCTTCAGGCTTTCCACCTTCCCCTCTTCCATGACATTCACAGTAATGCCCCCCAGAATGGCCGGAGCCACATTGTCCGGGTGGCCTTCGATCCGGGTGGCTTCCGTCACCAGCTCCTCTTTGGAAAGAGGGCTGCCTGCCAGGGCATTGGCCGCTGTAAGTCCGGCCACAATGGCAGTGGAACTGCTGCCCAGACCCCGGGATACGGGGACTTCGATCCGGGTGGAGATCCGCAGACCGGTGGCCGGTTTCCCCAGTTTTTCCCAAAGGATGCAGAAAGCTTCTGCTGCCAGGTTGTTCCGGCCCTGGGGCAGGGATTCCCCTCCCTGGCCCTCCGCTTCCACCTGGATGCCTTCTGCTTCCGGCACCCGTTCATAGGTGAACCGGTTGTACAGGGTACAGGCCAGCCCCAGGCAGTCGAACCCGGGTCCGCAGTTGGCGGAGGTGGCAGGGACCTGTAC
>ERZ841120.1050-NODE-1050-length-13601-cov-3.416581_pt1 | contig 13601 bp, 11 predicted proteins | sample MGYA00519572_ERZ841120 | MGnify/ENA primary metagenome ERZ841120 (study PRJEB31850, sample SAMEA3708890) | human gut metagenome | biome: human gut; feature: human-associated habitat; material: faeces | place: China | collected 2014 ... | reverse complement strand
ATTCCAAAGTCTCCCAAAACATAGTTCACGTCATTTCCGTTTTTTTCGGCAAAGATGTTTCCGGGTTTTATGTCGCAGTGAACCACATTCGCCTTTTCGCACGCTTCTAAGGCATGGCCAATATCGATTCCGATTTTGACAATGTCTTTTTCGGTCAAAGCATGATCTTTCCTGTATATTGTCAAAGGAACGTACTTCTTCATGCTTATCCAGACGTAAACGAACAAAACGTCATCGTTTCTTTTCTCGACAAATCCTGCATCGATATTGACGATAACGTTTGGGCAGTCTCTCATTATGTTGATATTTTCAAGTTCATCTTCATATTCTTTTTTGCGTTTTTCAATCATTGCGGCCCTATATTTTTCATCTTTGGCTAGCTTGTTGTCTGCGGAAAGATTGATGCGCATGATCTGCATGATTTTGACGACAATAACGTCGTCTTCTTTTTTAGCCTCATACAGCTCACCTTGCATCCCGGAATTAAACGGTCTTTTTGACATGTGCCACCCCGGACCGAGCTGTTTTTCAACCTCGAAAAGAACAGTGCTTGTTAACAACGAATCCATCATTTTCATCTCCAAATATGATTACATTTTTTCAGCAAGTCTTTTTTAATCTCGTCAATGTCATCCATATCGTCAAAATTGTCCATTATTTCTAGCATTTTAATACACAAAACATCGCTTCCGTCCTTATGTATCTCGTCATTTAGACTGGCGTCGATCAGCACGAAGATGATTGCGGAATCAAGCAACGATTTTTCGCTTAAATCCTTCATTTTTGCAAGTATCAATGCGCTGTTGACTTCATCAAGTTCCATATTCAGACGAAGGCAAAGCGAAATCAGTTTCCATCTGTCCGGAATCCAGTCCTTGTTTTGAATCCCGTATGCGATCTTTTGAAAAGACCGCGGCCAGCCACACTGTTCAACCAGCTTGTGGATCGTGTCCTTTTTCCCGTCTGAAATGATGTTTTGATTCATGAAATTTTGCATATATTCATAAAACTTGTAATACCTGCCCTTAAATGCCGCCGCATTCGAATTTATAAATTCGATCAGTTCAGGGAAATCAGAAACGTTTTTGATGCCTTCCGTTATCTCCTCCGTCGGTTTGCTAATGGTTTTCTCGTCTTTAAAACGGTCCTTTTTGAAATTGATATTGTCAATGATTTTTTGACAATCCTGATAATTCTTGTCCGGAAACTTTTCGCTGTTTTCCAAAACAAAAACATAGACGGCGTCACTCACGTTTTTTGAATACAGACTGCCAAACCCATATTTTTCCAAAAAACCATTCATCCTAACCACATCATAACCAGCAAGCATCCCGATCCTGATCAAAACATCTCGCGAAGAAGGCACTGTTTTCTTACGCAGCCAATTTCCTACAGTTTGAGAAGTGACTCCGCATCGATCGGCAAAATCCTTATTGGTCTTGTATCCCAGGTCATCCTTAATCTGCTTGACTTCTTCACCCCAATCGGTCTTTTTTTTGGACAGTTTCGCTCTGTATTTTTTATAATCCTCAATATTGTCGATATTTTCCAGATGATATCCCATCGAAATCACTCCTCTGTTTTAAGATAGTATAACATTTGAAAAGGACAAGTTTGCACTCTGATTTTCATCGATGCAAAAAAGCGATCAGATTGCCTGACCGCTTCCAAAAACTACTTTCTTTTTCTTCTTCCGACAAAATACAGTACCGCACGCAGCCCGGCAGCTTTGCTGAAAATCCGGTACAGCTTCTCTACCTTGCTCGTCAATTTTCCCATATATGTCACTCCATTCTTGTAAACCCTTTCTTTGTCACTATCGTAACAAGAATGAGCATATTTGGCAATTAATAAGTTTCGTAATTGCGAAAACACGATTCAGGTGTTATCATATGGTTAAAGAGATAAGTTTCAACCCCCCTGCTTCGAAGGCTACGGCCGAGCGCAGGGTTTTTTTATGCAAAGGAGTGCGCAGCCGTGGCGAAATCAGACCTGATCAAAAATCTTAACATCAATGATTTTGGACCAACCAAAAAGCAGCAAACAATCATCGATCATCTTGGTACATATCGTTTCATCAGCTATGCCAAACCGCTTTGCCGATTCGGCTGCACGTTTCAAGACGTCCATGATCGAATCCGGCTTGACAAAAAATTGCGTCAGGCCGTTTTCTCGATCATTCAAGAAATTGAAATCGACTTGAATACAAAAATTACGTCGCATCTTGTCGAAAAATACGGTCCGCTTTGCTACCAGGACATTTTTTCCTGGTGCCAGACTGACGGTCCTAACAAATACCTGAAATACGATGCCGTCGACAGAAAAATCATTGAGCAGGAACAAAAACAGCTCATCAACACCATCACTCACCTTTCAAAAAGCGACAAGCCGGAAACCCAATCGCTTCTTGAGCTTTCGCAACACATTTCGCTCGGCGAATTGATCCACATCTATAAGCTCATGAGCAAGCGCAACCGCAAAGAAATCGCATCCATATATGACTGCAGCGCAAACGAGCTCATCAGTTGGATGGACTGCATCGCGCTTTACCGCAACTGTTGCTGTCACAACGGCAACCTGATCGATATCAAAATCGAAACAAGGCCCGTAACGCCCCAATCATATTCCAAATATCTTTTTCGCATGAAAAATACAGAGACGACAACGAACAGGTTCGCACTGGGCTGCGTTGTCATACTGCATTTGGCAAAAACAATCAACGTTGAAAAAGAAGAAACGGATGCGTTGAAACAGGCAATCTTAGCCCTTTCAAACGACAAGACGACGCTTGAATCCTATGGGTTCGTCAGTCGGGAAGGATTTGAGGGGGCGTTTGGGGGATGAGGCTAATGATAGAACATAAGAAAGAGCGACCGATTATCATTTGATAACTGGTCGCTTCTTAATTTACACATTTTGTGACATCATTTATATAACATCCAACTGAAACCGTGCATACGGGAGTAATCCAGATTCACCTAAGGTTCATAACATCATTGATATGACATCCAGCTGAAACAAACTTGCTAATGCAATCAACAACACAACAGTTCATAACATCATTGATATGACATCCAGCTGAAACACTGATGGCCGAAGATATCTCCAGTCACAAGTTCATAACATCATTGATATGACATCCAGCTGAAACAGTCCGTGAGACGTGGTGTCAAGGTAGTTAGTTCATAACATCATTGATATGACATCCAGCTGAAACTAAAGCCAACTCTATCTTAGCAGAATTAACGTTCATAACATCATTGATATGACATCCAGCTGAAACTTTATGTACAGAGAAAAAAGCGAAGGGCGTGTTCATAACATCATTGATATGACATCCAGCTGAAACGTCACGCAGGGCAGCCGACGCTTAGCAGAAGTTCATAACATCATTGATATGACATCCAGCTGAAACAAACGACATCGAAACAACTCAGACAGACCTGTTCATAACATCATTGATATGACATCCAGCTGAAACTGCATATGAAAGTTTGTAGTTATCAATCAAGTTCATAACATCATTGATATGACATCCAGCTGAAACGCCTGTCACGATGAGCGCATCCACTTCGTTGTTCATAACATCATTGATATGACATCCAGCTGAAACGATCACTAGGCCTTTTTGCGCCCGTGTTATGTTCATAACATCATTGATATGACATCCAGCTGAAACAGTACGAATGAACGAACTACCGTCGGCCGAGTTCATAACATCATTGATATGACATCCAGCTGAAACACCCTTGCAACGCTTGATATCTATAACGTTGTTCATAACATCATTGATATGACATCCAGCTGAAACTGAAATTGATTGATATTTAACGGTAACACCGTTCATAACATCATTGATATGACATCCAGCTGAAACTAGATATGGTGCTACTAACGCTTTAATTTAGTTCATAACATCATTGATATGACATCCAGCTGAAACTGATTTTGATAAAACCGTTATGCGCGTTAAGTTCATAACATCATTGATATGACATCCAGCTGAAACTCTACATCTTTTTTAAGCGGAATAATCAAAGTTCATAACATCATTGATATGACATCCAGCTGAAACAATTTGTCGCCTGTGTATTTCCTACTGGTTGTTCATAACATCATTGATATGACATCCAGCTGAAACTCATTTATTTACCCCTCGTCAATGCTTCTAGTTCATAACATCATTGATATGACATCCAGCTGAAACTCAAAACAGAGCCCAACAAGTCAGTTAAGAGTTCATAACATCATTGATATGACATCCAGCTGAAACAGTAACGCCGCTTTCTTTTGACACCGCCAAGTTCATAACATCATTGATATGACATCCAGCTGAAACCCGTAGTAAACGCTAGGTGCGCTTGACCCTGTTCATAACATCATTGATATGACATCCAGCTGAAACCCAAATTTATTATCATGATGAACTTGCTTTGTTCATAACATCATTGATATGACATCCAGCTGAAACGTATGTTGGTCGTGATTATTGTAAATCTTAGTTCATAACATCATTGATATGACATCCAGCTGAAACGAATTACCACAGTGTCCTTATAAGCGGCGCGTTCATAACATCATTGATATGACATCCAGCTGAAACGTGATAGCCATGTATCGCCTGTCATATCGTGTTCATAACATCATTGATATGACATCCAGCTGAAACTGTCTCTTTTTAATCAACAGTTAATTTTAGTTAATGCCAATCAATGAAGTCCTCGTCAATATACATCACGTTGCAATTATCGAAATAACTTTTCCAACCAGAAACATTGTAATCAATCATCAGTAAAGGGACATCCATTTCCTTCACTAAATCCTTGATATAATTGAATTCTTCAGGTGTTAGATAGGTAGCTAACCCGCTAACGCCAATAGCTTTTTTTAACGCGCATTCAGCATGAATCTTTATGTCAGTTTCAATTATAGCACACGGATCATATGCTATACTGGAATCTACAGAAAAATGATAATTTTTTAATGTTTTTTTGAGATCGTTATCCATTGATACGATAAGCGGCAGGTCAAACATATATATTGAATCCTGTAATGCCGTTGCAGTTTGTCTCTCCAATTCGTAAACTTGTTTTCTCAATTCGTCAGGCATGAATTCAACAGATTTTTTTAGAAGCTCATTGAGATATTTTTTGCCCACATCTATTTCCATAACATCCCCTTCCCAGTCAATCCCGTCCTTCAATTCCATTTCTTTATAATCATCACTGCATAAAAACAGCTTATCGTCAGCATTGTTAAAACTACGAATGATTTCCAAATATACGCTTTTGCTGGCAGTACAAATTGCGGTTACTTTCCCGCTTTCAATGTCTAGCGAATCATGTGTCACATATGCTATTTTCATATAAAAATCGTCCTTTCAGATGAATTTCTGATATCATCTTTTTCTTTTCCCAACAGAAAGTGCATATCACCATACTGTTTTTCGGTCAGAATCAACGTTTGAATTACCCCGCCTTCTTCGTCTGGAATAAAGGCCTTGATGCGATTTTCAAGAAGCGTTGCCGCCTGCCTTGTGGTGCATACGCGAACATAAACAGAATACTGTATCATGCAAAAGCCTTCATTTATCAGACTTTTTCTGAATTTTCTGTATTCACGTCGTTGTTCCGAAGTTTCTACCGGCAAGTCAAACATGACCATTAATCTCATAACTCTGTACCTCATCCGTAAAATCCACCTCAATTTCTATATTATCCAAATCACCATTCAAAAACCTTATGCAATTAGAAACGTGCTTTTCTATCGCAGTGCTGATCCTCATTTTTTGTCCATTCAACTGTATTTCCTGATTAAGCAAGTTTATTAGGCTCATTCTTATTGAACGCGAAAATTCAGTAAAGTTTTGTACAGCTACATACAAATCTATTATCGGCCTGAAAGGTTCCATCAAATCTGATGCCAAGTTATATTCGTTTTGATTATTTGAATGATGAATGCCAATATGCGTCAAACATCCATTTGCCACGATTGCACGGGAAAAAGATGACAAAATTATCGAATATCCATAATTTAACGCTGCATTCACACACTCTTCCTCATCATCGCTTCTTCTTTTAAATCCACTTCCAAACAATAGTTCAAAATACTTTCTAGCAACAACCGCCTCGCGATTAGTTGCATCACCAAATTCTAATTTATCCGCTTCTTTCTCCAAATCGTCCGTATTTATTCCCAATGACTCTATCACGCTTATTTGATTTGAAATTTTTCCGGCAACAATATGTGTCCATAAATTTTCTTTTCTATACTCATCCCATTCAAATTGCTTCCTCAAAGATTCTAAAGTCCTGGAAGATGAATAATAACAACACGTCTCGCTTACTGGCAGATAATGGTTGTCAACAAAAATTATTTTAGACTGATTTTGAGATAATTTAGCTACCAATGCGCTTGTTATCACCGCTTGAGTAGTAGCTATCATCAGTACTGAAATATCTTCTATCGGTATAGAATGAATCTTGCTGTCGGTTTGAACGATCATCATCCTACCAGAATAAGATAACTTAGCATGCTGAGTTATCACTACGGTTCTCCAACTCATTAAAATTCCTCCTTAAAACACTTGCTAAAATTTTAAAACGGATATATAATTTAATTGTTGGGTAGCTCCCAACGTAAAACATCATTGATATGACATCCAGAAGTTGAAATCAAGCAAGACTTAAAGTCAAGCTTCTAATTTTGATCCACGTTTTGTGGACAGTACATATTGACAGGCGAGCATTGTTGCTCGTCTTTTTTGTTCATAAAAAAAGCTTGCAAATAAATTCAAATTGCAAGCTTTTAATTTTAATTATATTTTTATAGATCTTTCAAACATACGACTCGTTCAAATAGTCCTGTTGGTGATTGATAGATGAGTTTGGCATTTTCAGACAAATTAATTCCTGTTTTTTTCTGCATCTGACCAAATGGACCTTTCTTCCCAATCTCTAAACAACTAACAATTTTTCCGTTTGCGTGTAACCCATCCAATATCGTGTATATCATATCCCTCTTAGTTACGTCTTTTTCGTTTCTTTTTGAAACCGGCAACTTGCAAAATAATTCTCGACCTTTGTGAAGCGCCTCTCTGCAACCACCGTTATCGTACAATTCAAAGTATTTGTCGACTCTTTCTAAAATCTGATCATACACCATAATTAAATCATCGTCTGTCGGTTTTGGGGTTGCAACCTTATCAAGAATTTCAAGAGCTCTTTTATCCAAAAAAAGTTGTCTAAAATTATGTTGATAAGCAGCACTCCCTAACGTAAATAATAGATTTCCGTCTTGAATTAACTGATTATATAAAACCTTATCAATAACAATCCTAAACTGCTTGTTTTTAGATTTTTTACCAAATTTTGATTCAATTAACCTGTTTAACATATCGTTAAAGACGTCAACATCGTTCTTTCGAAGCGAATCCAACCTTTCGGCATATCTTACGGGAATGCCTATCACCTTATAACCTTTACCTGTATATACAATAACCATATAAGCATCTTTATTGCCACTATGACCACCGTATATGCTTGTATCTCTATCTTTCTTTAATTTAATCAAAGTTTTGCCGCTCTTTGCCGAATAAATAGTTTCATCAAACATTGCCCCCGTACGCTGTCCCACCTCTTTCGTGACCAACATCTTCTTAAACGCATAAGCCTTATTCAGCTTATTAATCATTTCTTCTTTATTGAGAACGAAATTTCCATCAGTACTGATGATATCACCTGATTTATTCAAAAATTCTCCTAAGAAATTATTTCCGTGAAGTTGCTTGAATACGTTGTCCGACACCTTCATAAAATCATTATAATCAAATAATGGTCTGAGATTTGGATACTTTTTGAAAAGGTACTGACCAACAAAGCTCGTCAAATAAGCGTCGAAAGCATGATGATAATCATTTACGTTCCTGTTTTTATAGAATTTGAAATGCTTTCTGATATCATGCGTAAGTTCAGCTCTTACCTCAATAATGTCAACATCGTCATTTTGATATTTATCGTTTAAAACGTTGGCAATAAGCTTGATAATTTGCCGCGTTTCAACTAATTGGCGATTTACAAACCCCTTCATCTTATACTTATCAATATTTTCAGGATTAGTTGTCAAATTATTGAATTTCCTGCGAGAAATAAACCCTTTGTCATACAAATTCTTCCAAAAACTATGCATCCCATTAAACATTTTGCACGGAACACCCTTCGACTTAACATCGTTATTGAGTGCTTTAGTCGTCAAAACACGATTATCAAGCGAATCATCCTTAATGACAGCTTGAGGCAAAATATGATCAATATCATATTCTTGACCACTGATTACTTTGTCGAAATCAAGCGGATGACCAGAATACATATCTTTTCCCTGTTGTTCAAAATAAAGATATAACCTGTCATTCAAGCCTTTCTTATCCTTGACCACGCCGTCCAGATCCTTCATCACTTCTTCGCTAACTTCAGAAGCGTACTTTTCATATATGGACTTCATTCTGTTCGCTCTCGACACTGTCCTTACGGACGGCCCGTCTTCACGAGCAAATTCCAATGAAATTGAAGATGGTGCGTATCCCATTGCTTTTTGTATATCGTCGACCACCTTTAAAACTTGCCTGATTGCTTTTTTATTGGCCGGAGACGTATACATGTCATTTATTGCGTCACTAACGCTTCCTTTCAAATGCCTTTCGTTTTCTTCGGCAATTTGTTTTGGAAATTCATCTGCTGTTTGAATCTGCATAAAGTTTCGATTGGTTTCCCACAGATTATCCATTATCGTATGATTATTTTTGTCGCGCAGACCTGTTAACAACTTTTTGGACAATTTTCCCCAACCACGATAACGTTTCTTTCCGATTTTTTGCTTTTCTTCTTTAGTAAGCCAGGTAAATTCATCAAGCTTTTGATTATAAACATGGCCGTCTTCAAATACCGTAGAGTATTCCACCATTTTTTCAAAATCGTTAAAATATGTCCTGTCATCAACTTTGTCACCAAAAATTATTTTTAAATCGCTATATGTGCTCAAAGATGATAAGAAACGATTTTCATCGGCCAATCCGCTGATTTTTGGTTTGACCAAATATTTATGATTTTGAACAAGATAATTTTGTAAGTCTGTGATTTTAACAATTTTTTGCTTTTTAAATAAATCATTATAGATTGCTTGTTTTAACTTGACATCTTCAAACGAATCACTTAACCCATTGTCATTAATTCTTACATTATTCAACTCATTCAGAACTTCATATTCTTGATAAAGCATGCTTTCTTTTGGAACAACATCTTCACCAAGAAGATAAGTATCCTTGCTCTTCATCCGTTCTATAAAATTGTTAGCGGACTCTGCCCTATCAACTTTATCATCAAAATTCCATGGAGTAATTTCGCCGTCCTTTTTGCGAACCATCCAAGAAAAACGTGCTTCTTTGTTTTTGTCAGCGTTGTTGGGATCAACTAACGGTCCAACATAATACGGAATTCTGAAAGCAATCAATTCCTCAATTTTGTACTTCGAGTAAACCCTTCTCTTTTCGTTCGGGTTCGGCTCAGCAAGCCAAGGGTAATACTCTTTTTGATTATCAATAATTTTACGCATCTCTATTTGATGCAGTTGATGCGGCAAAACACCATTTGCTGCCGTTCGCTGTCTGATAAAAAGCTTGTTTTCGTCTATGAGTTTCTTTAACTTGCCGCAAGATTCTAACACATCTTGATTAACGTTTTCTTTGTCCATGTCAGATAATATTTTTTTAAGCTTATTATAAAACTCATCTCTTTTTGCTATATTGTCATTATAATCACGATACGCACCACGTAATTCGGCTGCTGAATCATCAGAAACGCTATGTTCGAGCCCGTGGTATATTTTCAACTGCTCACCATAGTCATCATACTTTTGCATCATTGCCTCAGATAAACTCATTCCCGACGGAACGAATGCATTCAGCATTACTTGATCTTGAATTTCTTTCAAAATCATCAGTAACATCTTTTGATTTTCATCAAGCACCTCTGACAAGTTTGCAATATTTTCTTCAGTTTTTTCCGAACACAAATCAAAAGAATACTTCTGTTGCAATTCAAAAATCAGATGAAAATTGCATTTCAAACCCAAAACAGCATTAGAGATTTGAGTTGCTAAATCTTTGGCTTTTTTATTCTTGACCTTTTCTTTGTCTTCCACGTGAAGAAGTTTGGCAATCTTTTTTGACTTATCTTTTCTGGTCGTATTTCTTTCCAACAAAATTGATTCAACTAGCGCTGCATTGCTGTTATCAACGTAAAAATCCGTATAACTCGAGAGCAAATCATTAATCTCATCAAATTTTCCCTTAATATCAAGGTTCTTTGCTTCAAAAGAATCGACGCTGGTATCATATAAGAAATTACCGCGATATTTGACCATATGGTGAAATGCCAAATATATTTCCCTAAGATCAAATTTTCGATGCTCAGTCATCAGTGCATAGCGCAGATGGTACATTGTCGGATATTTTTTGTAAAACTCGCCATCATCTTGGTACGTGACGCCTTTTGACTTTGGAAAAAGCAATGATTTCCGATATTTTTTATCATCCTTTGGAGATATGTTGGAATTTTTAAGTCTTGCAAAAAAAGTGTCGTCTACTTCGGCCATATGTTCATCAAAAAAATCTTCCAACAACCTTAGACGCCATTTTCTTCGTCCATATCGACGTCTGGCAGTCCGATGCATTCTTCTTTCAGCAGCAGACTGTCCTTCGTTATACAATCGTACCCCGATGCCTTTTTTGCCCTTGACTCTCATCAGATCAAAATTATCATTCATTATTGACCATCCAATGGAGCTAGTGCCAATATCCAAACCTATGTTGTACGGTTCTTGGTTTTTTCTCATACCAACCACTCCTCATAAAATATTCATTTTAATATATGATAGCACTTTCACAATACTTTTTTAACCCCTTAAAATACCTATTTATCACCGTAATTGCGCCACTTAAAATATGGAAATGTTTTTAAATTTTAATGAAAAAGCATTGTCACCCGCAACCAAATTTCCTACTTCAAATCAACCTGCGTCTTGCTCGTCATCCCTCCATTTTCAAACGTCAACGTTGCCGTGCCGCCCTTGGTTCCTGTGACCCACGTTGCATTGAGCGTCGTTTCACCGCTGATTTTCATTTCATTTAAATTGTCAGGTTCCCCATATTGCTTGACGACATCGTCATAATTGGCCCCGTCTGCGATTGAATCGAATGCCTTCAAGTCAAGCTTGGGCGAACGCGTAAATTTGAAACCGGTTATGTCTTTTGAAACCGTCTTGTCATCATTAAACTGAACCGTGACAGTCACACCGTCTTTAGTCCACGTTTCATCTTTAACTTTGACGTTTTGAAGATTGGTTGTTGACGTGGAAACGGGCTTGCCCAATGATTTTTCAACGTCGGTCAAAGATGTCCCGCCATCTCCGTTGCTCATCAGATCGCCAACGACGATTGCATCAAACTTCTTTCTCAGTTCCGCATTTTTCGAAATAGTTCTGTCATCTTTTTTATGCGATGTTTCAGCATTGCTGCTTCGTGACGATTTATCACTGCTGCTGTCATCTCCGCCACCGGCAACGGCACCGATAATAATTATTGCAATGACTGCCAGAATCCAAAAGCATCCTTTTTTATAAAATGGTTTCTTTTCCACATATACTTTTCCGTTTTCATCTGTAATCTTCTTTTTCATAGTTAATTCCTCCAATAAATATATCTTTAATAGCTTCCCATGATTTCATTTTTATTCTTCTTTTCTCCTCCACTCCATCCCCCCTGCCGTCTTCTGCTTTCCCTTCAAACAAAGACAGATTCCGACGGTATTCTTGAAGCCGAAATGTCGTGCCGCTTCCGTAGCCGTTTGAAATTCGCCGCAGAAGACGTTGTTTTTGAATGCTTGAATCGGGCCGGTGTTTCGATTCTTGGATTTTTTTCTTCTTTTGAATCTGTAGTCCGTGGATGCGGCACGTCCCGGGTAGTCCCATTTGAGATTTTTGACATTGTTGTTGCCTTCTTTTCCATCGATGTGACGCACGAAGGTTCTCTTAGGATCGTCGTTTTCGATAAACGTCCTGGCAACGATTTGAGCTACGGTGTAGTTCTTCTTGTTGCCGTCTTTGTCAACCAGACGGATTACTTTGGTGCCGTTTCTCAGCTTGCTGCACTTGAGAATTCTTTTTTTGGAAATCGTTCTGTAGCCTCTTGACGTTTTGATCGTTCTTGGCAGGCTCATGATTTTGCCGGTATCGGACACCATGTAGCGTCCTTCGTAACCTTTGATTTCTTTCCAGACCATGTGTTTTTACCCCCTTTCGTTCATCAAATATCACCTTGAGTCCTATCATACGCTTTTTTCAAGCGCTAATTCCCGCAAATTTGCGGCAATTAGCATTTTTTTGCAGAAAAAATACCGAAACCATTAAAAATGATTTCGGTCTTCTCTTTTAATTCAATTTAATTCTGTCGGCATTGTACCATTTATACCCGTGTCGCTCGCAATATGCGTCGATCTTTTTTGAAAGTTCCCTGCCGGCTCGATATTCGACGATGTAGACGTCAAGTCCTGCTTTTTTGGCCTGCTTAAGGTATCTTTCGTAATAATCCGTATTTTTTTTGGCCTGCCGACCGTATTTTTTCTTGTTGAAATCATATGTCGTGAATACGTCTTCCTGGTTGATGCCGTCATAAAGATTTTTGGCACTGCCGTCTTTTAACGTTTCAGAAACAAAGACGTCTCCTCCGTTGACGATCAGCTTGAACCCCTGTCGTTTGAGTGATGCAAGCATCGACTTCAGGCGTATGATATCGATAGTCAACTACCACCGATTAAAATCGGTGGCTTGTAGCTCACAAGCCTAATGACTTAGAAGTAGTAGCGCACGAATGTGCTTCTTCACGAAGTGGCTACGTTTGGGTGGTTGACAGCACCCTAGATTACCAACATGTCAGTCGGTAACGTTATTTAATTCAAACTTAGGATGCTCGTTTCCAGTAAGATATTGCTTGCCCAGTTCGTACAGATTCATTGCGCCAACACGGTCATCATTAGTTTTAAAACCGCAGTATGCACAATCATAGCAATGTAGTGCATGATTGCGGTTTTCTTTGCAAATTTGACCGCATTTAGGGCATCTTTGACTGGTGTATTTGGCTGATACAATCAATACTTGTGATTGATTAGCCTGTGACTTATATGTCAGCTTAACTTGCAAATCGTAGAACGACCATGAATGCAAATCACGATTACGGTCACGAGCGCCTTGGTTTTTCTCATCAAATGATACGTTGGTCAAGTCTTCTAAAACGAACAGAGTATTTGCTCCGTAGTGTTGTACGAGTGTCTTAGACAGTCGATGATTAACATCTTCCATCCAACGGTTCTCTCGTCCAGCCAATCGTTTCAGATGACGTTTTGCTGATTTGGTATTGGCAGACTGCAGGCGTTTACGCAGGTAGGCATATTTCTTTCGACGATGGGCAACTTGCTTGCCGTTAAAAAACTTAGTTTTTCCTTTTTCATCATAGATGGTCATAATTTGTCGTAAACCACGGTCAATACCCACAA
>ERZ841120.1026-NODE-1026-length-13960-cov-10.960662_pt1 | contig 13960 bp, 16 predicted proteins | sample MGYA00519572_ERZ841120 | MGnify/ENA primary metagenome ERZ841120 (study PRJEB31850, sample SAMEA3708890) | human gut metagenome | biome: human gut; feature: human-associated habitat; material: faeces | place: China | collected 2014 ... | reverse complement strand
ACTAAACTTTTGCTAGGATGTCTGAAGAAATTTGCGCAAAACTATTGACAGTACCGACTATCTATCATACTTTTCTCTGCTAATATAATAAGCACAAAGACTAGTCAGAAAAATCAGAAGAAAGGCTATAGAAAATAAATGGTAAAAGTAAAGCAAGATTTATTGAATTCCATTAAAGAATTTACTCTTATGGATGACCCGTTTATGACCAAGGTTTTTGAAGATGATATAGAGCGTACACAATTAATATTGCGGATTATCTTAGAAAATGATACAATCAAAGTAAAGAAAGCATTAACACAAAAACGTCTGAAAAATCTTCAGGGAAGGGATTTACAGCTTGATATCTTAGCTGAAAAAGCTGATGGCACCAAGTTTAACGTCGAAGTACAGAATGAAAGCAGTGGTGCCATTCCTCAAAGAGCACGCTATCATATGAGCCTGTTGGATGCGAAAAGCTTGCCGAAAGGGGAGTATTTTGACAAAATCCCTGAGAACTATGTTATTTTCATTACAAGGGAAGATGTTCTTAAAGGACTGTTGCCGATTTATCGTATTCATAGAATGATAGATGAGAATGGTAGCAGCTTTGCAGATGGCTCGCATATTATCTACGTTAATGCCAAAATTCATAATGACACTCCGTTAGGAATGCTGATGCATGACTTTTGCTGCAAGAATCCTGATGATATGCATTATAAAAAGCTTGCTGAAAAAATTAGATACTTTAAAGAAGAGAAGGAGGGCTTGGATAAAATGGGCGATGTAATGGAAAAGCTTATAGCAAAGCGTGAAAAAGAAGCTTTGGAAAAAATGGCGAAAAAATATGAAGCTAAAGCTGCTAAAGCGCAAAAGGAAGCGCGCATCAGTTTAGCTAAAGAGATGCTAGCCGATAATGAATGCATAGATAAGGTTGTTAAGTTACTCTAAGCTTTCGGTGAAGGAAGTACGTGCGCTGGCTGCTAAAATGAGTGCCTAGGGATACAAACTGATAAAAACAGCGATTACCGCTATGATTGAAGACGAATCTGGCGGTGATTTTTACTTGCAAAAATTTTCATAAAAATCTTGTCTATAAAGTAGCTATATACTTTAAAATAAGATATAATGTTATCTAGATGAGTTGATATACAAATATTTTTTGCCGATTGTAAGGCTTGCTGCATATGACCATGAAAGATTGGGTATGCAAGGGCTTTTCAATAAATATTTTTGATAGGAGTATGAGAAAAATGAAGATGAAAAAAGGCTTATTGATGACGGCGTTGATTACCGGTACCTTGATGAGCAGTGCAGCTGCTTTTGCCGAAGAACTGCAGGAGTACACTCTTGATCAAATGGTTGTAACTGCAACCCGCTATGAGAAAAGAGATGTAGAGGTTGCAGCTTCTACCGAAGTTTTTGACGCAAAAAAATTGCAGGAAACTGGTGCAACAAACTTGTATGATGCACTGAAATTCGGTGCAGGTCTGGATGTTCAACAGTATGGTACTGGTGGCGCTTCCATGGGTAACATGACCAGTAAAATTATGATGCGTGGTAACGGCAATGGCACCTTGGTATTAGTGAATGGTGTGCCTATTAACATTAGAGGTACCTATGATTTGAACGATTTCCCTGTAGAAAATATAGAACGTGTTGAAATTGTTCGTGGCGGTGGCGCTGTTATGTATGGCAGTGAAGCTACCGGTGGCGTAATTAATATTATCACTAAAAAAGAACGTGCAAATTATATCAAAGCAGGCTTTGGCAATTACGGACAACAGGAATATGCGGCATCTGTACAGGCTGGTAATTTAGGCTTTGGCTATAAATACTCTAAATGGGGTAAGGTAACTGATATATCTGTTGAAAAGAGCAATACAGCTTCAACTAAAGATTGGCGCGGCCCAGAAAACAATAATTTTGATTTGAGCTATAAATTTAATGACAGACTTTCTTTGCAAGCAAGTCATAATGAATCTGCTTATCATTATATATCTACGTTAGGTAAAACGGCGATGAATAAATATACCCCCGCAAATGATGCCAAGCAAGATATTAAACGCAATAATATTCAATTGACTTATGATGATAATAGCTTTAAAGCAACGGCATATTATCTTGACAGACAACGCGAGAAAGATGCAGCTGTATTAGATGGTCGTTTTTATAGCTGGGAAGATGAAAAGACTTATAATTACGGCTTGGATATGCAAAAAGCATGGAATATAAACGAAGATACTCTTTTAGTAGGTGCAACATATCAAAGTGAAAACTTCAGCCTTGAGTCTGAAAATCAGGAATATGATAAAAACTTAGTTCCTTCAGGAAATGTTAAATTAGAAAACAGTGGAGATCAGAGCAGAAATAATTTCTCCGTGTACGCTCAATATGATAAGAAGTTGAGTGAGCAGAATAGCTTTGTTCTGGCAGCTAGAGAAACTTGGACAACTGGCTCTCCTAATGGTGCAAACTTCAGTAATTTCAGCGGACAAGCACAATTTATTCATAGCTTGAATGATAACGAAAGCATTTATGCAAGTGTTGGTCAATCATTTAAGATGCCGGCTCTTTACCAGATTTATAAAACCGATAAAAATGGTGATGGTGCTGATACCCTGAAACCGCAAAAGGGCATTCATTATGAATTGGGTTGGAAAAAGGATATTGATACATTCAGAAACTTACGCGTAGCGGTATTCAATTATAAAGTTGATGATAATATCAGTGCATCCTTAGATACTAAAACTAATGAGTTTACTTATAGTAATGAAAACTTGCGTAATACAGGTATTGAAGCTAGCTATGCAATGGTAGCTGATAAAGGCTTTGGCTATAACTTATCTGCAACTTACAGCAATCCTCAGACTCAGAATGTAGATAAAAACGGTTATAATTTTGGCTGGCAGGATGATTACAGCAAATTTGAACTTAAAGCAGGCTTAACATACCATATGGACAAGTGGAAAGCCGCTTTAAATGCGTCCTTCCTGGATGGCAGAAATACGTATAAGGCAAATAGTAAAACTTCTAAAAAACCGGCTTATGTAGAAAAAACTTCTGCGAAACCTTATCTGCTGACTAATCTGAATGTAGAATATCAGGCACAAAAGGATTTGAGCTTCTTTGCTACTTTTAACAATATTTTTGATAGACACGATGTTGTTTATTATTCTACCAGTGCTGAATATTATGCAACTCCGTTTAACTTCATGGTAGGCGCAACCTACACATTCTAATAACTCTTAACCCTACGGCGGCGCAAACGCGCCGCCACTTTTATATAGCTTTTTCTGAACTTGCAGATATGCTATAATACGTATGAAAGGATGGTGCTTAATATGATTTATCCATATTTGACATTAAATGATGGAACTGAATATACGCATTCGGAAATGAAAGCGGACGGTACTGTTTTAGTATACGTGGAAACACCTGATGCAGAAGATGGATTTCACAGCCTTTTATGCGTTTTACCGAAATACGAAATCAAAGATGTAATTGGCTATACAAAAGATGAACAGGAGAAAATTTTAGCAAGAATCAAAAAAAATGCTCATTTGATAATTAAATATTCGCAAAGGGGTGCAAAATGAAAAAGATAACACTTTTAATCTGCCTCATGCTCTGCGGTCTTTTTGTTGTTGGCGGAGCAACTGCCAGCGCCGCAGGCAAGAAGCCTATGGATAAGGAAAAGGCAGTGAACGGCCTGCATGACAGCTTTCTCTTTGACAAGGAAGAGCTTGGCGAGCTTTTTGACAGCGGCATCAGCTACATGGAGCTGAAAAAGCTGTGCCTGCATGCCTACGCAGCGAAAAAGCCGGTGAAGGAGGTGGCGCAGCTGCGCGATAAATACGTGTGGACGCGCGTTGATTATCTGCTGGGGCTGACGCCGGAAAAGTTGGCGCGTGCCGAGCATGAGTACAAGGTTGACCGCATCCACCGCCTGTTTGGCCTGGATAAAAAGCTGGTAGACAAGTACATGCGCATGGGCTATGCTTCGCATCAGGTGAAGCGCGCAATGTTCTTGGCGCGCCACTGCGACAAGAGCGTGGAGGAGCTGCTGGCGATGAAAACACGTCAGCAAAAATGGGGCGACATCTGCGAGCAGCTGGGACTGCCACGTGATGCGTGTATGAAATAGTAAAATTAACCTGAAACCTTGGGGCGGTGCGAGTGCGCCGCCTTTTTTGATGACGTATAAAATCAGTTGCGCAAATTCAATTTAAAAAGGCAGACATAGAGACTACCTTTTGACATGTGAAAGAAAAAAAGAAGCCAAAATTTTTCACCTGTAGAAGGCAAAGTGCTTAAGAATCAGAAGTTTTTCGTTTATAGAAGAAAAACTTCTGATATTTGATGAGTTTTTCTCATGGAGAAGAAAAAGTTGCGTGGCATTATGCTTTCTGTTATGATATAAAGGACAAAGAAATATAGTGGTAGTTCGAGAGAGGAGGATTTGTATGATTGTACGTCAGACATATTTGGAAAAACTAAAATTGATGCGAGATAAAAAGATTATCAAGGTTATTACAGGTGTGCGTCGTTCCGGTAAGTCGACACTGCTGGAAATGTATAGAGATTTTTTAGTAAGCAGCGGTGTGCATCCTTCATGCTGTCAATATATAAATTTTGAAGATTTGCGTTGGGAAAGTCTTAAGGATTATCATACTTTATATAATCATATCCTGGAAAACTTATCCCCTAATGAAAAAAATTACATATTCTTAGATGAAATACAAATTGTTCCAGAGTTTCAAAAGGCTATCAACAGTTTGTTCTTACGTGATGATGTAGATATTTATATTACTGGTTCTAATGCATATTTGCTTTCTGGTGAATTATCTACATTGTTGTCTGGAAGGTATATTGAACTGAGCATACTACCGTTGTCGTTTAAGGAGTATTGGGAATTAGTCGGTGGAGATAAAAAGACGGCGTTTAATAAATATTATCTTAATGGTGGCTTTCCTTATGCTGCAACTATTGATAACAAAGAAGTTCGCTTGGAATACTTTAGAGGTATATTCAACACTGTTTTACTTAAGGATATTGTTGAACGCAAGAGGATTTCAGACGTAAAGCTCTTAGAAGATGTAATACGATTTTTATTTGATAATATAGGAAATATAGTTTCAACTAAAAAAATAGCTGATACCTTGAACAGTAATGGCAGAAGGACTACATCAGGGACTATTGATAACTATATTCGAGCACTAAAAGATGCTTTTATTTTGTATGAAGCAAATCGCTATGATATCAAAGGCAAAGAGTTTTTGAAATCACTGGAGAAATATTATATCGTTGATATAGGCTTGCGTAACCTTTTATTGGGTGAACGCACTCGCAATATCGGACATACTCTTGAAAATATTGTTTATCTGGAGCTTTTGCGAAGAGGATATCAGGTTAGCATAGGCAAATTAGATCTGCTCGAAGTAGACTTCATTGCTCAAAAAGAGGATAAGCGCATTTATTATCAAGTATCTGCATCGGTTTTGGATGAAAAAACATATGAGCGTGAATTTGCTCCACTTAAAAAGATTAATGACAGCTATCCGAAGTATGTGCTTACTCTTGATGAATTCCCTATGGGTGAGGATGGGATTGAGCAAAAGAATATCATAGATTTTCTTTTGGAAGAAAATTGAGTCAAGTAGTTATATTGCTTCCTACATCCAAAAGTTTTTCGCCTGCAGAAGAAACAATGCTTAAAAATCAGAAGTTTTTCGTTTAGAAAAGAAAAATTTTGAGTTTTTAGTGAGTTTTTCTCATACAGAAGAAAAACTTGCGTAATATATACATTGCTTGCTGTTGCGCAGTTATTTTGAAACTGTAACCTGCTTTACATTATTTACTGCAAAATAATCGGAAGTACGCAAAGTGTAATATTTTCTTGACTCTATCAATGTAGAGTGTTACACTAGGCACAACTTCAAAAAGACCACAAACCGTTGAGACGGAGATCAAGTCAGCAGATGCGCTTACAGAGAGTTCGGGCAGGTGGAAGCCGGATAGAGATGCAGGCTGATAAATGGACCGTTGAGGGTGCTGTCAAATCGTTTAGGCGAGAGTATTCGGCAACGTTGCACCGGCGTTAAGGGTGAGGAATGTGTCAGCATTCTGCGAGAGAGCGCCGATGTACGGCGAAGCAAGGTGGTACCGCAGGTATAAGTATTTATAGCCTGTCCTTGATATTGCTCAAAGTGAGCAGTACGAGGACAGGCTTTTTTGTTGACACGGGTGAAAATAAGCAGATGAGGTGACAAAATGTTAAATTTATCTTTGGAGCAGGTCATGCAGTATGCAAAGGACTACAAGGCTGTGCCGGTAGCGAAGGAATGCCTGGCGGATATGCTGACGCCGCTGGCATTTTTGGACAATGTAAGACGCAGCAGCCGCAACTACTTCCTTTTGGAAAGTATTGAGGGCGGTGAGCACTGGGCGCGCTATTCCTTTGTAGGCTATGATCCTGTGCTGCGTTTGAAAATAACCGATGGTAATGCGGAAATCATCAGCGGTGCTGCCGTAAAGTATCAGGAAAATGATCCTCTTGGCTGTATCCGTCATATTCTGGAGGAATACAAGGCGCCGCAGATTGATGGCCTGCCTAATTTTACCGGCGGTCTTGTAGGCACCTTTGGCTTTGATTTTATGCGCTACTGCGAACCTGATATGCGGGTGAATAAAGAGAGCAAGGCGGAATTTGCCGATGTTGATTTAATGCTGTTTGATAAGCTGATTGCCTTTGACCATCTCAAGCAGAAGATTTTCCTGATTGTGAATGTCAAAACGGATAATGCTGCCATCAATTACGCTAAAGCAGAGCGTGAAATTGCGGCGATGGAGGAAATGCTGCTGCAGCCTGTGCAGCCGAAGAAGCCTGTAAAGGCTAAGCTGGGCGAGTTCACCAGTAACCAGAGCCGTGAGCAGTATAATAAAAGTGTGCTTCGCTGCAAGGAATATATTAAAAACGGCGATGCCTTTCAGATTGTTTACGCGCAAAAATTCAGCGCAACCTATGACCAAAGCCTTTTCAGTGCTTACCGCTATTTGAGAACGACGAACCCTTCGCAGTACATGGTATTTTTGCATAATGACGATATGGAAATTGCCGGCAGCTCACCGGAAACGTTGGTGAAGGTGGTAGGCAAAAAGGTCATCAGCATGCCGATTGCGGGCACACGCCGCCGCGGACGGACGAGCGAGGAGGACTTGGCGTTGGAGCAGGAGCTTTTGGCAGACGCTAAGGAAATCGCCGAGCATAATATGCTGGTAGATTTGGGGCGCAACGATGTGGGCCGTGTCTGTGACTTTGGCAGCGTCAAGGTGAGCGATTACAAGGCAATTAAACGCTTTTCACATGTTATGCATATCACGAGCAAGGTTACAGGCCAGCTGAGCGCTGATAAGGATGCACTGGATGCGCTGCGGGCGGTGTTCCCGGCAGGCACGTTGAGCGGAGCGCCGAAAATTCGCGCCTGCGAGATTATCGACGAGCTGGAGCCGGAGCGCCGCGGTATTTACGGCGGTGGCATGGGGTATCTTGATTTTGGCGGCAACATGGATATCTGTATTACCATCCGCACTATGGTTAAGAAGAATGACAGAGTTTATATTCAGGCCGGCGGCGGTATCGTTGCGGATTCCGTGTTGGACAATGAATTTCAGGAAACCGTGAATAAGGCAGGCGCCTGCATGGCAGCGCTGTGCATGACGGCAGAGGAGGAGTAAGGAATGATTTTGATTATAGATAACTACGACAGCTTTACTTTTAATCTGTATCAGCTGATTGGCGAAATCAATTCTGATATCAAGGTTGTGCGCAATGATAAGCTGACGATTGAGTATATCAGAGCTATGCAGCCGGATCATATTATTATTTCGCCCGGTCCGGGTAATCCAAAGCAGGCGGGTATTTGTCTGGATGTTATCCGCCAGCTTGCCGGTGAGTTCCCGATTTTGGGCGTATGCCTGGGGCATCAGGCGATTGGTGAGGCTTTTGGCGGTAACGTTGTGCATGCGCCGGAGATTGTGCATGGTAAGGCAGATAAGGTGTATCTGGAGGCGGCAAGCCCCATTTTTAAGGATATGCCTGATGGCTTTGAGGCAGCGCGCTATCATTCGCTGATTGTGGAGCCGGAAAGCTTGCCGGAATGCCTGGAGGTTACGGCGAAAACAGCGAAGAATGAAATCATGGCGCTGCAGCATAAAACTCTGCCGGTGTATGGCGTGCAGTTCCATCCGGAGTCGATTATGACGCCGCAGGGACGGACGATTTTGAAAAACTTTTTGAGCCTGTAAAGCAAAAATACCCCGCAACCTGCATGGTTGCGGGGTATTTTTCATGGTGATCCAGGAGGGATTCGAACCCCCGACCCACGGCTTAGAAGGCCTGACATCAATAGCATCAAAAAGCCTTATTTCATGGGGTTTGAGGGATTCAAAAACCCTTTTGGGGCCAACGCTGGGGCCAACGCGGTCAGAGTGCGTATGCCTTGTTGATGATATCCGGAATGCCTTCGTCATAATTAGGTACGGCGTGGCTGTAAAGGTTGAGCGTGTGGCTGATTTTGCTGTGTCCCAAGCGCTTGGCAACTTCGGCGATGGATACACCGTTGGCAAGCAGCTGCGTGGCCATAGTGTGGCGCAGAACGTGGAAGTTCTTGTATTCAACGCCGGCTTCCTGCAGCAGTGCCTTCCAGATGCGTTCCATATTCCTTGGTGCTATCGGCGTGCCGTTGCGGGTGTGGAAAACGTACCTGTTAAACGAAAGCACCGGACCGGAAGAGGCGCTGGCGAGCTTAAGGGCTTTGCTGACCTCAGGCGCAATAGTTATCTTGCGTACACCGGCAGCAGTCTTGGGCGGCATATCTGTGAGCTTTCCGTGCACTGCCTGCAGGCTGTTGTCGATGTAGATATAATTTGGCTTTACGTTTGGTGCTTTAAGGCCTAACAGCTCTCCGAGGCGCGCGCCGGTAGTCGCGGCCAGAAGGAAGAAGGGGTAGTATTTGCTGTAATAACGGCTGGTCTTGGCCGTCTGCAGAATCTTACCGATTTCTTCCGTAGTGAATACCTGGACTTCAACCTTAGGCACCGGCGGAGCTTCTACCGCCTGCATGAAGTTTTTTGAGAGAAGGTCAATGGCGCAGGCTTTGGTGATGGCAGCCTTCAGGAGCTTATGCACTTTATTCTTGCTGCTGGCGCTCATCGGAGGCAGCTCATTGTAGAATTGCTGCACTGTATGGGCAGTCAGCTTCTGCAGCTCCACTTCTGCGATGGGTGCAATGTGTTTTGCGGTCTGAATGTAGCGATCCAGTGTTTTGGGGCGCACCTTGGGTGCTTTATAGGTAACAAGGTATTCGGAGAGCCATTCGCCTAAGCGCAGGCTGTTGGGCGCTACATAGACGTTCTTGCAGATATCTGCCTGGATAACAGCAATCCATTCCATTGCTTCCTTTTTCGTGGGGAAGCGTTTAGAGATGCGCTTTCCGTCCGGGGCGATTAGTCTTGCCCGGTACATTTTGCGGTCGCTTTCGTAGCTGATGGTTCCTTCGCCGTTAGATTTTTTTGTTTTAGCCATAAAAAATCAGCTCCTTTTGCTAAAAACAGGTGCAGTGTAGCAAATAAGTAAAATTTTACTTTCCATGAAGTAGCAAAAAATACGTAAATTACTTATTTTTTTTGCTTTACATTACGTAAATTACGTATTATAATATAATCAGAAAAAACAAAGATAAGCGAGGTGATCATGTGAAAAGACGCGATTTAGTAAAATTGCTGTCGCAAGCAGGCTTTAAGCTTGAACGTGATGATGGAGATCATTCCATCTACAAAAAACCAGGCAGCCGCTCCGTTCAGGTTCCAAGGCACCGGGAACTGAACGAGCTGACAGCGAAAGCAATCCTCAAAGCTGCAGGAGTAAAATAAAGCTGAATTTTACTCCACCCGCTTTGCGGGCTTCTTACTATAATCGCAATCATAAATTCAATAGCATTTAACAATAAAAGGAGGAAGTCGCTAACATGAAAAGGAGGCAAACACCACAAGAATACGTTTATCCTGCTGTGTTCCATGCAAACGAGGATGGTACGTATACTATTATTTTCCCTGATTTACCTGGTTGCATCAGCGAGGGCAAATCTTTGGGTAACGCCATGAAGATGGCCGAAGCTGCGCTCACGCAGTGGATTGAATATTTGAAGGATAGCAAGGAAGAAATTCCCGCACCTAGCAATTTGCAAAGCATCGAATTAGATGATAACGAATTTGTAAATTTTATTCAGGCAGATATTAAGGATAACCGTGCAGTAAAACGCACCATCAGCCTTCCACGCTGGATGGATGAACAGGCCGCTGAAGAAGGTCTGAGCTTATCTAAAATATTACAAGAAGCATTAGCCAAACGCTTTGTCGCAGCAAACTAATATTTTCACAGATGCGCCACCGTTATAGGGGAGTTTTTACTAAGTTTTTTATCAATTCCTTTACATAATATTATGTTTTAGATATCTTGGTAATGATTTATGCATTGAGAAAATCGCGATTGAGAAAGACTTGATAAATAGACAAAAATAAGTTTCTGATTGCTAAAAAAGGAAAAATGGTATATTATATATATGCTAGTAATAGTTCACGTCTCTCACCAAGTGTCTAGCCAACCTTGTAGATGTGTTCTAGTTATGGAAAAGGACATCTGCGTTCGCGTAGGTGTCTTTTTCTCTTTGGATTAAGAAGTTTGCTATGTTATACACAGTTTGGTATAATATATGCGTGGCGTTTCGAACGTCCCTTATCTACAAAGAAGGGAGGTGGGAGACGTGAACAATAATATTACTAGCAAAAAACGAGGAAACGTAAGATTTATTTCTTATTTTACCGATAAAAACGGTGTGAAACATTACGCTAAGGATCATGGTTTAAAAGCCTTTCCTGTTACCGGACCTCGTAAGAAAAAGGCTTAGCCTTTCGCCACAAAGTAATTAGCTTGGCTAGCTAGTTACGAAGAAAGCCTGTCATGGTATAACCTACAGGCTTTTCTTTTTTTGCAATAAAAAAGGCATCATAGTGTTGATGCACTATAATGCCTATAAAAAACTCAGGCGTGCATCCGAAGATACACGCCATTACAAAGACTAATGTCTTTACTCGTGCATCTATAATACCAGATTTTCCAATATATGTCAATCATTTTTTAATAATTCAGCTAGAGCTTCTCTAATAAAAATATAGGCATTTGTAACTGCTGGATTATTAATAAAGTAGTTGCGGTGCTTTAGTAATCTTCTGTTTATAAGGCGAGAAAATTTTTTAAGCTGTATTTTTCTTAAATACTCACTTTTGACAATAGCATTATACATGTATAAAAGCGTTACCAGGTCATGAATACTTTTGTTACGCAGCATTTTTAAACGTTTAGTTTTGCTGAAGGAAGAGAAAGTAGAAATCCAGTTAGTAATTTCGTTATTAGGAGCTACGTTTTGAGCACGAAGATTACATATCAGGCAGTTGCTGTGAGCGCATCCGTTACGAATATCGCGTACTGGATATAGGAGGGTTGGTTTATAAGGTAGTCTGTTGGGGTAAAAATGATTATAGAAATTACATAATTTGCATAAATCTCCGAATGAAATAATCTCACAAAATACCCATATAGGACAGTTATTGCTGTATTTGTTTATAATTTCTTTAGCATAACTGTTTTTAACGTACTGCTTTACTTTAGCAATGCTGTTATTTTGCTGGTTGAAAATCTTAACAATATTGTAGCCGTCTTCATTAGCGTTGCTTTCTATATCATTCAACAAAGATACTTTGAGAGAATGCTCGATATCTAAACATAATTCTAGAATTAGATATCTAAGATACATATCTATCGTAGAGAGTTCTTGAAGATATGCAAAATCTAAATCAATATATTTACCTGCATTGTCCCCACATGGAATCTTATCATAATTCTTTCGATACGATGCCAATTTAAAATAGTAGTTGTGCTCTTCTAGAAAATGTTGAGCGTGCTGCTCGTTGCAAATATTAAATTGAATACCTTTATCCTTCATGTGTTGAATCAGTTTGTTGGATGGTAGCAATTTTTTCTGTGGCATAATTTTTGTTCCTCCTTACCTTATCAACCTAAACTCCGCTATTCTTTTTCAGCGGACTGCTCTTGCTTATACAACATAAAATAAATATGGTTATCAATAACCAATTTTCCGTCAGCATCCAGCTGGCGGTATTTCATTTATCTTTAAAGCAGCTATCCTTTGCCAACTTCTTTTCATTTGACTTGACTCTGCGCTCTACCTTTTTAATATCCTCAGCAGGGGGCAGGTTTTCTGGTTTTATGCCACGCTCGCCTAACATATTCCTGATAGTAGAGTTATTTTGTACGTGCTCATGAGTTATGCTGGGTTCGCCGTAAAGGTCTTTTGCTTTAGTGTTGTAATTGGTCATTTCAGTAGCAAGGTTTTTAGCTGCTATTGTCAGGTTAGGAAGAAAATCGGCTAATGGTCTCCCCTTAGTAACGCCGTACCGCTCTTTCATGGATTGCGTGCTTCTGCCAAAAAGTGCAAAGTCGCCGGCGGAACGAATGCGTCCGAAACCTGCGTCATCAACTCCGCGCTCGTAAATATTTTTTGAAAGTTGCTTTTCTGATGCACGCAGCTTATCACGATTTTCTAAGCGCTGCAGGTTTTTCATATGTTCCTCTATAAGCTCTTGCTTTCGGGTTTGTTGAGCAAAATAACTTTGAGCGAAAGCAATTTCTTCTTTGCGCGGATCGCCGTTTTGAGCTATTAAGTAACAGGCATAACGAGTTAATTTTACATCAGCGATTTCTCTGGTCGCTCCGCTGCCTAAATCGACCATTTTGCCAACGTCGGCAAAATGGTTGCTGACAATATTGCCGCTTACATTACATGATAACTTCGCCTTTTCGATTACCTCGTTGAACCTACGCCATTGACTGTAGCTAAAGGCAGCCTGCAGCTCTCTGGCGTACCAAAACTCAATTCCGGTGCTTTCATCTACATGAGCCAGTTCATCGAATTTGCTTTTTAATAAAGAAATTTCTTGCTTATCCATGATAAAATCACTCCTTTAAAAATTTTATCAGCCTAAACTCTCCACGTCTTCTTCCGCCTTGCGCTGGAGCTTGGCCAGCTTAACATCAATAATATCGTCAATTTCTTCCTTGCCGTCAGCATCTAGCTGGCGGTATTTTTTTATGTGTGTTTCTTCCTGCTGGGTGAGGGAGAGAGAGGAGGACGTGCGCTTAGACATTAAACCGCCATCTTCTATAATGTCGCTTTTCCGGATACAAAAATAATCGGCTAATTTTTGAATTGCACCCATTCTGGGTTCTTTCAAACCTTGTTCCCATGTTGAAACAGCTTTATCGCTAACACCTGCGATTTGGCCTAACTCTTTTTGCGATAATCCGTATTTTTCGCGTAAGATTTTTATATTTTCACTGATTCCCATAAGAGAACCTCCTTTGTTCTTTTTAGTCTATAATATACTGAAAGTAGAAAAAAATCAACATTACAACGAAAATAATCTACTTTAGGTGGTTGACAATCTACTAAAAGTAGATTAGAATAAAATTACAAACAAGGAGGTGAAATTAATATGGGCTTGTCTTTGAAACAAATGCGTTTGATAAAAGGGAAAACTCAGGATGAAATGGCTGAGCTGTTAAACATTCATGTCCAAACTTACAGAAAATTAGAGGAAAATCCAGATGAGGCTACAATTAAGCAAGCTAAGAAGATTTCGGAGTTCCTCGGAGTTTCTTATGATGATATTTTTTTTGCTCAATAACTCTACTAAAAGTAGAATTAAACCGCCGGCGCGGCGCTGGCGGTAGGGAGGTAATGAAATGAAACTTGAGCTTAGTTATGATGAAGTCTCGACTATTTGCCGTGCATTGCTGCTTAAGGCTGTGGAAGCGGCAATCGGAGCGCGGGAATGCGCAAAG
>ERZ841120.1020-NODE-1020-length-14030-cov-3.901538_pt1 | contig 14030 bp, 10 predicted proteins | sample MGYA00519572_ERZ841120 | MGnify/ENA primary metagenome ERZ841120 (study PRJEB31850, sample SAMEA3708890) | human gut metagenome | biome: human gut; feature: human-associated habitat; material: faeces | place: China | collected 2014 ... | reverse complement strand
ATACAATTTAGTAATTGATTGTACGGATTTTTAATGGTATGCTTGTGTTGCAAATGATACGAATTGGAGGTTATATCCGTGAAGCAAAGTACTGTTCCCTTCTCCCAGCCCTATGCTGTCCTGGTTCCCCAGCTGTCCCGTGACCGGCGGATCCAGGCCCTGCGCTGCGCCTTTCCCCACACCCTGCCCATCTTTGCCGGGTTCCTGTTCCTGGGACTCACCTACGGTGTCTACATGCATGCCGCCGGGTTTCCCTTCTGGTACCCCATGTTCATGAGCCTCCTGATTTTTTCCGGTTCCGTGGAATTTGTCCTGGTGAACCTGATGGTGGGAGTCTTCGATCCGGCCCAGGTCTTTCTGGTAAGCCTGATGATCAATGCCCGGCATCTTTTCTACGGGATCTCCATGCTGGACCGGTACAAAGGCACCGGCTGGAAAAAGCTGTACCTGATCTTCGGCCTCTGTGATGAGACCTTTTCCATCAACTACACCGCCCGGATCCCGGAAAACGTGGACCGGGGCTGGTTCATGTTCTTCATCACCTTCCTGAACCACATGTACTGGTTCCTGGGAGCCACCCTGGGAGGCCTGTTCGGAGGCTGCATCCGGTTCAACACCCAGGGACTGGGCTTTGTGCTCACCGCCATGTTCGTGGTGATTTTCCTGGAACAGTGGCTGAAGGAAAAAAGCCATGTAAGCTCCCTGTTGGGACTGGGGATCTCCCTGGTGATGCTGAACCTGGCCGGTCCCAAGCACTTTATCCTGCCGGCCCTGGGCGCCATCCTGTCCCTCTTGCTGCTGCTCCAGAAGAACCTGGAGGAGAAAGGAGCCCGGCCATGAGTTTTCTCCAGCATCTTGCCATCCTGGTGCTGGCCGTGATCAGCACCCAGCTCACCCGTTTCCTGCCCTTTCTTCTGTTCCCGGCAGGGAAACCCACCCCGGCCCGGGTCCGCTACCTGGGCACGGTGCTGCCTTCAGCGGTGTTCGGCCTGCTGGTGATCTACTGTCTCAAGGACGTAACCTTCACCACCGGCACCTACGGTCTCCCGGAACTGACCGGCATCGCCGTGGTGGTGCTCCTCCACCTGTGGAAGCGCCAGTTCCTGCTGTCCATGGCAGGGGGGACGCTGTGGTATATGGTGATGGTGCAGATGGGCATCTTCTCCTGAAAAAATAGGGGGGTGAAAAGATTCACCCCCCGGTCGCGGGTCGCGGGCCACGAGTCGCGACCAAAGGGGCTGTGAAGAAATGTTTTTTCGTTTCTTCACAGCCCCTTTTTTATTCCGCCTTAAACAGCGGCAGATTGGCCAGTACGGTAATGTCCTTCCGGCCGATGGAATCTCCTTCGGCCAGGATGGCCATTTTTCCGTTCAGGGTGCCCCCGGCTTTGGCCACCAGTTCCTCCAGAGCCTTCATGGAGCCTCCGGTGCTGATCACGTCGTCCACCAGCGTCACCTTGTGGCCCCGGACCCGTTCAATGTCCTCATCCTGGAGGCAGAGCATCTGCTTGCCCTGGGTGGTGATGGATTCGTCCTCCACCACCAGAGGATGTTCCATATAGGCCTTGATGGATTTCCGGGCCACAATGTACCGGGGCATCCCCAGGATCCGGGCCATGGCCTGGACCAGGGGGATTCCCTTGGTTTCCGCCGCCATCAGGATATCCGTATCCGCCGGAACCTTTTTGGCCAGTTCCGCTGCGGTCTTTTCCACGATTTCCGTATCCCCCAGGATCACGAACCCGGCAATGGCCAGGGAATCCGAAATATTGATTACCGGCAGGGACCGTTTCACCCCTGCCACTTCCAGTTCATAATACCGTTTTGCCACCTTGGCACCCTCCCCGTTCTTTTCTGCATTTTCCATTTATCCACAGGCTGGATGGCCGTTTTTTCCCGGTTTTCCCCCTGTCAGGACAAGGTTATCCACATTATCCACAGTACAGATGTTCATAAGTGGATAACTCTGTGTATAACTTACAGATCATTAGTCATCCGGGGCGGCATGCTCCATTCCACCAGCACTCCGGTATTCACCCACAGACGGGTCAGGGCCTGCTGGCAATCCTGCCAGCTGCGGCTGGGATCCACGGTCACTTCTCCGAAATGGTAGGTGCATTCATCCGTAGGGACCTGGAGTTTCCGGGGGCCCTGGAGAAAATCCCGCACTTTCTGGGCTGCTGCTTCCTCATCTGGGATAAAGACTGTCATCTCATGGGTTTCTTCGTTGTAATCCAAATATCCGTAATGTCCATTATAGTTTAAGGTAACACTTTGCACTGCCATTTCTCGCACCGCACCTCTCTTTATGATAAGTCATTATATCACAAAAGAGGGCTCTCCGTCATTCTTCCTTGCGGACCATGGGCTTCAGCCGCTGTTCCATGGGCATGGATTTTTTCGGGGCATGGGATTTGGCCCGATTCATCATGGCCGCCTGGACGCTGATCCGCTTCCGGCCGTGAGGATAGGCCCGGCGCCAGGTACCGTTGGCCAGCATCACATGGGCCCCCACATTGTCCTTCAGGCACAGATCCAGGAATTCCTTCACCCGGTCGATGTGAGCCTTCCGTTCCACCGGGAACAGCAGTTCCACCCGGTCGTTCAGGTTCCGGGGCATCATGTCCGCACTGGACAGGTACAGTTCCTCACTGCCGTTGTTGGCAAAATAGTACACCCGGCTGTGTTCCAGGAACCGGCCGATAATGGACCGGACGGTGATGTTCTCGCTGACGCCCTTGATCCCCGGCCGCAGACCGCAGATTCCCCGGACGATCAAGTCGATTTTCACCCCGGCCTGGGAGGCTTCGTAGAACTTCCGGATCACCGGCTGGTCGATCAGGGAATTCATCTTGGCGGCAATGTACCCGGTGCCTCCCGCCTTCACATGGGCGATTTCCCGGTCCACCAGTTCATAGATCTTTTCCCGGAGCCCGATAGGCGCCATCACCAGCTTGTTGAACACCGGCGGTTCCGAATAACCGCTGAGCACGTTGAAGAAGGCGGAAGCATCCTGGCCATACTGGTCGTTGGCGGTCAGCAGCCCCAGGTCCGTATAGAGCTTGGCGGTCTTGTCGTTGTAGTTCCCGGTGCCCAGGTGCACATACCGTTTGATCCCGTCCTCTTCCTTCCGGACGATCAGGATGATCTTGGAATGGGTCTTCAGGCCCATGAGCCCGTAGATCACGTGGCAGCCGGCTTTTTCCAGCCGCCGGGCCCAGACGATGTTGTTCTCTTCGTCGAACCGGGCCTTCAGTTCCACCAGGGCAGTGACCTGCTTGCCGTTTTCCGCTGCCCGGGCCAGCGCCGCCACCAGGGGAGAATTGCCGCTGACCCGGTACAGGGTCTGTTTGATGGCCAGCACCTGGGGATCGTCCGCCGCTTCGGACACCAGCTTCACAATGGGATCGAAGCTTTCATAGGGGTGGTGGAGCAGGATGTCATGTTCCCGGATCTTTCCGAACAGGTCGTCATAATCCGGCAGCTCTTCCGGCTGCTGCCCGGTGTAGGGAGTGAATTTCCACTGGTCCATCCCCGGCTGGTCGATGAACCTGTTCAGGAAGGTCAGGTCCAGAGGTCCCTGGATCTCATACACATCCCGGGGTTCCAGATCCAGGTTCTTTACCAGGAAATCTTTCAGGTACTTGTCGTCGGTGGCGTTGATTTCCAGCCGCACCGCAGCCCCCCGTTTCCGTTTCCGCAGGGACCGTTCGATTTCCTTCATCAGGTCCTGGGTGGCGTCTTCCTCCACTTCCAGGTCGCTGTCCCGGGTGATCCGGAAGGGCACCATGTCCACAATGGTGAGCCCCTTGAACAGATCCTGGCAGTGTTCCATGATCAGGTCTTCCAGGAACACATAGGCCCGTTCTCCTTCCTTCCCCACCAGGGAAATGAACCGGGGCAGCACGGAAGGCACCTGGACGAAAGCGATTTTCTGTTCCCCCTTCTGGTCCCGGAGTTCCACCGCGATATTCAGGGATTTGTTGGCCAGGAAGGGAAAGGGCCGGGCCGCATCCACCGCCATGGGAGTCAGCACCGGGAAGACCATTTCCTGGTAGTAGTTTTCCAGTTCCCGGCGCTGGTCTTCAGTGACCTCCTTCACCCGGAAGAACCGGATGGCATATTTCTCCAGCTCATTGATCAGAGCGAAGAAATACCGGTACTTCAGTTTCATCTGGTTGTGGGCGGAAAGGGCAATGTTCCGGAGCTGGTCCTCCACATTCATCCCGGCAGCATCCACATGGTCCATCCCGGCGGCTTTCTGTTCGATCAGGCCGGCCACCCGGACCATGAAGAATTCGTCCAGGTTGGAGGCGGAAATGGCCACGAACCGAAGCCGTTCCAAAAGGGGCAGGTTCCGCACCCCCGCTTCCCGCAGCACCCGCAGGTTGAACTTCAGCCAGCTCAGTTCCCGGTTCACGTAATACTCAGGTTTGTTCAGATCGATTTTCATCATTTTTCCTCTGCTTTCTCCAAAACCGGCCGCAGGCCGAAGACTTCCTCAAAGAAACTCCCCCGTTTGCTGAAAGTCCATTCCTCCAGGGCCAGGTTTTCCCGGCTCTTGGCCCGGACCCGCAGTTCGTTTCCCCGGATCACCACTTTGCAGTCCCGGATCTTCTGCCGGCCGCTGATGTCCAGGGAATCCGCCAGCCGGAGGATGCCGGCCAGCTTGGCCACCAGAGGCGGGATCCCGCTGCCGAAGTCCTTGGGTTCACTGCCCTCCAGTTCCGGCCGGTCCAGGGTGTACAGGTAGGAAATCTGGGCAATGGTGTGGCACTGTTCCACGCTGAAGCCCAACAGGTCCGCGCTGTCGATCAGATAGTAGTTGTACCGGTCATAGGTCCGCATGGAGGCGTATTTCCCAATATTGTGCAGGTAGGCCGCCGCCCGGAGGAGAATCTTGTCCTCCTGGTCCAGGCCCTGGGACGGCGCCAGGGCGTCAAAGAGCACGCAGCACATGTTTTCCACCCAGGCCGCATGGGGAGCGTCGTAGTGGAACCGGTTCCCGATGTTCCGGACCAGGCTCATCTGGATGTCCAGCATTTCTTCCAGAAACTGCTGATCCAGCTGCCGGGCAATGTAGAGGATCTTCATCCCGTCCACGAACCGGTCCACCGGCATAAGGATCTGCTGGGCCCGGGACATTTCCATCAGCAGCTGGCACAGGGTAATGGCTGGCAGGGCCACTTCCGTTTCTTCCGGGGTCAGGCTGAACAGCTTCTCCAGCTGGCTTTCTTTCAGATGGTGTATCCGGTGGTAGAAGGCTTTCACTTCATCCGCCGTAAAGGAAACATTTTCCTTCCGGGTCCGTTTCTTCCCGAACAGGTCCAGGAGCACCTGGCTTTCCGTACCAGTGAGCACCAGCATGCTGATGGTCTCGTTTTCCAGTTCTTCCGCCACCACGCCGATCCGGTCCTGGAGATATTCCTTCAGGGCCTGTTCAAAATGGATGCTGGACCGTTCATTCCGGGTAAACTGTTCCTTCAGCCGGACCAGCCCTACATGGAGGTTCTGCTGGAACTTCACTTCCCGGTCTTTCACATAGGTAAGACCCAGACCTCCGGAGGAAATGTCCGCCAGCAGCACCCCTTCCCGGGGCAGGGGCATTTTCCCATGGGTCTCCATGGTCCGCAGCAGGGACGCCATCTTGGTGTAGATTTCCCGGGACATGTTCACCACTTCGATCTGGAAGCCGGTCTTCACCAGCACCTGGTCCAGGAAATACTGCTGGTTCTCCGCTTCCCGGACAGCGGTGGTGGCCTGGAGGATATAGGATTTCACCCCGTACTCCCGCATCACCTGCCGGTACCCTTTCAGGATCTCCACGATCTGCAGCATGGTCCCAAAGGAGATCTTCCGGGTCTGGAAGGTTTCTTCCCCCAAACGGACCTTGCTGCGCAGCTCTGTAATGATCCGTATGTCATCCAGACCGGTGTATTCAATCAGCTGCATGGTGATGTTCTCTGAACCCAGATGGATCACCGCTGCTGACCGCAACTTTTTCTTAGCCATAAGTTCCTCCTTGCTTTGGGTATAACCCGGTTTGTCCTACCCTCTGTGTATCAATCGTGTTATACTATTTTTAGTTTAACACTTCTATTATAAGAAAAAAACAGTGTTCGCGGAGTATAGTTTTTTTATATACACGTGTGGATCGGGGGATTTTATGAAACGCATTGCCATTATCGACGTGGGGTCCAACTCGGCCCGTCTGGTGATCATGGAGATCCATGCTTCCAACGCCTGCAACCTGGTGTACAACCAGAAGGACCCGCTGCGGCTGGCCCTGAAAACGGACCGGAAAGGGTATCTGACGGAAGAAGCCTTCACTGCCACCACCAACTGTCTGAAGAATTTCGCCTCCATGTGCCGGATCTTCCACGCAGACGAAATCATCGCCGTGGCCACCGCCGCCATCCGGAACGCTCCCAATGGGGCCCGGCTGGCCAAGGCTGCTTCCCATGCTTCCGGGATCAACCTGGAGATCATCTCCGGGAAAACCGAAGCCTATCTCAGCTATCTGGGCGTAATCAACACCATCGACGTAAAAGATGCGGTGATCTTCGACCTGGGGGGTGCTTCCACGGAAGTGATCCTGGTCCGGGACCGGAAGCTGGTGGACAGTGTCAGCCTGCCCATCGGCTGCGTGAACCTGACCAAGACCTTCAAGCTGAACAACACGGTGGATCCGGCCGCCCTGAACAAAATGCGCCGGGCCATCAACGACCAGATGCAGAAGGCTCCCTGGATTGCCGGCTGCGGCCTGCCTCTGGTAGGTGTGGGGGGCACCGCCCGTTCCGTAGGGAAGATCGAACAAAAACGGGCCAAATACTTCACCTCCAAACTCCACAATTACCAGTTCACCATCCAGGACTTCAAAGAATGGTACAAGACCCTGCCGGGCACTACCCTGGCCACCCGGCGGCGGATTCCCGGCCTGTCCAATGACCGGGCGGATGTGATCATTGCCGGTTCCTCCATCATCAAGGCCCTGGCAGACCGGAGCAAGGCCCGGAAGATGATTGTTTCCGGCTGCGGGCTCCGGGAAGGGCTGTTCTCCCAATACCTCCACGAACACACGAAACTGCCCCTCATTACCCCCAACATCCTGGAAACCGCCCGGGAAAACATGATCCATCTCTATTCCCCGGACGAAGACCACTGCCGGCTAGTGGCCAAATACGCCCTCCAGCTGTTCCAGGGCTGGCAGTCCCTCCACAAGCTGGAGCCGGCCCGTTGGGAACCTTTGCTGGAAACCGCCGCCCTGCTTCATGACATTGGCATCACCATCAACTACTACAACCACACCCGGCACAGCGGCTACCTGATCGAAAACGGCAAACTGTTCGGGCTGAACCATCTGGATGTGGTGTACACCGCCATCCTGGCCGCCTGGCACCACGGGGTGAACCGGGGCTATCTCCGGAACCGGCCTTACCGGAAGCTGATCCCGGAAATCGACATGAAGCGGCTGAGCAGCGCCGCTCTGCTCCTGGCCCTGGCGGAATGTCTGGATTACACCCAGACCGGGGCCATTGAAACCATCGAACCTGCCATCCTGAACGGAGGCGCTGTGCTCACCATCACCGCCACCCGGGCCCCCTCCGTAGAGCTCCAGCAGCTCCAGACCATGACCAAGTGGTTCCGGAAGAACCTGGGATGTTCGCTGACGGTGGTTGTGAAGGAAATAGGATAAAAAAGAGGGGCTGTTGCAAGAGCAACAGCCCCGTTGACAGAAATAGGGGGACTGCTTTGCAGTCCCCCTATTTCTGATGCTCATGGATCACGTCCAGGAAACTGGCGAAATCCATGGTCCTTTTTTTCAGCAGTACATCCACCCGCAGCTTCAGCAGGGGATGCTGGCTCATGTCCCTGGCCCTCAGCAGGGCCAGCCGCATCCGGGGTGACCAGTTCTTGTCCGGCCAGCTGTCCAGTACCCCCAGGGCCGTGCCCCGGCAGGAATCATAAATGGAGGTCAGGGCCTTTTCCAGCAGGTCCTCCCCTTCCCCGGGATGTTCCTCCAGAGCCTGGAGCAGGGGCTCCATCACGTATTCCTCCTGGAGATACTCGTCTGCATGTTCCCGGGCGAACTTCATCACCCGGTTGAACCGCCGTTTATCCTGGGTATCCAGCAGGAACGGGTACAGCTCCGTCCGCCGGGGATCCTTCTTCAGCAGGTTCCACAATTCCCGGTGGATGTCCAGATCCAGGGCATAGGCCATATGGACCACGATCAGGTTCACCCGGCCGTCCGGTTCCAGCAGATTGGCCCTGATCTGGGGCAGCCAGTCCTGGGAAAACACCAGGGTTTCCAGCTCGCTGATCAGGATATGGCACTGGTTCATGGTCAGGTAATCCCAGCATTCATCCTCCACCATGGTCCGGAGCCCTTCCGCCATATTGATGAGAGCCGCTCCGTCCATCAGGTCGGTATGGTATTCCTGGGCATGCTTCAGGAACTTCTCCATTACCGAAAACAGGTCGATCACCGGCATCTTGTCATCTTCCGGTGCCTCCAGCTGCTGGAATCCCAGCAGGAAAGCCAGGTAGTTCAGCAGGATATGGCTGATCCCCTGGAACTGGGGATGCTCCAGATGGGGTTCCGACAGAAGAGCCGGGATATTCACCCGAGAAAAGATCATCAGGGACACGGCCGGATAATCGATGGTCAGATCGCAGCCGTGGACCACCAGCCAGGCCTGGTCTTCCGGAGCAGCGAAATCATAGGCCTGCATGGCGCACAGCTTGCCCCAGCCGGAAGTGTGCTGGAGCATGTCCCACAGGTCCTTCTGCTCCAGCTGGTGGCTCAGTTCCAGCGCGTAGATCACAAAGCTGGTGAATTCCTCACACCGGGACAGGATCATCAGATCCTGTTTCAGCTGCCAGTTCACTGTCAGATCCTGCTCGTTGAGCATGTACAGACCGCAGATCACAATGGCCAGCTTCACCGTTTCCCGGCTGGAGGCTTCATACAGCCATTCCCGGGCCAGTTCCCACAAAGGCTGGGGAATCCGGTCCTCACTGAGGGCATCCACCAGGGACTCGTAGTAAAGGATGCAGGGGGTGGAAGAAATCCCCATGTACAGCATGGTGGCATTTTCCGGAGTGGGATCTTCCGCGTAGGCCCGAAGCACCTGGTAAATCTGGTCCCCTACCGGATTGGCCGCCTCTTCCGCCTGGCTGTTGCTGGCCAGATAGGCGTCGGCAGCACCGGGTTCCAGCAGCACATCGCTGTCCCCGGCCACCACCGCCCGGTCCTCCAGATTCTCCCGGGTAAAGAACCCGTCCTCATCCAAATTGCTTTTGATATAGTCAAAAATGCTTTTTCCCTGTTTCCAGGGTTTCGTGCGTGTTTCCATTTTTCTCATCCTGTTTCTCAAAGTTGTAGCATGATGCAGAGAACTCATTATAACATAGAAAAGAGGCTGTTGCACGTTTTGTGCAGCAGCCTCTTTTGTCCGCCGTCAGGCTTGAGGAGCATCGGTCGTTTCTGGAACGACGGATGCTTCCACCGTCTCCGGTTCTTCCTGTTTCATGGTCCCGTGGAGGATGGCCATGAATTCGTCTCCGGTGATGGTTTCTTTCTTCAGCAGGTACTGGGCCAGTTCATCCATTTTTTCCCGATGGGCTTCCAGGATCTCCCGGGCCTCTTTGTGGGCCTTCTTCACCACGGCGAACACCGCCTCGTCGATCCGGGCGGCCGTTTCCGGAGCACAGGCCAGGGAGGTATCCCCGCCCAGGTAGGCATTGTTCACTGTTTCCAGAGCCACCATGTCGAATTCATCGGTCATGCCGAACCGGGTGATCATGGCCCGGGCCAGCTTGGTGGCCTGTTCAATGTCATTGGAGGCACCGCTGGTTACCAGGTTGAACACCACTTCTTCTGCAGACCGGCCCCCGGTCAGGGTCACAATCTTGTTGTACAGTTCTTCCCGGCTCATGAGCACCTTTTCCTGGGTATCCACCTGCATGGTGTACCCCAGGGCCCCGGATGTCCGGGGGATAATGGTGATCTTGTGGACCGGTGCCGAATCCTTCTGGCTGGCCGCCACCAGGGCATGGCCGATTTCGTGGTAGGCAATGACCTTCTTCTCTTCCGGAGAAATCACCGCACCCTTTCTCTGGGCCCCGGCAATGACTACTTCCACGCTCTCCTCCAGGTCTTCCTGGATCACTTCCGAACGGCCCATCCGTACCGCCCGGAGGGCCGCTTCGTTGACGATGTTGGCCAGTTCCGCCCCGGAGGCACCGCTGGTAGCCAGGGCGATGGTATGGAAGTCCACCTGGGGATCCATCTTCACATCATGGGAATGGACCTTCAGGATGGCTTCCCGTCCCTGGAGATCCGGCAGTTCCACCGGCACCCGCCGGTCGAACCGGCCCGGGCGGAGCAGGGCCTTATCCAGCACTTCCGGCCGGTTGGTGGCCGCCAGGATGATGACCCCTTTGCTGCCGTCGAATCCGTCCATTTCAGACAGCAGCTGGTTCAGGGTCTGTTCCCGTTCGTCGTTGCTGCCGAAGGATCCGTTGTCCCGTTTTTTGCCGATGGCGTCGATTTCATCGATGAACACAATACAGGGCGCCTTTTCCTGGGCCTGTTTGAACAGATCCCGGACCCGGGCAGCCCCCATCCCCACAAACATTTCAATGAACTCAGAACCGGAGATGGAGAAGAAAGGTACTTTGGCTTCCCCGGCTACAGCCTTGGCCAGCAGGGTTTTCCCGGTGCCGGGAGGCCCCACCAGCAGCACCCCTTTGGGCATCACAGCCCCGATGGCTTTGTATTTGGAAGGGTTGTGCAGGTAATTGACGATTTCCTGGAGGGCTTCCTTGGCTTCATCCTGACCGGCCACATCCTTGAAGGTCTTGCCGGTCTGGGCGGCAATGTACACCTTGGCATTGCTTTTGCCGAAACTCATCATGTTGCCCCCGCCCAATTTAGGCCCCAGGTACCGCATGATCAGCTGGCCGATTACCATAAACAGCAGGAAAGGCAGGATCCAGTTGTTGAAGAAGGACATAATGGGAGATTCCTGTTTTGGGATTACCTGGGAGAATTCCACCTTGGCCTTTACCAGACGGCTGACCAGTTCCGGGTCATCCACCCGTCCCGTTACGTAAATCTGTTCCTTTCCATCCTGATTGCACAAAAGGGCAATCCGATCCTTGGTGATTTCCACCTTGGTGGCTTTTCCCTCATCCACCATGTTCAGAAAATTGGTATAGCTGACCTCATGGACTTTCGGCTGAAAGAACATGGGACTGATGACCGTATTGATAATCAGGATCAGCAAAATGGCTGCGATGTAATACAGTCTGACTCTCTTCGACTGCTTGTCCGGATTTTTGTCATCCATGATATTTTCATCCTTTCCGCAGGGGTTCTGCATGCTTTTCTATTGATTATAGCACAAACCATTGTGAAAAATAACAGAAATCGGTTTTCTGTTCCATTTCCCGATGGTTCTGTACCACTGTCCATTATTTACAGACATTTTCGTCTTTTTACCTTTCTTTTTTATTTGCTTTTTGTTAAAATAGTCATAGTATTCAGTCCGTTATGCTTTTTGACCGTACCCAACCTGCACCGTTTTATTTCACTCAAAAGGAGGCACCATCCATGTCCAACGCAACCCAGAAGAAAAATCCCCAGGAAATCGGAGGTTTCCTGAGAGGGGTGGAAATCATCGGCAACAAACTGCCCCACCCTGCGATCCTTTTCTTCATTCTTTCCCTGATTGTCGTCGTCATTTCCCATTTTGCCGCATCCCAGGGCCTGACCGTCACCTATTTTGACGCCAGGGCCAAGGCGGAAGTCACCAAAAAAGCCGTCTCTCTGCTGAATGCGGAAGGGCTCCGGTACATGTTCGACACCGCCACCAAAAACTACACCGGATTCGCTCCTCTGGGCACCGTTCTGGTGGCCATGCTGGGGGTAGGGGTAGCCGAATGGTCCGGCCTGTTCAACACCTCCCTGAAAAAACTGCTGATGAATGCCAACCCCAAATTTCTCACCCCCATTGTAGTGTTCGCCGGGGTTATGTCCAACATCGCCTCTGATGCCGGATACGTGATTGTAGTCCCCATCGGAGCCATGATCTTCGCCATGGCTGGCCGCCATCCCCTGGCCGGCATGGCCGCCGCCTTCGCCGGGGTATCCGGAGGCTTCTCCGCCAACCTGCTGATCGGCACCACCGATCCCCTGCTTACTGGGATCACCAACCAGGCCCTGATCGCCGCCGGCATTGACATGGTCCTGGATCCCACCTGCAACTGGTACTTCCTGGCCGCCTCCACGGTGCTGCTGACCATTGTAGGCACCTTTGTCACCGACAAAATCGTGGAAAAGAACCTGGGCACTTACACTGGAATCTACAAATCGGACAACCAGCCCATCACCCCTCTGGAAAACAAAGCCCTGAACTGGGCCACCCTGGCACTGCTGGTTTATGTGGCCCTGATGGCGGTGCTCATGTTCCCGGAAAACGCCGTATTCCGCACCCTGGAAAAAGCCACCGGGGAGTACACCCTGAAAGCCTTCATGCACAACGGCCTGATTCCCGCCATCCTGCTTCTGTTCCTGATTCCGGGCCTGGTGTACGGAAAGATTGTGGGAAAGATCAACACTTCCCATGACCTGGTGGCCGCCATGACCGCCGCCATGAAATCCCTCAGCGGATACATGGTCCTGGCCTTCTTCGCTTCCCAGTTCATCGCCTACTTCGGCAAGACCAACCTGGGGCTTATCGTTTCCTTCAAAGGAGCCGATGCCCTGGAAGCCGCCGGCCTTACCGGTCTGCCTCTCATTATCCTGTTCATCTTCCTGTCCGCCTTCCTGAACCTGTTCATGGGATCCGCTTCTGCCAAATGGGCCATTATGGCGCCCATCTTCGTACCCATGATGTACCGGCTGGGCCTGTCCCCGGCCCTTACCCAGGTAGCCTACCGGATCGGGGACTCCTCCACCAACATCATCACACCCCTGATGAGCTATTTTGCCATGATCGTGGTGTTCATGCAGAAGTACAAGGAAGACGCCGGACTGGGAACCCTGATCTCCATGATGCTCCCCTATTCCATCACCTTCCTGATCACCTGGAGCCTGCTCATGGGCGTCTGGATCCTCCTGGGCCTGCCTGTAGGGCCGGGAGCCGGACTGTTCCTGTAAGAAAGTGCATAACGGACGTAAAAGAGGGTCTGCTGCGGATGCAGCAGACCCTCTGTTGGTCAGCGGACAACGGTCAGCGGTCAGCGGCCGGTGGAAATCAATTTTGGCAAATTGATTTCGAATGAAAAACCCCAGGCCGGGAAGGGCGGGCCTCCGGCACGCCCCTACCACGTTGGTGTCGGGCTATAGAGCCAGTGGTCCCAGGAACGGATCCATCGACAATCCCGTTCCTGTGGTTTCCGTTGAAATCAATGACCCCAACGATGTAGGGGCTCGCCGCAGGCAGGCCCGTCCCGGCCGCCCAAAGGGCCGCAAATTCAAAAGCAGATGCCCCCGCATCTGGTATCCATCCGCCGCTGGCATAAAAAAATTCCGCATCCATCAGATGCGGAATTTTCCTAACCGGCAGCTCCCTATCCTCCCGGACCGTTTCCAGTCGAGTACTTTCGGCGTATAAGGGCTTAACTGCTGTGTTCGGCATGGGAACAGGTGGATCCCCTTAGCTATCGCCACCGGATTATGTTACTGAAGGCATGAGCCCTCAAAACTTCATGAAGAGACATTTTTTTCATCTAACGGCCCGATTTAAGTCAAGCCCTCGACATATTAGTACAGGTCAGCTTAACATATTGCTACGCTTCCACACCCTGCCTATCAACCTGGTAATCTTCCAGGTGTCTTACCAGCTTACGCTGTGAGAGATCTCATCTTAAGGATGGTTTCACGCTTAGATGCTTTCAGCGTTTATCCGTTCCGGACGTAGCTACCCAACTGTACCCCTGGCGGGATAATTGGTACACCAGCGGTCCGTCCACTCCGGTCCTCTCGTACTAGGAGCAGCCCCCTTCAAATCTCTTGCGCCC
>ERZ841120.1000-NODE-1000-length-14347-cov-3.704800_pt1 | contig 14347 bp, 12 predicted proteins | sample MGYA00519572_ERZ841120 | MGnify/ENA primary metagenome ERZ841120 (study PRJEB31850, sample SAMEA3708890) | human gut metagenome | biome: human gut; feature: human-associated habitat; material: faeces | place: China | collected 2014 ... | reverse complement strand
GACGCTTCGCTTCAGCTGATGCGAAAGTGTGTGACCTTCTTCGACAATGTCAGTCCGTGCACTCTATGTTTTCAAGCCTCTTTTATCGATTCAAGCATTGAAAGCTTCATGCGGTAATAATTCAGCGAATCAGGCGCAAGATGCATCGCTTTGCACAGATCAGCATCGACAAGCTGCTGGTTTTGTTTAATGAAGTTCAAAACGTTTGCCTGATAAAGTTTTTGCGGTATCAGTCGCAAATCCGTCAGCTTTTGGTCTTTTTTCAGATATTTGTGAATCCCGGGCAAAGTCACGCATGGTTCAAGAAGGTTGATTCTTTGCTTTAAAAAAAGATCTTCGCAGTTTTGACGACGCTTCAGTTCGGAAGTTCCCCGGTTGAATTCATCAATGAACGTCTGCTCAAAGGAATTGAACGTTTCAGAAGCCAGGACCTTGTAAAATCCCGGCTGAATGATTTCCGAAATCGTATAAAAATGTGAAAGACAAAGCAAAACCATGCGGGTGTACAACGTCAGCTGCTGATTTTTTAAGCAGTCTTCCAGCTCGTCGGCCCAGTTCAAAGGCACGACTTGTTCAGTTTCTTTCTTCAGTCCTTTTAAAGAGATCGTCGGCAAAGAAGTCGACAGCTTATGAGTGAAAAGGAAAGTAAAATAAACGTTCAGATGCGTCAGGGTCTTGTTGTAGGTCGAATTTTTGATTTCGCGCTTGACCTGAAGCATGTTGAGGTAATCGCGCACGTCAGATTCTTCAATGTTTGAAAGGCTCGGGTTCAAGCGATAGACCAGATTGAACTGCCTGAGATGAGTAAAAAGCCGTTCGACGTCGCTGCAGATGTCTTGTTGGGTGCTGTCGGCCAAAACGCGTTTGTTGGTCAGATAATGCCGAAACTGTTTTTCGTAGGGGAATGCCATATTATCGCCTCGCTTCTGATTGTTTCGGTTTAAGTATAGCAGTAATTTGCACAAATGACAATGATAGGAGGTTACTTTAACTTTTTGAAAAATACAGTCCAAAAACCAAGGCGGGTTTTCTTTTTTAGAATCAAGCGTATAAAAACAGCCCAACCTGAAACGATTGAGCTATTTCAAAATATCGGCCGTTTTTTCGCGAAGCTCCGGCAAAACCTCTGCTTCAAACCACGGATTTTTCTTCATCCAAATCTGATTTCTCGGCGAAGGATGGACGAGCGGAAAATACTTCGGCAAAAAGCTCTTGTAGTCTTTTACGACGTCCGTCAATTTCTGTGAGCTTTTCAAATGAAGATAGTGCTTGACCGCATAGCTTCCGACGAGCAAAGTCAGTTGAATATCCGGCATGGCGCTGAGTAAACGGGGATGCCATTTGGCGGCAAAGCCCTTGCGCGGCGGCAAATCACCAGACTTGCCAGTTCCGGGGAAATAAAAGTCCATCGGCAAAACGGCGATTTTGCCTGATTCGTAAAAAACGTTCCTGTCAATTCCGAGCCAGTCACGCAAGCGATCTCCGCTGCGATCGTTCCAGACGATGCCCGTATCCTGGGCTTTTTTTCCGGGAGCCTGCCCAATAATCAAAATACGAGCGTTTTTTGTCGCATAGTAGAGCGGATCGATGTTTTTTGCGGAATATTTTGCATTTTCCGGGTCGGACTTGATTTCGCTATAGATGTCATTTAAATTTTCCATGTTTCAAGTATAACACCGAACTTATCACAATTGAAACATTTTGCTTAGCGATAACTGACTTCTTTTGGATCGATGATTTTGATCAGGTCGTCGATTTCGCTTGGGCTTTGCGTTTCGCACACGACGTCAAACGTCTGGCGCAAGTCGGCGATCAGCACGTCGCTGTCGGTTCCCGTTTCGAAATCGTCAAACGGAAAGAAGGACTTGGCAATGTTTGCTTGAAGAGGAGTCAAAAGCAGCCGGTGTCCTGTTTTTTGACACAAATCGTTCAGCTTGGACAAAGATTCCGGATCGTAAAGAGAAAAATTCGTTGAAACTGCAGCGCCTTCTTCAAGATTCTCGAGTTCTTTTGCGATCTTTTTGAAATCAGGCAAAAGCGAGTCCTTGTTTTCAACCAGATCTTTGCCGAGGATCAATGCGCTCAAAGATTGATCTCTGAAGAACTGTTTCCATTTTTTGATGCGTTTTTTATGCAGGCCGTGCGCAACGAAGCGTTTCGCATAGCCGATCTTTTCATTTTCGTCTTCCAAAAGCAAAACGCATGCGCCAAACCAGCCGTCGTCGCTTGCTTTGGCAGTGACGCAAAGATTTTTAAGGTTCAGCGGATAGTCGTAAGGCAAGATTTTCAGGTTTTTCGGAAAATCAAGTCCAAGTTCGCAGTACCGATTCAGTTTTTGAAGCAGCTTGTAAATCTCTTGTGTCGTGAACGCTGTGCATTTTTCAGGCAAAACGGGCAGCAGATGAATCAGTTCGGTCGTCAGATGCGTAAAGAAGACATGGTCTTTTTCGTGCATCTCGCTTGCGTCCGTCGGATCAAGACAGATGTTTTCCATATCGTTCACCTCTTACAGATTGGCATCGGTTTTGAAGTTGAGCGGCGAAAGATCCGTTGATTCGGTGATCAGTTCGGCCGTCAGCTTTTCGACCTTGTCCAAAGCAAGCCTCTGCATCTCGAGCGAAGCCTTCGTCAGCAGTTCAAAAAGCGCCTCGTCTTTGAGTTCTTTAGCTTTTTTATCTGTTTCAAGAATCTTTTGCTTGAATTCGATCGCACATTCTTTTTGAAGATCGTGAAGTTTCGTTCCAAAGAGCGGATAGTGCGGATCGACCAAAATTCCCAAGAGCTTGTATGCCCAGTAGGCGGAGTCTTTGGAGTAGGTCTTTTCGCCATGCTTGTATGCGTCCAAAACGTCGGTCGTGCCAGCGTAGACCGGCACGAAGACGCTTTGACAGGTTACGCCCATTGCAAGCCAGTGAAGACCTGCGATTTCCGGGGCAAATCCAGGGCGCATCTGCAGCAGGTGAGATTCCTGCGTTTTGGCCAGGCTGATAGGACGAAACTTGTGCTTCAGATCGTCAGGACCTTTGCCGAGCGGATCGTACGGACTGTTTTGGAAGTGAGCGCCCATGACGTATTCCAGGTCGTCCATGAAAAGCTTGCGATCGGGTTTGCGAATGAAAGGCAATTCTTCGCTCATCGGATCTTGTTTTTGGCTCGGAGAAAGAATTCGCTGGCCGTCCCAAACGCGCGGCGTGCTGTAAATTTCGTCAGAAAGCGTGTGCGTTCCGAAGATGTTGCGGAAGTTGAAGCACGTTTCATCCGGATTGAGATGATTTTTTGAAACGAATTCCTGAATGGAAGCAGAAAACATGAAGTTGTCCGGATCATCGAAGGCGATTTCCTGGATGGCAAGCTGGTTGGCCACGACGGCATAGCAGTCGTCAGGGATGCGTTGTGCGACCCAGTGGTGACCGGAGCCCGTTTCAAGGTACCAGACCTCATCTTTGTCCGAAAAAAGAATCCCGTTTGATTCGCAGGTTCCGTATTTTTCAACGATGGCTCCGAGCCGTTTGACGCCTTCTCTTGCAGTCTTGACGTACGGCAGGACGACGGTGACCATCGCTTCTTCGCCGATGCCTTTTTCAACCAGCGGATCAAAGCCCAGGACGCGCTCGTTGGCATAGGCGCTTTCGGTCGCGCTCATGCAGACGCCGTATTCGTTGATGCCGTCTTCTTCAAACAGACCGAACTCGTCCGTCCACTCCGGCGTGGCACTGTATTTGAACCGAGTCTTTTCAAGCGGCATCGCAAAGCCGTTGTCCTTTGAAACGAATGTCTGATCCTCAGCAAACGTCTGGCGCGGATGAATGACCATATGCTTTGGCCAGGCGCTTTTTGAGTCCTCGTTGCGGCCGATGACGGTCGAACCGTCGGCCATGGCTTTTTTGCCGACGAGGATGCTCGTGCAGGCGGAAAATTCAAAATTATGTTGCAGCATTGCTTGTTCACGTCCTTTTTTAGTCTCTTCTGCAATTAGATTATAGCTTATCTGTCTTCGACAAAACTTGAAAAAAACGCATAAAAGGCCAAATTCTAATTGCATTTTAATCTCTACCTATGCAATAATGTTAACATAGACAGTGAACAGAAGGGAATGTTTTAAATGCCACTTATTCATATCGAACTTATCGAAGGTCGTACGCAAGAGCAGCTCAAAAATCTTGTTGCAGACGTTACGGATGCCGTAACTAAAAATACCGGTGCTCCGGCAGAACACGTGCACGTTGTTTTGAGCGAGATGCGCAAGGACCGCTATTCGGTCGGCGGCGTGCTCAAGAGCGACGAAAAATAAGCAATGCGTGAAGCCGGGGAGTCGATCCGCGGCTTTTTCGTTGTATATGACAAATTCAGCGTCGGGAAAGGAAGAGTGCAGTTGGCAGATTCAGTTGAAGTAAACGAACAGGGACATTTGTTGATAGGTGGGGTAGATGCCGTCAAATTGGCAGAAGAGTACGGCACTCCGCTGATCGCATATGACGTCAAGAAAATTAAAAAGCAGATTCGCGGATTCAAACAGGCTTTTGAGGATGCTGGCGTCAAATACATGGTTTCGTATGCCAGCAAGGCTTTTTCCGCGCTTGCGATGTATCAGCTGATCAACAAGTACGGGCTCGGATGCGACATCGTTTCCGGCGGCGAGCTTTATACGGCATTAAAGGGCGGGATGCCGCCTGAACGCATTGAGTTTCACGGAAACAACAAGCTTCAGGACGAGCTTGAAATGGCAGTCGATGAAAAAATCGGCACGATCGTCGTTGACAACTTCCGCGAGATCAAACTGCTCGATCACGTTTTGCGCCGCAAGCATGCAAGCATCGGCATCGTTTTGCGCGTCACGCCAGGCATTGAAGCCGAAACTCATCAGTACATCATGACCGGGCAGTCGAATTCAAAATTCGGGTTTGACATCCGCTCAGGTCAAGCAGAAGAGGCGCTGCAGCAGCTGATGAAGAATCCGCGGATGAACCTGATGGGGATTCATTGCCACATCGGCTCGCAGATTTTTGCCGTCAACGGTTTCCTGATGGCGGCAGAAAAGCTGGTCGAAGTTTTGGCCGACTGGAAGAAGCGTTTCGGATACGAAGCAGACGTTTTGAACCTTGGCGGCGGTTTTGGCATTCGCTACAACGATTTCGATCAGCCGCTTCCGGCCGAAGAATTCGTATCCGCAATCGTGGAACGCGTCAAGGAACTGGTCGCAAAATATGAGCTCAAGATGCCTGAAATCATCATCGAACCCGGTCGCGCCATGGTCGGTGAAGCCGCAACGACGCTTTACACGATCGGTTCGCGAAAGGACGTCGACGGCGTCTGCCACTTCTTGGCCGTTGACGGCGGGATGGGCGACAACATCCGCCCGGCGCTTTACGATGCGCATTACGAGGCATATCTTGCCGACCGGCCGAACGCGTTGCGCGAGCAGATGGTCACCGTTGTCGGCAAGTACTGCGAGTCGGGCGACGTTTTGGTCCATGACTGCGCCTTGCCGAACACCAAGCCGGGAGACATCCTGGCCATGCCGTCGACCGGTGCCTACGGTTATACGATGGCCTCAAACTACAACCGCAATCCGCGGCCTGCCGTCGTTTTTTGCGAAGAAGGCAAGTCAAGACTCGTTGTCAGAAGAGAAACGTATGCCGACATGATGGCGTGCGAACTAGGCTTGGAAGACTAAAAAGAGTCCGGGAACCATTCTGAATCAAATGAAATGCCGAACAAGTACGGTCGATTTGCGACTGACTTTGTCCGGCATTTTTTATTTTATAAGATACAGTGCTGCTCAATTGATCTGGACAAGATATCATTCAAATTTACGGACAAACAGCGATTTTTGCCCATTTTGTCCGTAAGCAAAACGCATTTTACGGACAAACAGGCATTTTCCAGCGATTTGTCCGTAAATTTTTGCCCATTATGATGAGGATTTACGGACAAATCCGGCTTTTTGGAGCGTTTGTCCGTAAAACCGGGTTCGAAACGTCTGAATCCTTACGGACAAACAGCAATTTTTGACCATTTTGTCCGTAATCGCCATTTTTCGAGCAGCCCGTTTACGGACAAAATCTCAATTTACATCGACGTGTCCGTAAATGACGGCGATTTTGCCAAATGCAGCGTCTGCTAATGCAATATTTAAAATAAAGAATTAAATTTTTTTACAAACCTAAAGCTTTTTGCAGATAATTTGCGACGCCGTCATGATCGTTGTCGAATTCGGTCACGTCGTCTGCGATTCGCTTGAGCTTGTCGGTTCCGTTCTTCATCACGACGCCAAGACCGGCATAGTCGATCATTTCGGCATCGTTGTGCTCGTCTCCGAAGGCGATGATGTCTTTGCGGTCGATCTTGTAGGTTTTGGCCAAAAACTCAACGCCGTGAGCCTTGCTGATGCCTTTGGGCGACAGCTCGAGAATCGGGTTCGGTCCGCCCCAGACGCCGACGTTGATTTTGCTGCCGAACGCTTTTTCCAGCTTTTTGACGATGTCTGCCTTGCTGTTTTGATCCACCAGCATGGTCATTGCGGCCGGATCGTGCTTGAGATTCGTTCGATTCAGCACCTGATCCTTGCGCAAAGCCGCCGGAAAGAAACCGTCGATCAGCGTGTTCGGCACGTCTGACAGTGCCATCGTCTTGCCCTCTGCCGAAACGACCTTGATTCCGAGGCGTTGCTTTGCCTCTAAAATGTCGAAGGCGATGTTTTTGGAAAACGTCGTCTGATACTCATGCTCCCACTGCTTGTGCGGGATGTATCCCAAAGCACCGTTGAAGTTGATCATCGGACCTTTGAGCTTCAGTTCGTCATAATAGCCCACGGCCATTCTGTTGGGCCGTCCGGTGACGATTGAAACGACGTGTCCCGCCTGTTGAGCCTTGTTCAAAACTTCTTTTGTCTTTTGCGTGATTTGCGTTTTGCCGTTAAGCGTTGTTCCGTCCAAATCCAGTGCGATCAGTTTGCGTTTCATGATTCCCTCCGTTTGTGTTGCTTACTCAAAGGTAACACAGAAAGGGGACGGTGGCAATTTTTAAATTGGGTGTTTGAAGAGTTTGAGGGGGAGGATGTCCAGGAAAGTTATTGCAAAAAATTGAAAATGTGTTGGTCAATTTAGAAGAAAATCTCGCTAAAGGGTAAGAAGATTGCTGAAAACAGTCTTGTCCATTAATAGAGAGAGGGGATATAATGGACGTAATATATATACGTAGCGATCTCTTGACAGAAAGTTTTATTGAACTTAGAATCGCTGTCGAATTTCTATCGGAAAGGAATTATGGTTATGAGATACTCAATCAATCAATCAATCAATCAATCAATCAATCAATCAATCAATCAATCAATCAATCTGATTATTTAGACCGAGGCTTATTTGTCAAGGCCTTTTTTAATAATTTAATAAAAATTAAAAGGAATTTTTCCATGGATGTCACTGTGGAGAAATTCCTTTTTTATTTTAGGCACTTCCTTAACAATGGCTTTTTTGTATTTGAAGAGGCCTTGGCACTATGAGAGATCATAATGATGCCAAGACAAAGTTTGATGGCTATGAGAATAAAGATATCCTCATAGATATCAAAAATGATTTAATAACCTCATTGTTGCAGATTCTTCTAAAAGATAAATCGACAAAAAGAAATATAATCTGGGCTACGGATACGTATTATGAATTGGGTATAGGTTTCAAAGATAAAGATCAGATCAATCGCGACTTGCTTTTGAATCATGCCGACATCATCAAACCTCGAATTCAGAAATCATTGGAAACACAAGCAGACCGGACTCGGAAAAAGGCAGAGGTTTTTACTCCTGCATGGCTTTGCAATCTGATGAATAATCGTTGCGACCAAGAGTGGTTCGGAAGAAAAGATGTTTTCAATATAGAAAATGAAAATCATACGTGGACCGTGATTGAGGAACCGGTCAAATTTCCAAAACAAAAAACATGGAAGCATTACGTGGACTCGCGCAGACTTGAAATTACCTGTGGCGAAGCGCCATACCTCGTATCCAGATATGACGTCTCAACGGGAAAAATGATTGTTCCGCTAACGCAAAGGATAGGTCAGCTTGACAGGAAACTTCGGGTCGTGAATGAAAATACTGATACTTATGATGAGTGGCTCAAGTGGACAATTCGGGCGTTTGAATCGTCATATGGATACGAGTATCAAGGCGACAATCTTTTGATTGCTCGTATCAACCTGCTGCTTACGTTTATTGACTACTATAAAGATCGTTGGGAAAAGAAACCGGACGAAAAACTGTTGCGGCAGATTACAAATAAAATCGTCTGGAATATATGGCAGATGGACGGTCTTAAGGATACAGTTCCGCTTGGTAAGCCTTATGAGGAATATAAGCAGTTATCGCTGTTTGATACTGATGATATAGCCGGCAAACGTAGTGAATGGGAAGAAAATAAATCGGTTCCATGTAGGATATATGACTGGCGAAAAGGAAGATCGATTATTTTTATGAAATTAAAGGAGATATATTTATGAGCAAAAAAATGTTTGATATGGTAATTGGAAATCCTCCTTATCAAGAACAAAATAACACTAACGGAAGACAGCCCCCTGTGTACAACTTATTTATGGATGCCGTTGAGGATACGTCTAACATTGTAGAACTTATAACACCAGCTCGTTTCTTATTCAATGTTGGACAGACGTCAAAAAAATGGAACAAAAAGAAACTGAGTGATGAGCATTTTACAGTATTAGAATATTTTGAAAATTCTAGCTATGTGTTTCCGAACACAGATATTAAAGGCGGTGTTGCAATAACACTTCGTAACAACGAAAAAAATTACGGAGCTATAAAAAACTATATTCCTTATAAAGAAATGGTTAGCGTCGTTGAAAAAGTGTTTTTATCCACTGAAAAAAACAAATTCTTGAATTTAGTCATTTCTCCTCGTGGAAATTATAGAACTACTGATATTTTTTTTGATGATTTTTCATATGCTTCGGAAAGGCTTGGGAAGGGTACTGGAAATATGATTGCTTCTAATTTTTTCGAGAAGTTGCCTGAAGTCTCTGATGATGGCAAGAATAATCTATCTTTATCAGTTAAGCTTTTAGCAATCATTGGTAAAAAAAGGACAGTTTGTTATTTGCAAAAAAAGTATCTTCAAGATAATGATTTTTTGTCTCTTTATAATGTTGCATGTCCAAAGGCTAATGGATCAGGATATTTTGGAGAAAAAATTACGGGTACTGAAATATTGGCTCCTAATGAGGGGGCTACGGATACTTTTATAAGTATTGGAAAATTCAATGATGTTATAGAAGCAAAAAATTTCCAAAAATATATTAAAACAAAGTTTTTTAGATCTTTGCTTGGTATAAAAAAAGTAACTCAAGATAATCCTAAAAGTGTTTGGTCATTAATTCCTATACAGGATTTTACCGCAGAATCTGACATTGACTGGTCTAAATCAATTCCAGAAATTGATCAACGGCTTTATGAAAAATATGGTTTGAACGAGAAAGAAATTAACTTCATTGAAACACATGTAAAGGAGATGGCATAATGGCAGGAATTAAGATAAACACAGCTATAAAGGTTACTCCTCAGTGTTATGCCTACACCACTCCCGGAGTACCGGCGCACGATGGTTGGACCAAGATTGGTTTTACGGAGAGGGATGTCGAAACTCGTATCAATGAGCAGACGCATACGGTCGGCGTGGATCACAAGACATGGTGGCATTTTCGTGCCACGTATATGACGGAGCCATTCGGTTCTTTCACGGACAAAGACTTCCACGCTTATCTGAAGAAACTGGGAATTGCCCGCAAAGAAGGAACAGAGTGGTTTCAAATTGAGCCAAACACCGCAAAAAGTGATTTTATTGACTTCACTCAAAATCATGGCACGGTTTCCGCTGATGATAATACGGATGAGGTCATCACGTATAGGTTGCGTGATGAGCAAAATCAGGCTGTTCAGAGTGCAATCGATTATTTCAAGTCTCATGAAAAAGGCGAATTTCTCTGGAACTGCAAGCCGCGTTTCGGAAAGACACTCTCAGCTTATGAACTTTGCAAACGGATGGATGCAACAAACGTGCTTATTGTTACTAATCGCCCGGCGATTGCAAATTCTTGGTATCAGGATTACGAGACCTTTTTGGGACCTCAGTCTGGCTATCTTTTTGTCAGCAATGTCGATGGCATTAAGGACAAAAAGTATGTTCTGAGCCGTCAAGAATATCTGGATAAACTGAATAATTTTAATGACGATTTGAAAGGCTGCATTGAATTTGTCAGTCTTCAAGATTTAAAAGGATCTATTTACTTCGGTGGCAGCTATGACAAGCTGGCAGAGGTTAGTGCGGAGCATGGTCTCAAATGGGATGTTCTCATTATCGATGAAGCTCATGAAGGCGTGGATACATATAAGACGGATACCGCTTTTAGTCATATCAATCGAAAACACACCCTTCATCTTTCCGGTACGCCATTCAAGGCACTGGCCAATGACAAATTCGCAGACAAAGCAATTTATAACTGGACTTATGCCGATGAGCAGAGAAAAAAGCGTGACTGGGACAATGCTAGCGAGTTAGAGAACCCGTACGAGACGCTCCCGCGGTTGTCATTGTACACGTATCAGATGTCTGACATCGTCCGTGACAAAGTCAGGGAAGGCATAGAACTTGCCGATAACGATATCGAGGAGTATGCCTTCGACTTGAATGAGTTTTTCAAGACGAATGAATCCGGAAAGTTTGTTCATGATGCAGATGTGGATAAATTTCTTGATGCTCTTGCAACGCAGGACAAGTTCCCATTTTCTACGCCGGAACTCAGGGATAAACTGAAACACACTTTTTGGTTGTTGAACAGAGTAGCAAGTGCAAAAGCTCTTGCCAAGAAGCTCAAACTGCATCCAGTGTTTAAAGATTATGAAATCATTCTCGCTGCCGGTGACGGCAAGTTGGACAATGATGAAAATGAGAAATCTTTTGATCGTGTTACTAAAGCAATCAAAATGCATGACAAGACCATCACGCTGTCTGTTGGCCAATTGACAACTGGTGTGACTATTCCAGAATGGACAGCCGTGCTGATGCTTTCCAACATGTCGAGTCCGTCTCTTTATATGCAGGCCGCTTTCCGTGCGCAGAATCCTTGCCTCTTCCATGACGTGCAAGGCAATTCCTATCGAAAGAAGAATGCGTATGTGTTTGATTTTGATCCGGCGAGGACGCTGACTATTTTTGAAAAATTCGCCAACGACCTTATTCCGAAGACTTCAGGTGATAAAGGAGATTTTGATCAGCATCGAAATAATGTTCGCGAGCTTTTGAATTTCTTCCCTGTTTATGGCGAAGATGATCATGGATCGATGGTCGAACTTGATGCAGAATCCGTTCTGACGATTCCGCGTCATATACATGCAAAGGAAGTCATAGAACGTGGGTTCATGTCGAATTTCCTGTTTGCAAATATTTCCGGTATCTTCGGTGCTCCAAAGGAAATCATTGATCTGATTAACAACATGCAGGCCATTGAGGAGCCGAAGAAACTGGCTCCTACAGGAATTGATGAAAATACTCCTGAAAATCTTGATCTGAATGAAAACGGTGAGGTTGAAATTCCCCAAAATCAGATTATCGGTACGGCGAATGATCTGTTTGGTGACAAGGTTTACGGTGATATTGATAATCAGCTGACGCAAATGGTTTCCGATATTACGGAAGAGTATGAAAATAACCCTGATTCAAAGAAAAATGAGTTGGATGAACTCCGTGATAAATTCAGTAAGCCTGTCGCCAATACGTTGATTGAAACAGCGCGTAATCAGTACGGAAAAGATTTGAAGAAATCCACACAAAATAAGATGGAACGCAAGATTCAGGAAACAACGGATGCTGTTGTGAACAGGGAATACGGAGACTATATCATTCGTAATCATCAGCTTGAAAATGAGAGAAAAGAAAAAATATCCGAAGCACAAAAGTCAGGCGCTTCTATGGAAGATATCACCAAGCTGGATGATAAATATCAAGAACTCCATGCTAAGGAACATCAGCAGATGGTCAATAACATCTATCAGAATCTGAAAAATGACAAGATGGTAAGAAAGGCAGCAGAAACAATCGTTGAGACGGCTGAGACGGAAAGATTGAATAAGGAAAAAGATTCTATAGAGGGAAGCGTTCGTGATCATCTTAGAGGATTCTCCCGTACTATTCCGGCGTTTCTCATGGCCTATGGAGATGAGAAGACGACGCTTTCCAATTTCGATTCTCTTGTACCTGCGGATGTGTTCTGGGAAGTTACGGTCAATCCGCAGAGTGGTGAAGGCATAACTCTTGACCAGTTCCGCATGCTGCGTGACGGAGGAGATTATGATTCAACCGACGAAAATGGAAATCCGATAAAGAAACACTTTGACGGACACTTGTTTGATGAAGTTGTTTTCGATGATGCGGTTCAGGAATTTATGAAGAAGCGAACGGAACTGGCTGATTATTTTGATGGCAAGCATGAAGAAGATATCTTCACTTATATTCCGCCGCAGAAGACAAATCAGATTTTTACTCCAAAGCGCATAGTCAAAAAGATGGTTGATGATCTCGAAAAAGAAAATCCTGGTTGCTTTGATAATCCAGACGCAACGTTTGCTGATCTTTATATGAAATCCGGAATGTATATAACGGAGATTGTTACTCGGCTTTTTCAGAGCAAACGAATGCAAGAACTTTACCCTGATGATTCAAAGCGACTGAATCATATTTTTGCCAAGCAGGTATACGGGTGTGCTCCAACTGAGATTATTTATAGAATCTGTCTGAGATATATTCTTGGATTCAGCGATAAAATTCATATTGAAAAGAACAACATTAAACTTTGCGATACCCTCCAGTTTGCAAAGGACGGCACATTGAAACAGGAACTTGAGAAACTGTTTGATTTTTAAAAGCGTAATATGAAAGAAATACTCAGAAGCAAAGCCGTTGGATTTTTGTAGGCAATATCGTTGCATCATTTTGATTTTCAATGTAAAAAAGATTTCGAACGTGCAAAGAGAGTATTTCTTCCGATTGCATCGGCAGCTGATCTTGGAACCGTACCGGCAGACCTGATTGGAAGTTTTAATTTGGTTTTCTATAACAGCGCCGAAGACGCAGTACTTGAAGCACTGGGCGTAGAGTAAGGAGGTGCAGAAATATGTCTGACGAAGATAAAAGAATATGGGTCATTCATACAAAGGATGATAATTTATTTCTTCGCAGGGGCGTAATAGCCATTGGACGGGATATGGGTGACTTGAGTTTAATTCAAGCTGATCGTGATTCCTTCAAAGAAAAATATACAGAAACATATCCGAATGCCAAGAAAGGCAGTGTCGCAACTGGTGCTGGTATGTTGTATCGTTTTGCGCATGAGGTCGAGATTGGTGATTACGTTGTATTTCCATCAAAGATTGATCGTCAGATAAATATTGGCGTGATTGAAGGCGGATATGAATATCATCCAGAAGCCGCAGAATATGTTCATCAGCGTAAAGTAAAATGGTTAAAGTATCTACCAAGAACATCGTTTTCACAAGGCGCATTGTATGAAGTCGGCTCAGCAATGTCATTTTTCACGGTAAAGAATTATGCGGATGAGTATCTTGTAGCACTTGACAAAGGTTTCAAGAAAAATGCGATGACATCCGGAGAAAATGAAGACGAGAGCGTTGGCGCTACAGCTGATGAAATTGTAGAGGCAACAAGAGACTTCATTCTGAAAGAACTGAGCAAAAATCTCAAAGGCTATGATTTGGAAGGATTCGTTGCTGATTTGTTAGGTGCTATGGGTTATCGAACTACAGTTTCCGTACATGGCGGAGATAGCGGTATCGATATTACGGCCTATAAGGATGAGCTTCCTCCTCGTATTCTGGTGCAAGTAAAAAGTCAAGACGGTGATATTAAGGAATCAACAATCCAGTCTCTGAAAGGTGCGATGAGAGAGGGCGATTATGGTCTGTTTGTAACACTGTCCAATTATACGAAAAATGCTCGGAAATATCTGGACAGCACTCCTATCATACGTGGAATCAACGGAAAAGAACTTGTAGATTTGATTTTGAAGTATTATCACGATTTGAGTGATAAGTACAAAAAGATGATTCCTCTGAAGATGGTTTATATTCCGGTAGCAAATAATGAGCAAGAATAATCAAACCTTTTGATTTTTCACAAACCACCCCAAAGCCCGGAAGTCACGTTGCTTCCGGGCTAAATACGTTTTATGTGTAAAGGGCGTTTGTAAAATGTAGGAAATCGGTGGTTTAAGATTGTCGGTTTTCCTGCATTTTTTGTATACTCACTTTATTAATCTTTTGAGGAAG
>ERZ841120.998-NODE-998-length-14349-cov-15.207150_pt1 | contig 14349 bp, 11 predicted proteins | sample MGYA00519572_ERZ841120 | MGnify/ENA primary metagenome ERZ841120 (study PRJEB31850, sample SAMEA3708890) | human gut metagenome | biome: human gut; feature: human-associated habitat; material: faeces | place: China | collected 2014 ... | reverse complement strand
TAAAATTTCTCTCGAAAATTTTGTTTTGGGGCTTGACTTTTAATAGTTAGTCTTTCTGTGCCTGGTTTGCCCCTATCCTACACCCCGGATGTTGCAAAGTTGTCACACGGAGCGGGTGTTTTGGAGATTTTTGTAATTTTTTTGCGGGAAGTGGGTGCGGGGCGTCGGGGACGCCGCCCCCTACGGGCTGGCAGTAAAGTGGATGCCTGCCCGCGGCGGGATGAGGGCATCCCGCCCTACGAATGACATAAAGTGAGTGCGTAGGGCGGCATGCCCTCATGCCGCCGCCACTCGCCGCCTGCAAAAAGGGGAGAGCACCGTCTCCGGCACTCTCCCCATGCGTTTGTTTAAAATTCTTTTGGTTCTTTTCTTCTAAGAAAAGAATACCCGCGTCCCCGAAAAATCAGAACTCGTGCTTCTCCATCAGCTTGCGGCCCATCAGGACGCCCATGACGGAGGCCATCATCAGGCCACGGGTCCAGCCGGAGGAATCGCCCAGGCAGTGCAGACCCGCAATGTTCGTCTCCAGATCGGTGTCCATCTTGACCTTGTTGGAGTAGAACTTCAGCTCAGGGCTGTACAGCAGCGTTTCGGGGCTGGCAAAGCCGGGCACGACCTCGTCCATCATCTTGATGAACTCGATGATGTTGACCATGGCGCGGTAGGGCATGGCGGCGGTGATGTCACCGGCCACGGCGTCCTTCAGCGTCGGGCGGACGTTCGTGCGGGCCAGCTCGTTGGCCCAGGTGCGCTTGCCGTCCAGAATATCGCCGTAGCGCTGCACCAGAATGTGGCCCGCGCCCAGCATGTTCGTCAGCTCACCGACCTTTTGCGCGTAGGCGATGGGCTGGTTGAACGGCTCGGTGAAGTTGTGGCTGACCAGAATGGCCAGGTTCGTGTTGTTGCTCTTTTTCTCCTTGAAGCTGTGGCCGTTGACGACGGCCAGATCGTTGTCGTAGTTCTCCTGCGCAACGAAGCCGCCGGGGTTCTGGCAGAAGGTGCGCACCTTGTTGCGCCACGGGGCCGGGTAGCCGATCAGCTTGCCCTCATACAGGACCTTGTTGATCTTCTCCATGATCTCGTTGCGGCACTCAACACGGACGCCGATGTCAACGGTGCCGGGCTTGTGGGCAATGTTGTGCTCGGCGCAGATCTTTTCCAGCCAGTCCGCACCGCGGCGGCCCGTGGCAATAACGACCTGCTTGGCGTAGACTTCGCGGACGCCGTCCTTCTCGCGCAGGCGGACGCCCTTGCAGACGGAATCCTCGAGGATGATGTTCTCGCACTCGGTACTGAACAGCATCTCAACACCGGCGTCTGCCAGATAGTTCTGGATGTTCAGGTAGAGCTGCTGGGCCTTCTCGGTGCCCAGATGGCGGATGGGGCAGTCAACGAGCTGCAGACCCGCCTGAATGGCGCGCTTGCGGATGTCCTTGATGTCGGGACCCTCGTAGATGCCCTCGACCTTCGGGTCGGCGCCAAACTCGAGGTAAATTTTGTCGGTGTAGTCAATAAGCTCCTGCGCGAAATCCTCGCCGATCAGGTCGGGCAACTCGCCGCCGACCTGATAGGACAGGGACAGCTTGCCGTCCGAGAATGCGCCCGCGCCGGAAAAGCCGGTGGTGATGGCACAGGTCGGCTTGCAGTTTACGCAGACGCCGGTTTTATCCTTGGGGCAGTGGCGCTTTTCCACAGGCTTGCCCTTTTCGACGAGCAAAATTTTGTGGGGGGTGCTGCTCTTGCGCAGCAGCTCCAGCGCGGTGAAAATGCCGGCAGGGCCGGCGCCTACGATGATAAGGTCATACATGGATAGGGGCTCTCTCCTTTAAAAATAACTCGCGATCCTTCGCGCGGGAAACAAAATAAGGACAAACGGAGCTTGTAGGGGCGGATTCTATATCCGCCCGTGCCCGTTTGCTGATGGCACGGCGCTGCGGGCGCATATAGAATGCGCCCCTACGGTGTCACGGAACGGTTATTCACCGTCCTCCGACACATCCTTGCTCTCGGCGTCGTACACCACAGGGCCGTCGCTGCCGACATCGCGCTCGGCGGCTTCGGCCTCGTCCAGGGCGTCGCCGATGGCACCCAAGGCCGCATTGGCGGCGGCAGAGGCCATGCGGTCCAGTGTGCGCAGCTCCATGGCGGCGTAGAGAATGCAGCCTAAATTCAGCGCACCTTCGGCGATCAGCAGGATGCCGCAGAGCATGACGGCGCTGACCGCCGCATCAAACGGGTGCAGCACCAGCAGTACGCCCAGGGCAACGGATACGATGCTGAACAGCAGCAGCAACCACCATTTCTGCCCCTTGCGCTTGGCAAGGTCAATGGCGGTACCGATGCGGCTCAGGCCGTCAACGACGATGAAGATGCCGAACACAACGGGCAGAAAGCTGGTCACTACCTGCGGCTTTGCCAGCGTGAAGATGCCCAGCCCCGCCGTGATGACGCCGCCCACCAGCATGAACGGCGCGGTAAAGCCGGTGCCGCGGATGCGGGCATACTGGATCAGGCAGACAATGCCGGTGACAAGCACCACAACACCAAAAATGTTGCAGATCCAGAGCAGACTGGTCTCGGGCATGATGAGCAGTAGCATACCGATGACGATATACGCGACGCTCAACAGCAGCATTCCGTTTTTGACATAGCGCAGCATAGTGAAAGGCTCCTTTTTACTTGTCGGCTTCCTGCATAGCCCTGGCGGCGGCCACGATCAGGTCGGCGCAGGCCTCGCGGCCCAGGGTCGCATTCAGGCACAGATCGTAGTTCTTGGCCTCGCCCCAGCGGTTCTCGGTGTAATAGTTGTAGTAGCTTGCACGGGCGCGGTCATGCTTGGCCAGCTGGGTCTCCCACAGGCGGTCCGGCATGTCCTTGGCGTCGGGGCGGCTCTTGGCAAACTGGATGCGGGTCTCCAGCGGCGCGTAGACGAAGGTGCGCAGCACGTTGGGGCGCTCACGCAGGACGTAGTCACCGCAGCGGCCCAGAATGACGCAGGGGCCCTCGGCGGCCAGCTCCTTGATGACGTTGCTCTGCAAAATGTAGACCTGGTCAGCCAGGGGCATCGTGTTGCCCATCATGTACAGGCTGTAGATCAGGCTGCCGCTGCGCTGGTTCTCGCTGGCGGCAATGGCCTCCTCGGTCAGACCGCTCTTTTTGGCGGCAAGGGTGATCAGCTCCTTATTATATAAGGGAATACCCAGCTTGTCGGCAACGGCCTGTGCGATCTCGCTGCCGCCGGATGCGTACTCACGCGCCATAGTGATGACCATAGGTTCCTTCATACTGATACACCTCACAATATTTTATGTAGTATGCGCAAAAAGGCATACTATTCTGCTTATATTATAACCTGATTTTGTGGAAAACGCAAGAAAAAATTGCGGGAAAGGAGCAGTGTGGGAGGGGCTTTCGCGCCTTGCCGCCAGCGTTCGTCCCCACAAAAACTGCCCGCGGCAGAACACCGCGGGCAGGGAAAACAGAATGTCAAATTTTATTCGGTCACTTCGCCGGAAATCTCCTTGATCGCGGACACGGTTGCGGCGAGATTCTGCATGTCGCTGGGCACGATCAGCTTGGTGGCCTTGCCGTCAGCGACCTTCTCCATGGCCTCCATGCTGCGCAGGGCCAGATAGTTGTGGTTGGGGTTCGCCTCGTTGATCATGCGGATGGCATCGGCCTGTGCCTTCTGGACGGTCAGCAGGGCTTCGGCTTCGCCCTCGGCCTCGCGGATGCGCTGCTGCTTCACGGCCTCGGCACGCAGGATGGCGGACTCCTTTTCGCCCTCGGCGCGGGTGATGGCAGCCTGCTTTTCGCCCTCGGCCAGCAGGATGGAGGCGCGCTTTTCGCGGTCCGCCTTCATCTGTTTCTCCATGGCCTGGCGGATCTCCACCGGCGGCTCGATGTTTTTCAGCTCGACGCGGTTGACCTTGATGCCCCAGCGGTCCGTGGCCTCGTCAAGGCTGGCGGTGATCTTCGTGTTGATGAGGTCGCGGCTCGTCAGGGTCTCGTCGAGCGTCATCGAGCCGATGATGTCACGCAGCGTCGTGGCGGACAGGTTCTCGATGGCCTGGATCGGGCGGTTCACGCCGTAGGCGTACATCTTGGCGTCAAACACCTGAAAGAAAACGACGGTGTCGATCATCATCGTGACGTTGTCGCGGGTGATGACGGGCTGCGGCGGGAAGTCGGCGGCCTCCTCCTTCAGCGAGACCTTGCGGGAGATGCGCTCGACAAACGGCGTACGGATGTGCAGGCCCGCGCCCCAGGTATCCTTGTAGACGCCGAGCCACTCGGTGACATAGGCGTTGGACTGCGGCACAATAACGATGCAGCGCACCAAAACTACCAGAATAATGATGAGCAGGATGGCAAAGACTAACAGCATTTGGGGGTCCTCCTTTTTCCTTTGTGATTTAAACCGCAGCCGCGTCAGCGGTCACGGGAGCGACAATAAGGATCGCACCGTCCACGGCCACGACCTTGCAGCGGGTGCCCTGCGGGAGTGTGACCTCGGCGCGGGCCTGCCAGTCCAGGCCGTCCACGCGGACCCGGCCCGGAAGGCCGGGCTCAATGTCCACAAGCACAACGCCCTGCTTGCCGATGGTCAGCGGCGAGCCGTTCGTGACAGGGGCACGGTGCGCGCCGCGCCGACTGATGAGCCGGGGCAGCATCAGGCCGAGCGTAATGGCCGATACAACGGCAAAAACAAGCATCTGCCAGCCAAAGCCGACATCAAAAAAGCTGACCAGCATGGCCGCGGCAGCGCCCACCGCAAACCAGACCGAGACAAGCGCCGTTGTGGCGGCCTCGACCATGATGAAGGCCACGACGGCAACCAGCCATAAAATCGTATCAAACCACATGGAAATCTCCTTTCAGGGACAGAAAGCGGCTTTGTGACCACTTTAACATTATGACGGTATTCTGTCAAGATTGCCGAAGAAATTTTACAAATCTGCAGGAAAAGTGCAAAGGATTGCAGCCCTCTTTCGAGCGGCTATGCAGGGAGGGGTCTTGCCCCCTCCGCGGCGGGGTGAGGGCACCCCGCCCTACAGTTTGCTTGTAAGGGGGGATGTAGGGCGGCATGCCCTCATGCCGCCGGGATGCGTGCGGCTGCAGCAAAGTGCCCGGGGCGTCGGGGACGCCGCCCCCTACAGCACCGACGCGCCCGGCAGGTGGGCACTGACGAGAATTTTCACGAAAAACATCGGTTTTCCGTAAATTATTGTGATTCCACTCATACGGCTCTTTACCTTTTGAAAAAAAGTGGTATAACAGAAGCAAGTAAGGTGAACAAAGTATGCGCTGTAAACAGTGTACCACAAAACAGGAGGAGCGACAATGAAAAACTGTTTTGACCGCACACCCCACACGATGAAGGACTGGCTGCTGCTGGCGGCGGGCGCCGCGGCGGTGTTTGCCGCGGCAGACTGGCTGCCGGGCGTGCTGCGCGGGGCCGGGGCGTTTCTCGGGCTGCTGGCACCGTTTGGCTGGGGGCTGCTGCTGGCCTATGTACTGGACATACCCACGCGCTTTTTTGCGCAAAAGCTCTTTGGCGGCAGGCGCGGCGGGGCGATGGCCGTCAGCTATGCGCTGTTTTTCGGTGCGCTGGCGCTGCTGGCGGCGCTCATCGTCCCGCAGCTCGTGCAGAGCGTGACGACCTTTGCCGGGCGGCTCGGCGCGTATGAGGAGACCATCCGCGGCCTGCTGGTCTGGGTGCAAAATACGTTCGGCATCGATACGGCCACGGCAGAACAGCTTGTGCAGATGGTGGGCACGGCACTGCAAAATTGGTTCGGCGGTTTGTCCCGCAGTGCGGCGCGTGCGGCGGCGGATTTCGTCTCCGGCGCGGCGGGGGCTGCGGGCAACGCCGTGGTGGCACTGGCCGCCAGCATCTACCTGCTCTCCGGCAAGGAGGCGCTGCTCCGCGCGGCCCGGGCGTGTCTGCACGCGGCGCTGCCGCCGCGTGCCGCGGGCAGTGTGCTGGAAATCTGCCGTCTTGCCAACAAAATTTTCAGCGGCTACATCGGCGGGCAGCTGGTGGACGCCCTGCTCGTGGGCGGGGAAACATTTGCGCTGATGTCGATCTTCGGGCTGGAATACGCGCCGTTGCTGGCCGTGCTGGTCGGTGTGACAAACATTGTCCCGGTGCTGGGGCCGTTCCTCGGTGCGGTGCCGGGGCTCATCATCCTGCTGCTGGAATTGCCCTGGAAGGCGGCAGAATTTGCCATCATTATTTTTGTGGTCCAGCAGGTGGACGGCAACTTTATTGCGCCGCGCATTCTGGGCGGGGCCACCGGCCTGCCGGGGCTGGGCGTGCTGTTGGCCATCGTGGTGGGCGGGGCGTGGTTCGGCATCCCGGGCATGGTGCTGGGCGTGCCGACGCTGGCCGTGCTGGCGGCGCTGCTCAAACAGGCTGTCGGGGCAGGGCTGACGGCCCGCGGCCTGGATGAAAACGGTGAGCCGCGCCGGAATTTACCAGGCGGGCCGCAAGAAAATTAACAAGTTATTCCTTGCAATACAGGCGTGCATAGCGTACAATACTCTTGTAAAATGATGTAAAAGGAGCGGAGCATTTGAAAGAGGAACATATCTGGACCAAAAAGCCGGAGACGATGCTGGACTGGTTCTGCGTGGTCGGGGCCTGTATTGCGCTGTATCTGGCTTTGAACAATCTGGGGTACTTTCTGGGGAAAATCGGTGTGTTTATCGGCATCGTGTCGCCGTTTGCGGGCGGCATAGTCATTGCCTATGTGCTTGACCCGATGGTCAAGTTCTTCTACACAAAGCTGTTTAAAGAGAAGAAAAAGACGCGCGGATTCGCGATCCTTCTGGCGTATCTGGTGGCAATTCTGCTGCTTGTGCTGCTGGCATGGCTGGTCATCCCGCAGATCGTGGACAGCATCGCCATGCTGTTTACGAACTTCCCAAGCTACATACACAGCGTACAGGATATGCTGGGCATGGTTCAGGAGCGCTTCGGCGTTGACCTGTCGTCGGCCACAAAAGTGCTGGACGATTCCGAGGCGATGGTCAAGGAAATCTACAACATGGCCAGCGCCGCCATGCCGCAGATCGTGGCCAGCATCGGCAGCGTGGCATCGAACTTTGTGGCAATTTTCACCTCGATTGCGGCCAGTATCTATATGCTGGCGGACAAGGAGCATCTGCTCCATCAGCTGCGCACGCTGGCGCATGCCTTCCTGCCGGAAAAGGCTGCGGAAAACACGCTGCGCATCTGCCATTATGCCAACGTGAATTTCACGGGCTTCTTTGTGGGCAAGATCATTGACTCGGCCATCATCGGCGTTATCACGTTTGTGGCAATGGCGATCCTGCGGCTCGATTTTGCACTGCTCATCAGTGTGTTTATCGGCATCACGAATATTATCCCGGTATTTGGCCCCTTCATCGGCGCGATCCCCAGCATCTTCATTCTGCTGTTGGTTGACCCGATCCAGGCGGTCATCTTCGGCGTGCTGATTCTGGTCATCCAGCAGGTGGACGGCAACTTCATCGGCCCGAAGATCCTGGGTTCGTCCATCGGCATCTCTGCCTTGTGGATCCTGTTTTCCATCGTGGTCGGCGGCGACCTGTTCGGGCTTGTGGGCATGGTCGTCGGCGTGCCGCTCTTTGCGACCTTCTACGGCCTGGCGCGGGAATTTGTGCACTATATGCTGGACAAGCGCGGGCTGGACAGTGAGGGTAACCACGTTGGTGAAGTGGTGGAGGATGAGGAGAACGTGTTTGAGTGATGCAAGGGGGGAACGGGCGGTGTAATGCACGCCCGGCAAAGCCCCTCCGGCCATCGCTGGCGCTCGGCCACCTCCCCTGTGAGGGGAGGCTTTAGACGCGGGCGAAGCCGTCTGAGGGACTCTGCCCGTTTACGGCTGCCCGGCACTTGGCCCCCTCTGTCCTTTCTTTATAAAGAAAGGACCAAAGAAATTTCAGCGTCTTACCCCAAAAGCAAAGCACCTGTTTACTGCTTTTTACCGCAGCAAACAGGTGCTTATTTTTTATGGCTTTGTCTGTGGCTGATTCTGTGCCCCCGGCAGCAGGGTCACTACATCCCGCAGCAGTACCAGCGGGCTTTCGCCCTTCTGCACGCGCAGGCTGAAATAGGGTCGGCCCAGTGCATTGTACAGCACCCGATGCGGGAACTTTTCCATGACCTCGCCCAGCTGCTTTGGCCCGACGATGTCACTATACAAAATCAGCTGGTCGCCGCGCTGGACGATCTCCGCAATGCCGACGCGGGCTGCGGTCACGCGCACGAGGGAGACGTCCACCAGCCCCTGCACGCTCTTGGGCGGGCTGCCGTAGCGGTCGATCAGCTCGTCGAGCACGTCCTCGGCGTCGCTCGTCGTCTCGATGGCCGCAATGCGCTTGTATGCCTCGATGCGCCCGGCAGCGTCCGGGATATATTCCTCCGGCAGGAATGCGTCCACGGTGATGTCCACCAGGCAGTCGCTCTTGTCGGGGGCGGGGGCCTCGCCGCGGGCCGCGGCAATGGCCTGACCCAGCATCTTCACGTACAAATCGTAGCCGACGGCCTCCATGTGGCCGTGCTGGCTGTGGCCCAAAAGACTGCCCGCACCGCGGATCTGCAAGTCGCGCATCGCAATGCGGAAGCCCGACCCGAACGACGTGAACTCCCGGATGGCCGAAAGCCGCTTGGCCGCGATCTCGGTCAGCACCTTGTCACGTGTGAAGGTGAAATACGCATACGCCTTGCGGGAGCTGCGTCCCACGCGCCCGCGGATCTGGTACAGCTGGCTCAATCCCATGCGGTCCGCATTTTCAATGATCAGCGTGTTGCAGTTGCGCACGTCTACGCCGGTCTCAATTAAGGTGGTGCAGACAAGGATGTCGATCTCGTTGTCCAGCAATTGCTGCCACACCGACGAAATCTGTTCCTCGGTCATCTTGCCGTGGGCAATGCCGATACGCGCCCCGGGCACGAGCTTGCCCACCCGTGCGGCGCATTCCTCAATGTTGTCCACGCGGTTGTGCAGGTAGTATACCTGCCCGCCGCGGGCCAGCTCCTTGCGGATGGCCTCGGACACGATGCCCTCGTCGTACTCGAGCACATAGGTTTCAATCGGCTGGCGCTCAAACGGCGGCTGTTCAATTGTGCTCATATCGCGGATGCCCGACAGCGCCATGTTCAGCGTGCGGGGGATCGGCGTGGCCGACAGCGTCAGCATATCGACGCCGATGAAGCTCTCTTTGAGCTTTTCCTTGTGCTTGACGCCGAACCGCTGCTCCTCGTCGATGATGACAAGGCCCAGGTCCTTGAATTTCACATCGCCGGACAGCAGCCGGTGCGTGCCGACTACAATGTCCACGGTGCCGTCCTTCAGCCCGCGCAGCGTCTCCTTCTGTTCCTTGGCGGTGCGGTAGCGGGACAAAAGCCCGATGCGGATGGGGAAGGACTCCATGCGGGTCAGCGCGGTGTTGAAGTGCTGCCACGCCAGAATCGTCGTGGGGGCCAGGATCGCGCACTGCTTGCCGCCCATCACGCATTTGAATGCGGCGCGCAGTGCGACCTCGGTCTTGCCGACGCCGACGTCACCGCAGAGCAGCCGGTCCATCGGCCACGGCTCCTCCATATCGTGCTTGATGTCTGCCGCGCAGGTCAGCTGGTCGGGCGTTTCCTCGTAGGCAAAGCGCTGTTCAAAATCACCCTGCCAGGTGTCGTCGGCGGGGAAGGCGTAGCCGTGCGCCTGCTTGCGGCGGGCGTACAGCTCGATCAGCTCCTTCGCCATCTGCTCCGTCGCAGCCTTGACCTTCTTGCGGGTCTTGGCCCAATCGCTGCCGCCCAGGCGGCTCAGCTTCACGTTGTCGCTGTCGCCCGGCGCAGTGTAGCGGGACAAAAGGTCCAGCTGGGTGACGGGCACGTACAGCACGTCCTTTTTGTCGTATTCGATGCGCAGGTAGTCCTTTGTGACGCCCTGCACGGCCATCCGCTGGATGCCCGCGTACCGCCCGATGCCGTGGTTCTGGTGGACGACCAGATCACCCACCGAGATTTCGCTCAGGCTGTTCAGCGCGTCCTTATTGCGCTTTTTCTTCTTCTGTGCGCCGCTCACGCCGAAGGCGCGGGCCGTAAACACGGCGTATTTCGCAAACGGCAGGCTGCACCCGGCGGAAAGCTGCCCCGGCAGGATCTGCACCAACCCGGCGCTCGGCTCCGCCGCCGCGTCCGTCGTGACGTTCAGCCCTTTGGTGCGCAGGTCGGCGGCCAGACCTGCCGCCGCACGGGGCGTGCCGGCCATGACCGTGACCGCCGTGCCGCCGCTGCAAAGCGGTTGGATGTCCTCCAGCAGCGCCGCGACCTCGCCGCCCCAGGCGGGCAGCGTGTGGGCGGGTGCGTTGACGATGGTTTTCAGCGGCACATCGGGCATGCTGCGGGCAAAGTTCTCGGCGCAGAGCGTGCGGTGTGCGGCGCACTGCGCCCAGAGCCAGCCGCTCTCGGCGTAGAGCTTATCCAGCCCCGCCGCCAGCACGTCGTCCTCCAGCAGGGCGGAAAGCTCCTCGCCCCGGCGGAACGCGGTGGCGCGCTCGGCCTCCCGCAGGGAGGCCGGCTCCTCCAGGATCAGCAGCGGATCGTCAAAGTAGTCTAAAATCGTCGCAGGCTCGGGGTAGCGCAGCGTGAGATATTTGTCCATGTTGACGGGCATCGCGCCGCCGTCCAGCTGTGCCAGGTCCGCAGCGGTGCAGGTCTCCAGCGCCGTGCGCCGCCTGCCGCGGGCCTTTTTGATATAGGAGCGGATCTTCTCCGCTGCGTCGGCGGGCTGACCGAACAGTATCTCCCGCGCGGGGGAGACGTAGATTTTTTCAATCGGCTCGTCGCGGCGCTGGGTCGCCAGATCGAAGGTGTGCATCGTGTCGATCTCGTCGCCCCAAAACTCCATGCGGGCGGGCTGCTTCATGTCGGGCGCGTAGATGTCCGCAATGTCGCCGCGGATCGAAAACTGACCCGGGCCGTCCACCTGGTCGCGCCGCGTATAGCCTGCGCCGTACAAAAGCGCGGTCAACTCGGCGCGGGGCAGTGTGTCGCCGGGGCGCAGGCTGCGGGTGTTCGCGCAGAAATCCGCCCGCGGCGTCGTGTATTGGGTCAGGCCCTCGTCGGGCACGCAGACGGCCTGCAGCCGCCCGCCGACGAGGTCGCCCAGCACGGCTAGACGGCGGTATTCGTACTCGCGGCCCGTGCCCTCGATGGGGCGCAGCACATAGTCGCGGGCAGGGAACACTGCCGCCGCCACGCCCAGCGCGTTCAGGTCGCCCGCAAACCGGGTCGCCTCGGCCTCGCCGGGCGTCACGATGCAGAGCGGCTTGTCGAGGGCCTTCGCCAGCGCGGCATAGACCATCGCCCGGCCCGACCCCGGTATGCCAAATAAGGCGCAAGCCCCCGGACTCCCGAGCGCCTGCGCCAGTCTTGCGTATTCGTCTGTTTTGGTGAAAAGTGCGTTGAACATAAAAGAACCCATTGTATAAAGCAAACGTAGGGCGGGGTGACCTCACCCCGCCGCGGCGGCCTGAGGTCAGGCCGCCCTACGTCTGACCGAAAATTGGTTTCTTGCTTATCAGCCGTTCAAGAACTCCGTCTTGAGCCAGCCGTAGGTGCCGTTGTAGTTCACAACGACCCAGCTGCCGTCCTCATTGGTGCCCAGCGCGGTCACGCCGGTGGAGGCGGGCACCTGACCGATCTTGTCATAGTCGGTGCCGGGGCCGCCGCGCATGTTCAGATTGTTGCCGTCGGTCACGGTGTAGGTCGGCTGCTCACCCTCATTATAATAGGTGGTGGGCTGCACGCTCAGACCCTCGTACTCGGGCACGGGCGTGGGCTCCGGCGTCGGCTCGGGGGTAGCCTCGGGCTCAGCGGGCGCCTCCTCGGCAGGGGTGCTCTCTGCGGTAAAGTTGTCGGCGGTGGGATCGTCAACGCCCTCCACGGGGGCACTGCTGCTGATGGTATCGCCGGAGGCAGGCTGGCTGCCGCCGGTTTTGCCGTCAAGGGTGCCGCTCAGCAGCAGGACACTGAAAATGATGCAGGCGACGAGCGCTACAGCGCAGAGCACCAGACGGGTCATTGCTTTTTTACGGATTTCACTCATGATTCACGTCCCCTTAGTGGTTGAACTTGTTCTGGGCGTACTGCAGATTGTCGTCCATCAGCAGCTTGCAGGCTTCCTCAATGTCCGGGTAGCGGTCCGTCATGGCCTTGCGGTCTGCGGCAGGCAGCTTGCCAAGCACCCAGGCGGCCAGGTCGTACTGCGGGTTCGGTTTGGCGCCGATGCCGATGCGGATACGGCTGAAATGGTCGGTGCCCAGGCTGGCAATGATGCTTTTCAGCCCGTTGTGCCCGCCGGCAGAGCCGTGGGGCCGGATGCGCAGATGTCCCGGCTCCTGGGTGATGTCATCGCACAGCACAATGATGTGGTCTGCCGGGATCTTGTAAAAGTTGGCGGCGGGGGCAATGCTCTGGCCGCTCAGGTTCATGTAGGTCAGCGGCTTGAGCAGCACGACCTTGTGGCCGTTCACCTGTGCCGTGCCGTACAGGCCCTGCCATTTGGCTTTGGCAATGTCGCACTGCCACTGCGCGGCCAGATAGTCCAGCGCCTCAAAACCGGCGTTGTGGCGGGTGCCGTCATATTTCGGTTCGGGGTTGCCCAGTCCGGCAATCAGCCAGTCCGCCCCGGAGGTCATTTCGAACATAGATATATCCTTTGAAAAATCGTGAAGTACCGTAGGGGCCGGGCATGCCCGACCCGGCAGCGTAAGATAAGCGGCTGCTTATGGGAAGGCTGCGGGGCGTCGAGGACGCCGCCCCCTACAACGCTTTACTTCCCTTTCTTCTCCGCTTCCAGCTTCTGCTTCTTGGCGATATACTTCTCCAGCTTGCGCTCGCCCCAGCCGTCGATCTCGGCCTGCTTGGCGCGCTCGATGCCCAGCGCACCGGCGGGCACATCATGGCCGATGGTGGAGCCGGCAGCCGTGAACGCATGGTCGCCGATGGTGACGGGTGCGACCAGGTTCGTGTTGCAGCCGATGAACGCATAGTCGCCGATGGTCGTGTGGAACTTGCCCTCGCCGTCGTAGTTGCAGGTGACGGTGCCGCAGCCGAAGTTGCAGTACTTGCCCACCGTGGCATCACCGATGTAGGTCAGATGGCTGACCGTGTTGCCCTCGGCAAAGTCGGCGTTCTTCGTTTCGACATAAGCGCCCAGATGGCAGCCCTCGGCGGTTTTGGTGCCGACGCGCACATGGGTGAAGGGACCGATCTTGTTGTTGGGGCCGATGTGGCTCCCATAGCACTGGCTGGCATTGATCGTGGACCCGGCGTCAACGACGGTATCCTCCAGCAGGGTGTTGGGGCCGATGACGCAGTCCGGGCCGACGACCGTCTGGCCGCGCAGGATGCAGCCCGGCAGGATGGTCGCACCGGGGGCAATGACGACCTCCGGCTCAATGCAGACGTTATCACTGATAAAATTCACGCCGTTATCCAGATGGCGCTCAAACGTGGCGGCATAGCGCTGCTGTGCCAGCTCGAAATTTTCTCTTGCGGTAGACATATAGCGGTTCTTCCTTTATACACTCATTTCGTGCCCGCGGCGCACGGGGGCTGCCAACGGACCTTATACCTATGGCAATACCGCATAATTCTAAGTGCCGATACGCCGAAGCGGTGCTTACGCCGTAAGGCGGAAATTATGCGGTGCTGCCTTATATATTGTATAACATGCGGCGCATTTTAGCAAGCCGAAAAACGCCGTTCGCCGCAAAAATTTACCGCGGCACTCAAAAAGAAAAAAGTGACAGCTCAAAAATATTTCGAACTTCCCACCCATTATAAAATACACGATTTTTGTGCAAATTGCAATACCTGAACCAAAAAAGTTTGGCTACTTTTCAGCGAAACTATTGAGCATTTTTTTAACAATCTACTGGAAATCTGTCTTTTGGTCTGTTATAATGGACTATGCAAACATGATTTATGTGATGCAAACACGTCACCAATTTGGGAGGTAACTATGAGCAAGAAATTCTTGTATCTGTTCAAAGAGGGCCATGACGCCTTCGGCGGCGACCAGACCACCATGAAGAACACTCTGGGTGGTAAGGGTGCCGGCCTGGCCGAGATGACCCACGCCGGCATGCCGGTTCCGCAGGGCTTCACCATCACCACCGAGGCCTGCACCCAGTACTATGCTGACAACCGTGAGATCAACGATGAGATCAAGGCAGACATCTTCAAATACATGGGCATCCTCGAGGAGCAGACCGGTAAGACCTTCGGCTCCATCGAGAACCCCCTGCTGGTTTCCGTCCGTTCCGGCGCAC
>ERZ841120.979-NODE-979-length-14740-cov-20.267756_pt1 | contig 14740 bp, 10 predicted proteins | sample MGYA00519572_ERZ841120 | MGnify/ENA primary metagenome ERZ841120 (study PRJEB31850, sample SAMEA3708890) | human gut metagenome | biome: human gut; feature: human-associated habitat; material: faeces | place: China | collected 2014 ... | reverse complement strand
AGCACTTCACTGCATATAGTTTCCCTGAGGATTCATCTTTCATCTTGAATACCACCGCAAAGTTACCGCTAGACATCACTATCTCACCAGCTTCATCGTAAACAGGACGAAGGGTGCTCAGTACATTAAAATTGTCTTCAGAATTCTTAATGGATTCAATGTATTCTGATATAAGAGGATAATTCATAATTATAATGTTTTGAAAGTGAAAGAATAGTCATCCAATGCTATTAGTTTATTCTTTAAGAGCTTAGATATATGCTTCTCAAGGGTATATCGACTTTTGCAGTTCATGAGTTTCAGTAGAACATCCTTGCGAAAATCAAATTTAGCAGAAGAGACATTCTTTATGAATGCTGACTCTCTCGTTCCCGTCCGTTCTGCTTCTTGAAGTTCGTCTGCAAAAGTGTTGCGATGCGACAACTCATACATCATCAAGATGTAATGTGCCAATGCATCGCTAGTACAGAATATTATTGCGTCCACTTTAAAAAGTGGTTCCGTTTGAAAGTTTAACATTCATTCGTTCTTTGACTTTTTGTAGTCTGGAGATTTTTTTTGTAACTTTGAAGTCTCAAACAACAATATAAGAATATGTTCAAAAAGAGTCCAAAGACAAAACTATTCAACTTGTTCAGTTCTCCTTCAGGACTGATGTGCGAACGAGAGAGTCGTATGTACGACGAAGAATCAGCTTGGCACAACAAGTTCTACAAGCAAGTAACCTCCAAGGTTGACGAAGACATTTTCAAACCGCTCCATACAACAGAGCGAGAGGATAATCGTGTCGGTCGTCCAAATGCTTCTATCCGCATTCTTGTCTCAATGATGATACTCAAAGAGGGATGCGGTTGCAGCGACGAGCAGTTGTATGAGCAATGCCGATTCAATCTGCTTTATCGCCGTGCCCTTGGTATGGTGACTCTTGATGAACAGTGTCCAGCCATAGATTCTTATTATGGATTCCGCCGTAAGATCTGCGAGTATGAGGAGCAAAAAGGCGTGAACCTTTTTGACAAATGCTTCAAGCAAATCACCAAGGCACAAGCTATTGAGTATCGCATCTCCGGCAAGGCTATCCGTATGGACAGCAAACTCATTTCCAGCAATATCGCTTGGTACTCTCGTTATGAGATTATCCATGCGACTTTGTTAAATGCGTGTCTGAGGAGTCGTTGAGTCGCATTGATGACCAACTCGTTCAACAGGTTATGGATAGAAAAGAACACGATGAAAGCAGATGCGAATTTTTGAAGAAAGCACTACGAGGCTCTTTCCTTGTTTCTGCAGGTCTATTTTGGGGTTCAAAAGAGATCTGCGAACGGTCGGTGTTTAAAGTTTTGTTATTTGTACTCCTATATGCGTTATGTGGTACCTTTACTCAAATATCACCTCGTTAGGATTGTAGCCTTGAGCAGCAAACCTATTACGAATATTCTTTTTCGCCGTAGACTCCTGTTCGGGAATGTTAGGCTGATAATTGAGAATGGTCTCTGAAATTCTGTTTTCTCCAATGCGTCCATAAATTACTTTTTCCATTGCTACAACTTTAATCCCCGACTCCCAAGCAGGATGGTAAAATAACTATTGGTAGCTACACATACAAAAAGCGTGGGAATCTACCTGTCGCTTGTCCCACGCATAGAGGCTCTGGCATCGCCCAATTGTCGAAACGAGCAACGCCGAAGCCCACGCCGATATGTATATAAACGATAAACTTTTTGCCATGAGCCATTAATGGCCACCAGCAATTTGCATGTCGGATATTACATACCCATGAGCGTCATTGTTGCTTTGATTCTTGACAACTGTTTGTTTGGAACTGCCAGATTCCTATGCGTCAAGCACAAAGCGTCACAGATAACGCCTCTCCTATATATAGGCTCTCGTCCCGCAGCGTCCGCCCTCGGGCTTCGGCATTGTTCGGAGAACAGGTGCAAAGGTACACATTTTTTTCTAATTCAGATTCTGCTTTACACAAAAATAACACTTTTGCAAGGCCTGTGACCTTGTTTTTGCCAATATTTCCGTTGAAAATCGCGAAAAAGAGCAAAAATGTTTGGTTGGAAACAAAAAAGTTTGAATCCACTTTAAAAAGTCTTTTTAGATAATTTCTTCAAATGTAATCATCTGATAATCAAATGGCGTTTTGTAGGATAAAGAACTAAAAAGTACTTTTTGAAGTGGGCTCATAATTTAATTCTTTTAGTCGTAGTTGGGAAGGCTCATCTAAATGCGTGCAATTCCAGAAAGCTCCATCTCCTATGCTTGTTACTGAGTTTGAAATGGTGACGCTTTGAAGAGATTCGCAGCCAATAAAGGCTTCATCTCCTATGCTCGTTACAGAGTTCGGAATGGTGATGCTTTGAAGAGATTTGCACGAACTAAAAGTTCTATCTCCTATCTTCGTTACAGAGTTCGGAATTATATAATTGACGCAATCTTTTATTCTACTAACAATAGCTGTCTTATCCTTATTGAACAAGCAAACATCATCATTTTGGAAATATGTTGAGTTACAAATGAAAAAACATATATTGCAACCACGAAAAGCGTTATTTCCGATATTTCTTACAGAGTTCGGAATGGTGATGCTTTGAAGAGATCTGCACAAACAGAAAGCTCTATTTCCTATGCTCTTTACTGAGTTCGGAATAGTGACGCTTTGCAGAGATTCGCACAAAAAGAAAGCTTTATTTCCTATGCTCGTTACAGAGTTTGAAATAGTGACGCTTTGCAGAGATTCGCACAAAATAAAAGCTCCATCTCCTATGCTCGTTACTGAGTTTGGAATGGTGACGCTTTTAAGAGATTTGCACAACCAGAAAGCGTAATCTCCTATGCTTGTTACAGAGTTCGGAATGGTGATGCTTTGAAGAGAATTGCACCATCTAAAAGCTCCATCTCCTATGTTTGTTACAGAGTTCGGAATAGTGACGCTTTGAAGAGATTCGCAGCCACAAAATGCATTAGCACATATTTTTTTTGATCGATTATCTATATTAAAAACAGATTTCCAATAAATAGCACCATAAACAATTCTAAAATCAGAAGAATATAAAATCCCATCTTTTATGATGAAGTTTTTAGATTGAATATCCATATTCATAATATGGAAGCATCCTCGCCATGGGTTGTTATGGGCAATATATTTTACGGATGCTGGAATATTACATGAAACCAAACTTTCGTTAGCAAATGCCAAAGAACCGATAGATATTATCGTAGAGGGCAGCTTTACACTTCTAATACCAGTAGATTGGAAAGCACCATCGCAAATAACTTCTGTTCCTTCTCTTACAACATATTCTTTCTCCCAAAAAAAAGAAGCCTCTAACAGCTTTTTCCCATCGCGACTATACTTAACCCCATACTCATCTTTAATAGCATCCTTTAAATCCTCTTCCGTTGCTTTTGTAGAAAGGACTTCTTCAATTGGCTTTTCTACCTTATTAAGCAAAAACAAGCGGAAAGAAACAGCAGATAGTTCTTGCTGTGAGTGCGCCAAAGTGAACAAAGCATATAATTTCGAAAATTCCGCATCATTCAAAAGAGCACATAGTGATTTCATCATCAGACATTCACCGATGTTATGGAAATCAGATTCTGATAACAGAAGTGAATCTGACCTAGCATTATTCTGCAACAAAGAGGTGTCTAAAGCTATTGCTTTCAGAGACATACCAATAAGCGCCAATGGAAAATCATCGATATGTTCATTGAAACAATCTTCTGTACGCAATGGATGGCGATAGTCAGGACTGCCCAATTCTCGCGCCTTTTGTCCTTGCATAGCAGGGACAAACATTCCATCATAATCAACCAACACTAAGGCCCCATCTTCAGAAACTAAGATATTATCGGGCTTAAGGTCTCCATGAGCAAATGTTTGTGACATCAGCCAGGCAGCCATTCTACAAAACTGATATGTGATAAGCTGCAAAGCATATTTATCGGATATGTGTTGATGAACATACTTATCAAGCGTAACTCCTTCTGCCCAGTCCATGAGTAATACAGGAAATTCTGTATCAGAAGAAACTGTAGAATCAACAAACAATTCTTTTTGGAAGTACTTGATGGAGCACAAATAGTTTGATGACACATATTCCAATTCATCTGTTATCTGCTGATATGCTATATCACGTCCCTCTTGCTCTTTCAAAAAGCACTTCACTGCATATAGTTTCCCTGAGGATTCATCTTTCATCTTGAATACCACAGCAAAGTTACCGCTAGACATCACTATCTCACCAGCTTCATCATAAACAGGACGAAGGGTGCTCAGTACATTAAATTTGTCTTCAGAATGCTTAATGGATTCAAGATATTCTGATATAAGAGGATAATTCATAATTATAATGTTTTGAAAAAAGACGCAGTTCATTATATGCCCATTTGCGATCGGCTTTGCCGGAAGAAAGGAATGCCAAAAGGATTTTCTTCTGGTCATTCCAGTCAAGATAAGCAAAACGTCGTTGAATCTCGGAACGTGCATCAACTACTTTGCCCTTCTCACGATTGACAAACCATTTAATCAGTTTTGCTATAGGACGATTGCGCATACAATTACGGTTACTGTTAATGAATGAAATGCAAAGCAGCAAGAATAATGATACCGGCAATAATAATCCAACGATTGATTTTAATTGCATTAGTCGTAGCTTCGGAAGAAGTCGCTAATTCATTTTGCAAATTCTTAATCTCGTTATTTATATTATCAGTGGCTCTTTTAATTGTGTTGCATGAAGTCTGTATGCCATTAACTGTATTGGTAACGGCATCTACTTTTGTTTCAATGGATTTTATCGTAGGAGTAGTATCTTCGATTATGTTTTTCAACTCCTGATTCCATTGATTCAACTTCTCAGTAATGCTGTCAGCATGTTCCTTAATCTTGGAAGGAAGGTCATCAACCTTTTGTTTGATTGATGCAATAGCTTCATCTTGACCCTTTTGAGAATCCTTCAAATCCTTGGAAATGGCAGAAAGAGACTCTTTAATGGTTTGAATCTCTTTTGTGGTAGTTTTTATCTCCTCACGAAGGGCATTAAGTTCTTTAACCCTTTCTGCCAACAAGTTATTCTGCTCAGTAAATTTCAGTAAAGAAGTATCGACTGAAGAAGTGAATTTGGAAATAATAGATTCGCAAGCAGAAGTCATTTTATCCACTGATATCTGCAATTCTTTTGATATTCCAACCTGTGCTCCTGCTAATTGTTTCTCCCATTCTTTGATTTCCTTAACAATGGAATTGATGGAAGCGACATAACCAGCAACGGCATTTTGCAATTCTTCACTTGCTTGAACAGTGGTTTCAACTTGTTTTCTTGCAGAATCAAGTTGCTTTAGGTTCTGTTCTAACCTTTCCAAAGTAGCGTTAATATCGTATGCCATTTTGATATAATTATTTTAGATATTTCTTTGTTATTTCATTTAATTTATCCTCATGGACAAAAAGTGTTATCGTCTTCTTACCATCGTCAATCAAGTTCTGCTTGATAAACTTGTCATCTTTACGAACTTTGGTTTTAAGATAAGATGTAAATGTGTCAATGTCACTCCAGACCTGCTTATTATCTCTGTTATATAAAGTCATAAAGCCTTCAATATAATTGTTATAAGCATTATTTTTCAGCTTCTGGTTATTTCCTGCACCTAAGAAAGTAATGCAATAAGCAAGCAAAAGTTGCAAAGCAGCATTATCAGGATGTGCTCTCAGACAAAGTAAGGTCGCGCCATACAGATGTTTGACATTATCCACTTCACTGCCAGAGTTATCATTAACAGGGTCAATGATTTCAATATACTTCTTAACGACATCGAATCCATCTTTTCCCTCTATATCTGTATCATCCTTCAGGGAATAAGGTTTTCCGTTGACTTCATAGCCTGTTCGTGCATACTTAGAGTTGAAGTATAAATGAATAAACTCTTTCAGCCATTCGTCGTTACCATTTGCTTGACGTTCAATGATACTGTCCTCACATGCTATACACATGTCCTCGATGGCACGATAACGCTTCTTTTCGAGGTATTCATACACAAAGGCAGTTAAATAACCCAAGCAACGGTCTAAATAATTGCGCCCTGGCTGTCTGTCAATTTCATCCACCTTCTTCTGTGCTTGCTCCAAAGAGTAATACTTACAGAAGAAATCCAACATATACTGTTTGAACTCTTCATCAGTGCGTTTGTGGATTTTAAGTTCGTATGTTTGTGACAGATAATCAATAGTCACATCATCAACAATCCCTATGCAGCACATTCTGTATATGGCTTTATCTGTATCGTCTTTATCTCTTTTCTTACAGAAAGCCATTCGTAGTCTCTTATAGATGCTTTCATTTGCATGATTGCGAAGCCATCTGGCATCACCAGAACATCTGGCTATCTTAGCGATTAACTCATTGAAATCGCCAATCTTTTTCAAATTCAACTTACCATATCTGTCCTCATTGATGTTTTGCCATCCCTGTTCCTCTGAGATATCAAGGATCTCATTTTTGATTGAAGCTTCAAAGTCTTCAGGATCTTGTTGAACATTATTTTCCCAAGAAACGACAACACTGGCATTACCGTCTTCGTCGGCATGTTCCATTGCCTTATATATACCTTCTGTTATATTGTCTTCTCCCTCCAATGGGCGCATAAGTGCTTTAGCAGAATAATCTTCATATGATTGGAGTATCTGAATCAAACAATTAGATATATACAAACATAACGTATAATCAAATCCCAGATAATTATATGTTGGGCGCAGGGTGTCGAGGAAGATATAACCGTATTGTCTGTTATTATCTTCTTCCGAAATGATTTTAACTGCATTTTTTTTTGTATCTATCTTTAAGCATACATCTTCGTTTCCTGCTTCGTCTCTCAACTTTGCCTGAATCTCTGTTAGAAGCGTAGGCTTAGCATTGATAATCCTATCTGTGAGTTCAACAAGAATGACCTTCTCTTTGAATAGACCACGGAAAGAATTATTATGGAACCACAAGTTAATGTCCTTGTCTATGTTCTCCAGGAATCCCTGCTTTCTGATAATATCAAGAATCTTATCTGCCTGTTCTTTGGTACAGTTATTATATTTGCACAATGCAGGAATATCGTCTGCAAGAACAAATTTATTGACATACCATTCAAGCCATGTTGGGTCTTCCTCTCCCATCAAATACCGAATATCATTTATTTTATCTATAGTAAATTCAATGAATTCAGTTGGATCATATAACACATAAGATATGGCATGCTTCTTATCACGACCACCACGACCAGCCTCCTGAACATAACTTTCTATGGATGAAGGATGATTGATATGAATTGTGTATCTGATATTTGGCTTATCTATACCCATACCGAAAGCTTTAGTGGCCACCATCAGTTTTTGGTCATTTTCATTAAATGACTTCATATCACCAGAAGGCTTGTCACCACCAACAAACGTACCCATAGACAAATCCTGCTCATGCTCTCGCAATTCAGTGGAGATACCTGTCCTGGTTCCCCAGACATTATCTTCTACGCCGAAAGTTCCATGCGCATGGGGACAGAATATTATACCGGCATTATTATAGTGTTGTTCACTATCTGTCGAATAGAAATCATCAGCAGAAAAGTCCTCTATATGAGCAACCCTTGATTTCTCAGTCTCATGCTGATTGACTTGCACTATGTCAGAAGGAATTTCATGCAGTAGCTCATACATCTTATTCTTCTTTGCTGTTGCTACAACATCTTTAAGTTCCCAATCTGATTTTGCTTTAAGCAAGAATTGCTCATTAGGCTCTCTCAATTCATCAAAATTAGAAAAGACCTCAATAATACGGTATGTTAGTTCTGGACGTGAATCAGACTCAGGACGTACTATTGTTTCACTGTCAATAGTAAGGTTTCCACCAAGAGTCAATTCACGCTCAACATCAGCAAGAACATCAAATGATGCAGTAGCCGTCAAACCAATAATAGACAATGGACGACCTGATTTTGTTTTCATGAAATTTATCATGTTTCGTCCAAGGTGGAGATAAGAAGTACGGAAATCATGCCCCCATTCAGATACACAATGAACCTCATCGATAATTCCATAAGAGAAATAGACATGATTCTTCTCGGTCATGGTAAGCAAACTTGAACGGAAGTTCTCCATCATAAATCTTTCCGGAGAAAGGAACATGAACAAGACAGAACCATTTTGCATAAGATTCAGTTTTTTAGCCTTCTCTTTGGCATCCATTCCACTGTTAACACATTCACAAGCATCGATTCGTGCTTCACGCAACCCCCGAACCTGGTCAACCATAAGTGAAACGAGAGGATCAACTATTATTGAAACACCTGGTTGTAAAATGCAAGATAACTGATATGTCAAAGACTTACCGCCACCAGTAGGTAGTAATCCGATAGTAGTCTTATCAGCCAAAGCATGGCTAAGAATAGGCAACTGACCAGGACGGAATGAAGGCTTTCGGAAAATATCTCGCAGGAAATATGTTATGACATCTTCCCTTTTCTTTATATTTACATAAGAGCCTGTGCCATCCTTTGTAACCAACGGAGGATATTGTATATTGTCTGCAGCGCAGATTGTGCGTTCACGTTTCTTGTAATGAGAGGAACGGATAAGATAGACTGTATCTGCATCGACATTCAAAGGCAGGGCGTCAATGTTGTCTCTAAGCAACATTGATATATCCAAGCAAAGGTCAAAATGTCCTTCTGGCATTTGAGTAACAACACGGTTTCCCAAATGCAATGGAGATTGTTTGAACTCTTCTGTTGATATAATCTGAAGCTTTATTTCCGGCAGTTTATCTGATGAACCTGCTAATTCACAAACATACTTATATTTCTCAGAAAGGTCTTTTATAGCCAAGGCAGAACATGGAACGTCACGTTCAACAATGGCAATATTCCAAACATCACTATTGAGACTAAGAGCACCAGACATCATCGCCTCCACTAACATTCGTTCAACTCGTGCAATAGCCATTGGTGCAAGAACTATTTGCAAAGTGTTCAACCAATTTCCAGACAGTGTCTTGTTATAATTAGCCTTTATTATCTTTAAGTAGTCAACTGAAGCAGCGTCATTTTCCCAATTTTGCATGAACGCCATATTTTTCAGTTGTTCAATACGATATGTGTCCCAGCCTCCATTGAGAGCCATTCGGTCACGTCGCTCATCATTAATTCGACGGAATATATTAGAATGATAACGCAGACCGTCCATTTCAAGAATGAAGCCGGTTCTTGCATCACCATAAGGAATCTCTAATGCGAAATCTACTCGTTGGTCTTTGCTGAATTTTCTATCTGGAATATCTACAATTGATGAAAGATTACGCTGTGGCTCAAAAACTTGAATCAGATATTCACTTTGAGAACCTTCCAAGTATTTTTCAATAAAATCTTTCTCAAAGGAGCTGTCAAGCATATCTCCATTATAGAAATCTACATTGAAACGAGGATCTATAATATGCAGGGCTTCATAAATTTCCTGCACCAAAACTTTATGATTGGACTTATAATCAAGTATTGCCCCTTCCTTTGGCTTGGTTGAAATATGGAATAACTCTGCAAAAGTATTCTCTAATAACAACGGAGCCTTTGTTGGCAAACCTCTTGATATGATATTCGCCAAGACTGCAAGTTTGGAGTCTGTGTTTGAATTATAAGCAAGAGGTATATTTGATTTGACATCGAAAGCTGAAAGAGAACGATAAAGTCCTTCTGCATTATCTGCCTTATCTGATTTACTATATTCCTCTGCGACTGCATCAAGTACAAATCCTGCAAAGAACTGTTCTTTCTTATGCGAATCTTCAATACGTTTACGAATATTCTCAACAGTCTCAATATGGCCGAAATGTTTGAAGAATATACGCATTGAAATTGTCCAGTCACCCTGCCATGTACCACGTTCCTTGTTCATCGTGGCATACATAATGTCAGGTGATGTAGCAGCTACAAATTCATCAACACGTCTGTTGTTACTATAATATGGACCGACGCACACAAAATAGTTATCACTTCCGAATAGCTGTTGGAACAAGTGAATGAATCGTGCAAGGTCAAAGGCTTCTACATCGAGTATATTACTGAAAAGATGTACTTTTCTTATATTCGATTTTTTGAAATCTTCCGGACTCAAAGAGTCAAAATCCTTAGTAATGGACTTTACAGAATATTCAGAACTGAAACTTTCTATAACCTGTGTTGCCCTTTCGACAGCAGCAGTTGATGGTTCTACCAAGCAAAAATGCTTGATATTAGGTGATATATTCTTTGAATGGAGAAAATCCAATAAGCATACAGAGGCTGTTCCTTGACCACAACCCCAGTCGTAAATCTCCACTTCTTCAGAGAAGATTCCAGAAATATCAGGAATACTACTAAAAGTAGTTTCAAGCTTCGCTTTGTGCATTTTACCAAAGCTATGTAGATACATATTAAGATGGTCTTCATCATCCAATATGCCTTTTCCACGCTCTAAATCCTGGTACAACTTATTACGACTCGTTCGATCAGTAGGAAGAAGTGCCAATGCAGCATTTCTCATACCGACAAACGAGATATTCCCGTTTCTTCTGAATATATCTATAAAATTTGGCATAATTATTTTCCAGTTATTGTATCAGCATTTTTATTCTGCTGATGACGTTTCCAATTCTCCAGAGCTATTTGCTTAGTTGTATTTGCATAGCAGTATTCACATAAATGTGGACAAGTGTTATATTCACCAATGTCTTTTGCTGCCATACATCCACACAAGGCTCTTTGTCCAGGATCCTTCTTGTGAGCACTCAGGAAGAATTGATTGTGTGGCAGAATAATTGCGCCATCAGGTAATGATGGTGCATCATCAAACAATGACGGTGCCGGCATCTGCTGAATTTTAACCTTCATAAAATCCATAAGCACCTTATCGTCCCACGCCAAGCGAGTGATTAAATCCCCATCAATACACCTATTATGAGCTATTCCATATTTATCAATATCTATCTGCTCTCCGCAAGTGGCAAGCTGGAAATTCCAGTTTCTTTCGCTATTCATTTTTGATAATTTCATAGCGAACTCCTCCATTTGGGCAGTTTCCCACTCATGATATGGAATGCCATTCTTTTCAAGATTCAATTTAACCTTTTTGTAAAGCTTGATGTCAGCATATGAAAACACCAATTTCTCCGTATATCCTTTGAGCTGGTCACCAATCTTCTCAACTTTATGAATAAGGTCATCTATAGTAATGTCATCCGTAAGAATCATCGGGTCGAAACGCCAAACAACAGCGTTCGCACCAAGTTTATCAGATAACATTTTGAATGTCTCAATACGATTTGAAAGTGAAGGAACTTTCTCCAATCCTTCCTTTTCATAATCATTCAATGTGTATTGTATATAGCACCTGATATTTCTTTCTTTGAGATAATCAAGATATGGAAGAACCGGACGAGGATTCTTTGACCAAAAAACGATAAAGCGAGTTTTGTCATACGACACATAGGACTTCACACCATTAAATGGGTTAGTCCATGCTGAGTAACCTTTCTTTAAGCGGTCAAAAAACCAATCGGCATAGAATGCAGGAATATCCGTACTTCTACTTGCCGAAACGATGATGGGAGCCTGCGCTTTCACAGGCTGCCCATCAACGATTATATCTGTATGTTTCCAAGATGCCATATTACTAAAAATCAAAATCTTCTTCTATCAATACTTTCTTGCTAACCTTAATTCCTCAACACTATTATAAATTAAACTTTATAAGTTCCTGAGCGACAAAAAGTTGCCAAGGATTTTGCCATGTCAAAGAATTCACTTATCTTAGTTGCGGATTTGAGGCTCACTACAGCCACATACAATCCTGCATCATCAGGTTTTTAAGCCCTTCATCAGGCTTTTTGGAAGCCATTTTCTAAGCGTTTTCTTCACTTATTCCCTCGGCTTCGCCGTCGTCCCTGCAATAGTGGACGTAACCTGTGGTTGTATATTTGTCTCTTTCATCATGCGAATCAAGTTCGTTTTTGATGTCGGTCAGCTGAATCTCTACATAAGAGATACAGAATATCCCTGCAAAAATAAGAAAAATGATGGAAACTAGCAAATTATGCGTGTTAAAAAATCAATAACATTCCCTTAATTCCGCAACACTATTATAACTTAAACTTTTTAAGTACCTGAGCAACAAAAAGTTTAAGTTATAATAGTGTTGCGGAATTACTCCATTTCTATCTTCCAATCCGTAATATTATGCGTTGCCACATCAAAGTTAACCCCAACCTTTACGATTGGCAAGCCGCTTAAAGCGAAGCGCTTAGGATATTCCTTAAGATTGATCTGCTTCATCGCTGCATCAGCATCCTTATTGAGCTTCAACTCAAAAAGATAAAGATGGGTAGCTGTTCTCAATACCATATCCACCCTCCCTGATGGAGTGCGAACTTCTACATCTACATAATTATCAAGAATAGAGAATATCACATACATCATCTGCTGATAATGTCCCTCAGAGTCCGCATTGTTGCAATACGGAACCGTGGCCAAATAAGCCTGAAGCATCTGCATGGCTCCATCCATATCGTTGCGGCGGATAAGAGCTGACATCTTGGCAATGGTCGTGGTTCCCTTCACCGTATTCATACCTATATAATTAGGTAAGAGACTACGATATAGCCCTATCCGAATCTCCTTGTTAGGAATATCCAGGGTATAGAGTTCCGTCTCCGGATCGTACCCTTTGATGGTGATGTAACCACTCTGATACAATAAAGGCATAACAGATGACATACCTTCTGTTGGTGCATCAAACTCCGACTGGTCGGCTTCACAACTACCAATCTCCGATGGCATAACCTGGAATTTCTTGAGCATTTCTATCAGATAAGTTGGTGTGCCTGAAGAGAACCAATAATAATCCAACTTGCTTTTTGCCATGGCATTCAGCAAACTATATGGATTAAATATATCAGGTGACTGGGCAGCAAAATGATAACCATCATAAAACTCTCGCAAGGATTCAAGCATCTGCTCTCTACTCTTGCCCATTTTCTCCGCCAACACATCAACATTAGCAGACATCTGTGTTTCCAATTCTTCTCTGGTAATACCACAGATTCCTGCATACTCATCATCCATACTTATATTCGTAATATTATTCAGTTCACTAAAGATACTCAATTGAGAGAACTTCGTAATACCGGTCAGGAAGACAAAACGGAGCATTGGTTCACAATCCTTCAACGGACTATAAAAATTGCGCATAACATTGCGAAGCACCGGCAAGTTAACCTCGCTATGAACAACGTCAAGAAGAGGTGCATCATACTCATCAATCAGTACGACAACCTGCTTACCTGTCTTTTCATAAGCAGTCTGAATGAGCGAAATGAGACGGTCATTCGCATCAACTGCAGGAGATGTAATACCCCATACCTTTTCCTGCTCAGCAAGTCGTCTTCCCAAATATCTTTCCAGCTGGTCTTTCTCCATGTGCTTACCTCCTGCCATACTGAAATGCAGTATAGGATATTCCGTCCACTCATTTTCCAGCTTTTCGATGGCTAATCCTTTGAACAGTTCCTTTTTGCCTTGAAAATAGCTTTTGAATGTTGAAACAAGCAATGACTTTCCGAAACGGCGCGGACGACTTAAGAAGAAATGCTTGCCACCGCTATGAGTCATGCGATAGACATATTCCGTCTTATCTACATACAGAAGATTCCGAGTGATTATTTCCTCGAATGTCTGGATTCCTACTGGATATAATTTCAATTCTGCCATTGTTCTATCTTTTAAGTTTCCGGTGATAATAACCTATCAGCCTATTCAACTGCAAAACTAATCATTTTTTTCGTAATCTCCAAACATTTCTTCTAGAATCTACTCTTGGGTATTAAATAAGTAATCGAATATCTATGGAAAACTCTTTTTTGCATTACAAAATCATTTCTCCTTTCACAGCAACCACAATACACTGATATTCATACTCTTAAGTGTGAAGGCATTTTTATCAACGCCGATTCACATCACTTGCTATAAGAGTAAACGACGGAACTAAGAACAGAGAAAGATGGAACTAAGGAATCATTCGTCTATCACCAAATTTACCCCAGTCCGACTTATCTATATACAAGCCTTGTTCTTTGGCGATTTTTACCAAACGTAGGCATTCCTCTTCCTCTGCAGTTCTCGTGCTTTGCCTGTTATCTCCATATTGTTGAGTGGATAGCCCAGTCTCAAACACTCGAATATCGCTTCGGTCGCTATCTGCCTGTACTTTTCGCTCAGGCTCATAACATATTGCAGGGCGTTCCGCCCATCTCTTAAAAATATAGTCGATAATTTTTCTTCCATAACTCTTCATTATTATAGTTTTTGCTGCAAATTTACGAATACGCAAAATGTAGCCATGATGGTAGCTGAGGATATGTGCAAAAATAGTCATACAAAAAAATAAAAAATCCCTGCCATAGGAAGCCTTTCCTACAGCAGGGATTTTTCTATTGGGAATCGTCAAGAATGACTTAACTGTCAATTCTTAATCACTAATAAATAATCACTAAACATTATTTATACTCGCCCCAAGCCTTGATGTCGATATCCTCCAGCTTGGTGGTGCAGAATGCATAGATGAATGCACTCGCCAAACGGCTGTTGGTAATCAATGGCACGTTCAGGTCGATGGCTGCACGACGAATCTTGTAACCATTGCTCAACTCGCTGCTGGTCAAGTTCTTTG